>Ga0105048_10015496_pt1 | contig 11827 bp, 9 predicted proteins | sample MAT05_FD_78382 | JGI IMG/M metagenome (GOLD analysis project Ga0105048, IMG submission 78382) | Freshwater microbial communities from Lake Fryxell liftoff mats and glacier meltwater in Antarctica - MAT-05 | ecosystem: Environmental > Aquatic > Freshwater > Ice > Liftoff microbial mat | place...
CCACCACCAGGCGAAACGGCCCGGGCGGCAGCGCCTCGATCAGCCGGCGCGCGATCGACGTGCCGAGCCGCCGCCAGCGCGACGGCCGGGTCGACGGATGGAGCTGCACCATTGGGCGGAACGCGCGACGCCCCATGCTGCCGAGATCTGCGCGCAGGCCGGGCGCGCGCCGATCGATCGTGGCGATCAGCTCCGGATCCGCGCCCAGCGCCAGCGCGAGGCGGCTCGCCGACGCGCTGTCGAGCGGGATCGAGGAGAGGAGCGCCTCCACCAGCTCGCGCTGCGGCCCGAGGATCCGGCCCACTTCGGCCGCGCCCAGCGCGTAACGCGCGAGATCAACCGCGGTCGAGATCAGAGCTGCGCGTCCTGGCGCGACTGTGACGATGAGCTGCCGATCGAGCGCCGACCACGCGCTCCCCGGCGCGAGCGGCGCGAGGCCGACCGCGGGCACGCTGGTGATCCAGACGCTCTCCGCGTGCACCAGACCCGAGGGCAGGCGCGAGGCGAGGCGCAGCAGGCGATCGAAGTCGAGGCTCGCCTCCTCGGCGTCCTCCGCGATCAACACGTGCCCGATCTGCTCCAGATCGAGCGCGGGGGCATCGACCAGCGGCGCGAGGATCGAGGCCAAGCTCAAGGGCAAGCCCAAAGCCGAAGGTCCGGCTCCGCCGAGGCGACGGCGCGCAGTGAGCGGAACGCGAACGGAGTCATGGGCCGGTCTCGGCGAGGGCGGACTCGATCTCGGCGCGCAGGGTCGCTTCGCTCGGGGGACCGTGGTGCACCGCGCGCACGACGCCGTCCTTCCCGAGCACGAACGACGTCGGGAAGCTGAACACGCCGTACGACGCGGCGATCGAGCCGGAGTCCATCACCACCGGCAGCGACAGGCCTTCATCGCGCATGAACGCGCGGACCATCGTCTCCTGCCCCGGCTCCTGGTTGAGGCCGAGCACGACGACGCCGCGCGGACCGAGCTCCTTGTGGATGCGATCGAGCGTCGGCATCGAGGCGACGCACGGCGGGCACCAGGTGGCCCAGAAGTCGAGCACCACCACTTTGCCGCGCAGATCTTCCAGGCGGGTGGTCGTGCCTTGATCGAGGCTCGGCCCAGCGAAAGCGGGCGCGACGGTGCCCGAGCGCGGCGGCGGGGGGCCGCTCGCGACCTGCACCACCCGACCGATCACCATCGCGAACGCCGCGGCGATCAACAGCACGAGGACGATCCCGGACCACCGCTCCGGCTTCGACGCGCCGACGATGTCCGCCGGGGCGGAGGGAGTCGCATTCACTTCGCTCGTCATTCGACCTCCCGCGGGCGGCGCAGCACATGGATCGCGATCAGGCCGAGCAGCGCCACCGACCAACCGTATCCCGCCGCGAGGCGCGCCAGGAAGTACGGTCCGTCACCTTTGAGGTTACGGTGCGGGAGGAACCATAGCTCCGCGCCCAGATTGGACAGCGCCGCGCCCACCGCCGCCAGGAGGAAGTGCGGCACCAGCGTGTACGCACAGGCGTCCAGGATCTTGTCGAAGCCCACCCGCAGCCGGCCGAGAACGAACACGATCGCCGCGCCCACCAGCACGATCACGAACGCGGTGCCGAACCGCCCGAACACCACGCGCGACAGCGCCATCAGGCCCTCGAGCGGGCTCACCCGCATGAGCAGGAAGGCCTGCCCCGCGCTCGTCGGCTGCACGATGATCCCGACCACGAGCGCGAACAGGAGCACCTCGAACACGCTGCCATCGCCCTTCTCGAGGACGCCGATCAGCGTGCGCCGAGGCGTGGCGAGCGCGCCGCCGAGCCGCCCGAGCGCGTTGAGCACCGGTTTCATGACGCGCGGCGGCGCCGCAAGACCAGCGCGAGCAGCGCGAGCACACCGAGCGAGATCGCGCTCGATCCCGTCGTCGCGCAGCCGCTCTCCTCGACGGGCCCCACCCCACCGTCGCCGCTCGGGCGCACCACGCAGCCATCGAGCACGTCTACGATCTCCAGATCGTCGATCCCGCCCTCGACGGTGCCGGTGGTCGTCGGATCGTTCACGACGAAGCGAAAGCGCATGCGGTCGGTGATCGAGAGCTTCTCGCTCAGCAGGATCTCGGTCCGCGTCCAGCCGAGCGTGCGATCGCTGTACGTCGCGAGCTCGCTCCACGTCGCGCCGCCGTCGCTCGAGCCGAGCACCGACAGCGCCGCGCCCGTCACCGGCTTCGGCCCGCCCGCCGCGACGAAGTCCTCCGCGACGAACCAGCGGTGGAACACCAGCTTCGGCGCGCGCGCCCCCTCGATCGCGAAGATCGGGCTCTCGAGCGTGGTCTTGCCGCCGTCGACGTCGTTGGTCGCGAACGTCGAGCCCTTCCGCGGGCCGGTGAGGAAGGCGAGCTTGCTCGCGCCGGGGCTGTGATCGGCGCCAGGCTGGGTGACGACGCCGAGCGCGCTGACCAGCTCCGGCTGATCGAGGGCCCACTTGCCGGCCGTTGCGGTGTCGTCCTCTTCCGGATCGACCTGCCAGTCCGGCGCCTCGTCGAGGCCGTCGGCCTTGAGCGTGCGATTGCCGACGATCAGCTCGACCCGCCGGCGGAACTTCGGTCCCTCCCGCGTCACCGCCAGCATCTCGAGCGCGATCACGCTGCCGCACGGCACCGCCGGCGAGACCGCGAGACCGAACGGCATCCCGAGCGCGACCGCGGTCCCCTCCGCGATCGGGGGCGCGGTGACGGTGCCGGTCTCGACCGTGACCAGCCCATCGAGCGATCGCAGCGTGACCTGCACGTTCTCCGCGGTGCCCAGGCCGAGGTTGCGCACCTTGAGGCTCGCGTTGGTGTGCTCGCCGGGCGCGATGAGATCGTCGCCGCCGTCGTCGAGCGTGATCGCGTCGAGATCGATCTCCGGCTCCGGGCACAGCGCGGTGGTCTTGGTGCAGATCGCGCCGGCGCCGTGGGTCCAAGACTTGTACGTCTCGGGGAACGTGCGCTGCACGGCCTGGATCGCCTCGACGTAGGGCGCGATCTCCGCGGCGCCCTGCCCCGGCGCGGTCACCAGCACCAGCGCGGCGCGGTAGTACGGGGTCTCGGTGCCCTTCGGCGGATCACGCGGCCCGAGCGCCTGCACGATCTGATCGATCTTCACCTCGATCTTGTTGGCCATGACCCGCGCGCCGTCGGGGATGCGGCTGGTGCCGTTGAGCATCATCCCGTCGAGCGTCGCCTCGGTGAGGTAGTAAAACGGCGGCACTTGCTCGGGCCCGTAGATGCCCATCCCGTAGAGATCGAGCGGCGCGAGGTTGTCGTCGTGGCCCTGCATCAGGAAGTTGTGATCGTCGATCTCCATCCAGCGGTTGCCGTCCTGCACCGAGCCCGAGGCCTGCGCGAGGCGGCTCCAGTGGGCCTCGTCGCGGCCGAGCAAGGCCTTGCTGCGGCCCGCCGCGTTGTTGAACTCGAAGAAGAAGAGCCAGCGGTGGGTCAGCTCCTGGGCGATGACCGCGTGATACGGCGAGCGCACGCGCCCGGCCTGGCTCAGGCCGTCGAACTGCTCGAGCGTGTTCATGTTCGAGAAGCCGGAGAGGCGCCCCTGATCCGGCAGGCCCCAGCCGCCGCGGCCGTTGAACACCATGCGGCCGATGCCGCTGACCTCGTTCGAGATGCCCTGGTAGTAAGCGCTGCCGGCGTGCGCGTTGTCGAGGAACGACAGGTAGATCTGGATGGTGTCGAAGTTGTCGGGGTACTGGGCGAGCACGGCCTGCACGATCGCGACCTGGATGTCGTCGGTGATGCCGTAGTTGCCCATGCCGTCGTTCGCGACGAGGCCGGGGTCGGCGCCGTCGAGCACGATGATCTCGCCCTCGGCCCGCAGCGACTGGCGGCGGACGGCGAAGGTGGCGGGCGGCGGGGTGATCGGGTGGAAGGCCGGGTTTGGCCGGAAGGTGCCGATTCCGCCGGTGACCTCCAGGAGGCGGGGGACCTCCGGATCACCCGTGACGGGAGCCTGCGGTGCAGACGTGCAGGCAAACGAGCCGAAAAGGAGCGCTACCAGGGCCGGAGACCTCATGCGGCGCGCATCCTGCCACAGCGGAATGCAATAGCCACGTGACCGATGTGCCCAGCGGCGAGCACGGGAGGTACTCTCCCACCATGCCAATCGGTTCTCGATGTCTGGTCGCGGCTGCGATCGCCGCCGCCGTCTCGCTCTCCGTTTCGGTGATGGCGACCGGCCCCGCCGACGCCACGGTCGTGCGCGCGCTCGATCTCTCGCAGAAAGCGCACGTCGCGCGGGCCATCGTGCTCGGACGCGTCGAGAAGCAGGAGGCGCGCTGGATCATCGAGAACGGCGCGATCAAGACCATCGTCACGATGCGCGTCGAAAAGGCGCTCAAGGGTGACGTCGCGGTCGGCAAGACCATCCAGGTCGTGATGCCCGGCGGTCAGATCGGCGACTTCGTGCACAAGGTCTCCGGCACCAGCACGTTCGAGCGCGGCGAGCGCGCCGTGATGTTCCTCGAGCCACACCCCGATGGCTGGGTCGAGATCGGGATCGGCATCGGCAAGTACGGGATCCAGAGCGTGAACGGGAAGCCGGTCGTCACCCACGACCCGCTCGTCACCGTCGCCACGGTGAGCGGCGACGAGCCGATGAAGCTCGAGCCCCCGAAGGCGATGAAGCCGATGCTGCTCGCTGCGTTCCTGACCGAGGTCAGAACCGCCCTCCGGACCGAGGCGAAGTAACAGATGATCACCACCGCCCTCGCCCTCGCCGTCTCGCTCAGCGTCCCGAGCTATAATTTCACCGGTTTCTCCTGGCCGAGCGGCCAGTTCCCGATCCCGTACTGCATCTCCACCAACGGCACCCAGACCGCGCTCACGCAGGCCCAGCAGCGGACCCTCATCACCGAAGGCGTGAACTACTGGCGCTCGGCGGGCGGCGGCGGCGGCCTCACCTGCAGCAACTACGACGCGGCGCCCGCGGCGTACGTCTGCGCGCGGGTCATCGATCTCGGCGACGGCAAGAACAACATCTACTTCGAGCGCAACAACTGGCAGTGGGGCAGCCAGACGCTCGGCGTCACCCACTCCGGCGGATCCGGCAGCTGCGGCTCGGTGCGCGACAGCACCGGCGCCAACGTCCGCCTGACCTGCCAGGGCTATCCGGACATCGAGCTCAACGACATCAACGGCATCACCTGGGACGACGGCGGTCGCCGCGGCAACACCGACCTCGCGTCGATCGTCAGCCACGAGTACGGCCACTTCATCGGCCTCGATCACTGCAACGAGAACAACACCTGCAACCAGGGGCAGGCCGTCATGTACGCCGCATATCTCGGCGGCGACTTCGCCGTGCCGCGCTCAGATGACGCGGGCGGCGCCTGCGCCCTGTACCCCGGCACGCCCGGCGGCGTCGGCTATCCGTGCACCAACAACAACGCGTGCACCTCGTCGCTGTGCGTCTCGCCGGCGAGCGGCGGCTACTGCACCGCGACGTGCGGCGCGTGCCCGACCGGCTACGCCTGCGACACGCTCGCCGGCTTCGCCGGGACGATCTGCGTGCGCGACGACGGCCTCAACCGCGACGTCTGCGAGGAGTGCCAGGGCGGCATCGCCAACGCGTGCGCCAACAACGGTCTCTGCGTCGGCGGCATCCCCGACCCCCAGGGCGGGCGCTGCACGATCCCCTGCCCGAACCCGGCCGCTTCCAACGGCGGCTGCGGGATGCAGTTCAGCTGCACGGCGGTCCGCGGCGCGGGCAACTACTGCCTCCCGCGATCCGGCGACTGCACCAACCTCGGCAACTTCACCGAGCTCCAGTTCGGACAGGCGTGTTCCGCGCAGACCGCCGATTGCGCGAGCGGCCTCGAGTGCATCGACATCTGCACCCGCACCTGCACCGGTGCGGGCCAGGGCAACTGCCCCGGCGGCTTCGTCTGCAACGAGTTCAACTTCCAGACCGGTCCCGAGAGCTACTGCGCTCCGCCCGTCACCGAGGGCCAGGACTGCAGCGGCTTCGTCGCTTGCCAGGTCGGCCCGTGCCTGCGCGCCGGCACGACCCAGACGCTCTGCTACAAGGACTGCGCGAACAACGCGAACGCCTGCAACAACGCCCAGACCTGCGAGACGTACAACCTGAGTGGCGGCGGCACGGTCTCGATCTGTGAGCCGCCCGGCGTGCCTCCCCTGCCCCCGCGCCCCGACGCCGCGGTGCCGCCCGACAGCGGCGGCGGCCCGCCCAACGCGGACGCGGGACCGATCCCGAACAACCCGGACGCCGCGGCCCCCGTGCCCGGCGAGGACGCCTCGATGACCATGATGACCAACGCGGACGCCGCGACGACGCCCACGCCGATGGCCTGCTCGTGCGACCTCTACGTGCATTGCGAGTCTGGCTGCGACTGCGACCCGGACTGCCCCTGCTTGTGCGATCAGACGACGGTTTGCGATCCAAACTGCACTTGCGATCCGGAGTGCTACGGCAACGGCGGCGGCGGGGAGCTCCCGGGCCGGTCGAACTGCGCCTCCTCCGGGACCCCGGACGGCCTCGGTTTATGGGTCCTGGTCGGCCTCATCGCAATCTCTTGGGGACGGCGCGTGGAGAGACGGCGAGCTTTGCGCTAGATTCCCGCCTGTGAGGGCTGAGGCGCATATCCCAGCGGCCGACGAGGCCCTGCGCGTTCTCTTCACCAAGTTCAAAGACGACCCCGGATCCTCGGCCTTCGAAGCGCTCTCCGACGCGCTCCTCGCCCGCGGCCACGCCTCCGAGGCGCAGATCGTCGCCGAGCACGGCCTGCAGCTCGATCCCACCAACGCCAGCGGCCGCGTGCACCGGGCCGCCGCGCTGCTCGCGCTGGGCCGCGCCCGCGTCGCGTACGTCGAGCTGGTCCGTGCGCTGGCGATCGAGCCGTCGCACACCCGCGGCCTGCGCTTGCTCGGCCGGGTCTACGTGGATGCCGGCTTGCCGGAGCGCGCCGCGGCCCTTCTGGCGCAGCGCCATCTCGGGGGAAGCGCCCCGGTCTCGCGCGCGCCCAGCTCGATCGATGCGCGACCGCTGACCGAGCCCTTGCCGGCGCCGAAGTCGCTGCCGGCCCCGGGCGAGCTGCCCCCTCCGAGCGCGGCGGTGCTCAAGGCCTCGATCGCGCCGCGCGGGCTGCCCGCGATCGGCGACAAGGCCGACAAGGCCGCGCTGCTCGCGCCGGTCGGTCCGCCCCCGGATCTCGACGGCGAGAACGACATCCACGATCTGTTCGCGTCGCTGACCAAGGACCTCGGCCTGGGAGGTCTGCAAGAGCCGACGATCCCGTCGCGGGTCGAGGTCACGCAGATCATGCGCATCCGCAGGAACGTGCTCGACGAGCAGGCGGAGCTGTCCTCGATCGACGGCCCGATCGTCGATGCCACGCAGCCCGGTCGCCTGCAGTACGACGAGGGCGTGCCGCCGTCGGCCGACTTCCTCTTCGACGTCGTGACCACGCCTCAGCTCCACGGCCTGGGCACCGACGAGCCGCTGTTCAACGACGTCGCGCCGCTCACGCGCCCGGCGAGCGAGTCCGCGACGATCGACGACTCCGACACGCTCAACGAGGACATCGCGCCGGTCCTCGAGATGAGCGCGCTCCAGTCGGCGATCCAGTCCGAGGCCGCGAAGAAAACCGGCGAGACCGCGGCCGCCAGCCCCGGCGAGAACACCGCGCGCGCCGCGGCGGTGCTCGGCGGCGACACCAAGCAGATCGCCTATCTCAAGCGCTTCGGTCGCGCCGCGCGCGAGACCCCGGGCGGCGCATCGCTCCCTCCGCCGCCGGTCGCTCCCGCGTCGAGCGGCATGCGCGCGCCCAACATCCAGATCGTCGAGCGATCGCGCGGCCCGCGATCGACGATCCTCGCGGTCGTCGGCGCCGTGCTCCTGCTGGTCTGGCTGATCGGCCTGGGATGGGTGGCGCGCGACACGATCGCCGTATGGATGACCGGCGCGCGCCCGGCTGTTTCTACACCGGAGCACGCCGAGCGCTCCTCCGCTCCATGACCCGTCGCATCGTCGTCCAGAAGTTCGGAGGATCCAGCGTCGCCACCACCGCGAAGCTGAAGCGCGTCGCCGAGCTGGTGGTCGCGAAGAAGAGCGAAGGGGTGGGCGTCGTCGTGGTCGTGTCCGCGCAGGGCGACACCACCGATGAGCTGCTGGCGAAGGCCAAAGAAGTGAGCCCCGAGCCCGATCGCCGCGAGCTCGACATGCTGCTCACCGCCGGCGAGCGCATCTCGATGGCGCTCCTCGCGATGGCGATCCGCGAGCGGGGCATGGAGGCAGTCTCGCTCACCGGCAGCCAGTCCGGGATCATCACCACCGCCAGCCACAGCCAGGCCCGCATCGTCGAGGTGCGGCCGTTTCGCGTGGAGGACGAGCTCGAGCTCGGGCGCATCGTGATCGTCGCGGGCTACCAGGGCATCAGCTACCGGCGCGAGATCACCACGCTCGGGCGCGGCGGATCCGACACCACCGCGGTCGCGCTCGCGGCAGCGCTGGGGGCCGAGGCCTGCGAGATCTACAGCGACGTCGACGGCGTCTACACCGCGGATCCGCGGGTCGTCGGCGACGCGAAGAAGCTCGGCGCGCTCGGCTACGAGGAGATGCAGGAGCTCGCCACCGCCGGCGCGCGCGTGCTCAACCCGGCCGCAGTGGAGTTCGCGAAGCAGGCGGGGATCGCGATCTACGCGAGAAAGACTGGCTCGATCGACCCGGGCACGGTCATCCGCACCAACGTCCCTTCGGCGGCGTCGGGCGTCCGCGGCATCGCGCACGAAGCGCCGATCGGCCTGGTGCGCGCGCGCGGCGCCACGCGAATGCAGCTCCTCGACACGCTGAAGGCGCTCGATGCGCTGGAGGTTGTGGCCAAGCAGGTGAGCTTCGCGGACGGGGCCGAGCTGTCGTTCGTCTTGAGCCTCGATGACGTGCACCACGAGCGAAAGCTGCGCGCCGAGCTGGAGCGGATCCTCGGGCCGGGGGTCTGGCGCGGCGATGTGGGCGCGGTGTCGCTGATCGGGGAAGGCATCACCAACGACGCCCGTCACCTACAAAAGGCGCTGGAAGTGGCCGGGGATGCGGTCCTCGCGGTGTCCACCTCGCGCTATCGCATCACCATGGTGGTGCCCGCGGACCGGACCAAGCCGCTGGTGGCGGACCTGCACCGGATCTTCGACCTGGCCTCGACCGAAGCACAGCTGAGCTGATACCTTCCCGAGACCGTGATCGAGCTGTTCACCTTCCTCGAGAAGAACAAGGCCGAGATCGTCGAAGATCTCCTGGAGCGCATCCCGAACGTGGTGCCGGCATACAAGAAGGTGCCGAAGCCCGAGCTCAAGCAGACGCTCGAGCACTTGATGGAGGCGTACGGCGACTTCCTCGTGACCGGCGAGCCCGACACGATGACCTCGGTCCTGCGCTACATCACCAAGGTGCGCGCCCAGCAGAGCTTCCGGCTCTCCGACGTGCTGCGATCGCTGCTGCTGATCCCGCCGGCGCTGCGCGAGCGCCTCCAGGAGGAGTACCGCAGCAACGACTCGGAGGACGCGCGCGATCAGTTCAACGAGGCGGTGACCAAGTTCGAAGAGACCACCTACAACGCGGTCTGTTTGTTCACCGACATCTTCCAGGAGTACCTGATGAACATGCTCAACGAGCACCAGGACTACCTGAAGAAGACGAACCAGAAATTCGGCGTCGATCTCTCGAAGTTCATTCTCTTCAAGGGGTGATCTAGATGGCGATCCGTCCGGTAGCCCCGCACCCCGAAACGCCGCAGCCCGACGAGCACAAGGACAGCCCCGCCGCGCCCAAGGCGCAGCGCGGGCAGCGCTCGAACCGCAGCGCCCAGCGCCCCGCCGCGAAGATGGGGCAGCACGAGGAAGAGCACGACATCCACCACGACGCGCAGATGCAGCGCGCGCGCGAGGCGGAGGCCGCGCAGGTCAAGCAAGCCGAGCTGAAGGCGAAGGCCGCGCCGGCGGAGGCGCTCAAGAAGCAGCTGAACGAGCAGCGCGAGCGTCAGAACCGCAACATGGGCGGCGGATCCGCCGGCGGTGGATCGTCGGGCGGTCAGGCCGATCAGGCTCGAAACAAGGGCTTTCAGATCACACCCGGCGTCGGCGACTTCGTGAAGGGTCAGTCGGAGCCGAAGACCGGGAGCTCGTTCGCGGAGCTGCTCCCGATCTCGCGCACACGCGCATCCTCGCTCCCCGAGCCGGAGATGCGGCCGCCGATCTTCCTCTCGCAGTTCGAGGGCATGAAGGACATCTACCTGCGGGTGAAGGGTCGCGCCTCGCCGAAGACGCGCGAGCTGCTCGAGGGCCCAGGCCTCGAGGATCTGGTGAAGGTGATGATCGCGCTCAACGACGACGAGACGAAGTCGAAGGCCCCCGACGCGCGCGTGTTCGGGCCCCTGTACACCAAGATCAAGGCCGAGCCGGGCCCACTGTTGACCGGCCTCAACGACCCGCGCCTCTCCGAGCCGTGGCGCCTGTTCCTCGAGGGGTGGGAGATCTGGCTGCCGGACAAGGCCCACGACAAGAACCAGACGGGCGTGGAGCTCTTCATCGAGGGCGAAGGCGAGGACGACGAGGGCGAGCCGATGGAGATCCTCCAGATGCTGCGCATCGTCGGCTCCGAGGTCACGCTCGAGACGAAGATCGGCGCGCTCAAAGATCGCGTGGCGTACGACGGAGAGCGGTTTTTTCGCCTCAAGTCCGACGCCACCGCGTGATCGTACGTGGGGCGATTCCCGGCTAGTGTCCTAGGTTTTCATTCGGGCTAGGCTGCGACCGCGGAAGCGCCGGAGATGCTGTGCCCATCGTGTGACAGCGAGGTCGAGGCCGGCGCGTGGATCTGTCCCCGCTGCGACTTCATCCTCGACACGTCCGTCCTCGGAGGCGCCGCTGCGCCGGCCCTCCCGCGCGCGCGCCCGGTCTGGGCGGTCGCGCCGAGCGATCAGCCCGAGGCGATGATCCTCGGTGACGTCAACGTCGATCCGGAGGACTTCCAGGTGCTCTCGGGCGCCGCCGCCGACGGCGACGGCCGCACCACGACGTTCCTCTTCTACACGTCCGGCGCGACCTCGCGCGTGCTGCGGCCCGACGTCGTGCCGATGCGCGTGGACGAGGCCGAGGCGACCGTCGTGCCGACGACGCCGTACGAGGACTTCATCCTCGCGGCGATCGACGGCAAGCGCACCGTGCGCGAGATCCAGCGATCATCGGGGCTCGCGCCGCAGGAGGTGACGATCACGCTGCTCACGCTGCTCGACAAGAAGATCGTGCGCATCGCTGGCGCGGGTCCCTCGACGTCGTCGTCCGAAGAGATCCCGATCGCCAAGCCGCGCCCCGGATCGAAGAAGAACAAGCGCAAGAAGAGCGCGGTGCAGGCGGTCCCCGAAAAGACCGACAAGCCCGAGAAACGGGCCAAGACCGCCGCGACCGACGAGCTGCCGGCGCTCACGCCCCGCGCGCTCGACTCGGAGGACGCCGAGGAGGTCACCGAGTGGACGGCGCTGAAGGGCGGCCCCGCGGCCGAGGCGTCGCCGGAGCAGATCCGCGACGCGACCGCGCGCAGCGCGACGCCGCTCCCCGTTCCGAAGCTCTCGAGCGCGATCTTCGCCTCGGCCGCGGCCTCCGAGCAGGCCCGCGAGCGCGCGGAGGAGGAGACCGCCGACTCCACCGCCGCCCGCGGGCTCCACACCCCGCCGCCGAAGATCGAGGTGGTGACGCCGCCGCCGCTGCCGCGCAACCGATCGAGCGATCGCCCGCCGCCCGACCGGGTGCCGGATCGCGCGTCGCGGCCCCCGGAGCCCAAGCCGGAGCCGAAG
>Ga0105048_10015497_pt1 | contig 11827 bp, 11 predicted proteins | sample MAT05_FD_78382 | JGI IMG/M metagenome (GOLD analysis project Ga0105048, IMG submission 78382) | Freshwater microbial communities from Lake Fryxell liftoff mats and glacier meltwater in Antarctica - MAT-05 | ecosystem: Environmental > Aquatic > Freshwater > Ice > Liftoff microbial mat | place...
ATTGGTCACAGGGTTTTTTGCTGCATTAAAATTAATCAATTGGGACGGACTAAGCCAGCGTTGGCTTTGGGGACTAGTATTAGGCTCTAGCCTGGGTGCCATGGTGTTAGTACGCTACAGTCTGGCGATTTGGGCGTTGCTACTAGTAAGCGCACTTGCCCTAAGCGCAATACAACACTACGGAATACGAAGATTTTGGCAGGCTAAATTGAATTTTCTACCCAGTTTTTTAGCCATAATAATCGGATCTTTGCCCGCGCTATTGGTATTGCTGGTAGTTAATAGCACTTTATACGGCAGTGTATTGTCGTCAGGCTATAAGTTCTCAGGTGAAGAAATATTTAACTTAGGCCTGCTACCCCAGAGATTAGGCAGTTATCTATTGCATATAAACGTTTTGCCGCCATTTTTATTGCTATTCGCCCTCTTTGCCAAGCAAAAGCTAAGTAAGCTAATATTAATTTTCACTATAATTTTAATTTTATTTCATAGTGTCGCTGGAGGCTTTTTATTTCAAGGTGAGCTTAGCGATAGCATCATTGGCTTACGTTTCCTCGTGCCGATTTTGCCATTGCTATGCCTAAATTACGCCAGTAGTTTGCAGGCAGTTAAATTTAATTCACTCCTGAAAAGCCTAATTTTAATTTTGCTTACCGGTAGTTTCTTGCTGTCCAGCATATTCCTAAGTTATCAGCACCAGAACTTCTTGGCCGAGCGGGTAGAAAACGCTCAGGTCGTAAGGCAATTGATTAGCAAGTTAGATAGCAACGCTACCCTCCTAATCGGCGATGAGGAGGACATGATTTACTTAAACCCAGGCATCGATCTGGCTGCTAGAAATATTGGCTATTTAAACATCAATGATTATTTAAACAATAAAATCAATACCAGTAATTTTGAAATTATCTTATTTATGGAAGTTAGTTACAGCAACAACCTTCAGCGCCCTAGTAAATTAATGCTAAAATCCTTAGAGGACTTGCAGGATGGCGCTAGAGATAAAATTAATTTAGTAGCCAGCGCAGACAAGATTAAAATCTATCAACTAAAAACCATTGCAGCAGATTGATTGGCACAGAATCAAAACTCAGTTTCCGATTTTCCAGAGCTATCCCGAGCTAGTTTACCTAGACTCAGCCGCCACAAGTCATAAACCAGCGGTAGTGTTGACTGCAGTTACTGACTTCTATTCCAGACAAAATAGTAATGTGCACCGTGGAATTTATGATTTATCGGAGTTGGCCACTGCCAGTTATGAACTGGCTCGTGTTAAAGTGGCGAATTATCTAGGGGTGGCAACGCGGGAAGTGATTTTCACCAGTGGCACCACTGCTAGTGCCAATCTAGTTGCCCAAAGCTGGGGTGCTAAGAATGTAAATGTGGGAGAAGTAATTCTCACCTCATTGGCCGAACACCATAGCAACTTCTTACCTTGGCAACTAGTTGCTCAGAATAACAATGCCAAACTCGTGTTTACAAATATTAGCTCAGATTACGATTTTGATTATGAAGATTTTGAATCTAATTTGCTCGAGTTTGGAGCTAAAATTAAAGTGGTAGTTCTGTCAGCGGTTAGTAATGTTTTAGGTTACAATCTGGATCTGGCCAAAATTAGTAAAGCCGTGCGCACCCATGCTCCCAAAGCCAAGATTATTATCGATGCTGCTCAATTGGTTACTCATAGTAAATTTACACCAAGTTTATATGATTTAGACTTTGCCTACTTCTCAGGCCATAAGCTGTTTGCGGAAACTGGTATCGGAGTACTTTGGGGTAAATCAGACTTGCTAGAGCAGACTCTGCCAGCAACTGTGGGTGGAGGCATGGTCCTCTCAGTAAATAGAGAAGTCACGACTTTTGACGAGATCCCCCAGAGGTTCGAAGCCGGTACTCCCAATATTGCAGGAGCCGTAAGCCTAGCTGCTGCAGTAGACTATTGCCAAGAACTGGGAATGGACAATATTGAAGCAAGGCTTCACAGCTTAACCGAAGAACTAGTCAGCGCAATGCAGACGATTCCCGGACTGAAGATTTACCACCCTGAAGCAGTTTCAGCGCCAGTATTGGCGTTTAATTTGGAGGGAATCCACCCACATGACGTGGCTGGATTTTTAAATACCCAACATATCGCGGTGCGCGCTGGGCATCACTGTACACAGATTTTACATCGAGAAATACTTGGCCAGACTGGGTCTGTAAGAGCTAGCTTGCAAGTATATAACTCTGCAGCAGATATTGCGCAATTGGCCAGGGCTCTAGAAGATTGTCGGAATTATTTTAGTAATATGAAATAACTACATGTCTAATAGCTATTTACGTGAGAACCTACAAGAGAATTATCGTAATCCCCAAAATCTGGGAAGGCCTGCGAGTTACGACCGCGAACAATTCCTGGCCAATCGTACCTGTGGCGATGAAATTACCGCATATGTAAGTAGTATAAATAATAAAGTAACGCAGATTAGCTATGAAGTTACCGGTTGCGCCTTGTGCATTGCTAGTGCCTCTATTCTTAGCCAAGAACTGGAGTCTAAATCATTAAGTGAAATTGCTAGTTGGAATGAGAAATCTGTGCAGGAATTACTTGGCACTGAGCTGACAATCAATCGCGTCAAATGTGTGCTCTTGCCCTTACGTGCAATCCAACAAGCGCTTAATGTAATACCCCAGAATCCGCATTTCTAACAAATTAGCACTCTCCCTCGCCGATTGACAAAATAGCTATTATCGGCTAACATAATATTAACTATGATAGAAACAGAATTAAATAAGGTGATCAAAAGTATCAAGGGCATCGCTCCTAAGCACTGTGATATTTGTGGTCAAAAGTACGAAGATACTGACTTTAAGCCAGTTAAGGCTCAAAATCAGCAGTCTATGATCCATCTTAGCTGTCAAAATTGTGGTAACTCTTACATGTTGAATATTGTTAGCCCTGCACAAGGCTTGTTCGCTAGCTCGAGAGCAGCAGTCAATCTAGACGTCAATGGTACCAACGAGTTGATGCAATTCGCTGGCGCTAAAGCTATATCCAGCGATGACGCACTAGATGCCTACAATTTGTTTTACAAGAGTGGGATACTGGAAGATATATTCACTGTAGAAAAGCTTAAACAAGAAGCTGAGTCAGCTTAATATTCGCTAAATCTCAGACGGGCTTCAAAGCTTCAACTCCGTAGCAAATTCCAATGAAAAGCCAGCAAAGTCGGCCTTATCCGCTGAGGTCATTATCATTTGGATGGCATTGCCACCCGTAGTGAGTGTTTGCAGGAAAGTCAAAGTCTTGAGACGGTGTTCCGGGTCAAGTTCTGAGAGAGTATCATCCAACAGAAGTACTGGTTGAGTCAGCTTATGGTCCTCGAGGAGTTTGAGCAGGCTGAGGTGTAATATCAAGCTACACAATCTCTGTTGGCCTCGTGAGCCAAAATCTCGGATGTTTAGTGCCTGCAGTGTAAATTCATAGCCATCTTTATGCGGCCCATAAAGACTTCTACCCACCAAAGCTTCTTTGTGAGAATTTTCAGTGAGTTTCTGCTGAAACACTTGAGTCAATTTGCCACTCCAATTTTGCAAGTCCTGGTTGATGTTTACTTCAGCATTAACCGCAAAATTCAATTTTGGTAAGTCCAAGTGGAAGATCTGACTAGCCATAGATTCAGCTATTGGCAATAAAGCAGCCAACAGCTCCAATCTTTCCTGATTGAGTATTTTGGCATTAGCCAGCAACTTCTGGTTCCAGAATTCTAGCTGTCGAAAAAAATCACTCCTGGAAGCACTGTGATTGTAACTCTTGAGGAGTACATTTTTCCTAGTCAGCACAGACTTATATTCTTTCAATGCTAATTTACCAACTTGAGATAGCCTGGCCACCGCCATGTCAATGAATTCCCGCCTTCTTGCAGGGCCGCCTGTTACAAGATCCATACTTTCTGGCGCGTACACCAGGCTAGCAAATACACTATTTATCTTGGCTGCAGTAGTCTTCTTTTCATTAAGATAGAGAGATTTTATACCAGTGCTGCTGATTACGAATTTCACTAGTGTAGGAATACTATCCGTATGTGTATCTAGATGCTCTTGCAAAGTTAACTCCACACTTGCAAATTGACAGTTGCCTTTTACCGGCAAGACTAGTTCATCAGCTAGGCCGCGAAATGACTTGCCAGTGGCTACGTAATTAACCGCCTCCAGAAAGTTAGTTTTACCGGTGGCATTGGGTGCCACGATCACGTTGAAATTCTTCACTAACCCCAGCTCAAGACTGAGGTTTTTGTAGTTCAACAATTTGCAAGTACGGATAAACATCAACAATCGGCCCAATGATTAAATTCTTTGAGATCTTACGAGCTTTTAGCTTCGTCAGTTTTTGCTTCAGGAACTCCTGCTAATTCTTTAAGCTTAGCTAAAGCCTTTTGTCTAGCCATAATTGAAGACATTACACGCCTACCACTGGTCTCTGAATAATAGTCTTGTAGTTTAGGATCGCTGATCTTGGCAATCTCAGCCTGTAATTCTTCTGCAGATACCTGCAAAGCATACTCTTTGTTGATCAACATAAACATAATGTCGCTCGCGATTGCAAATTCCGCCTCTTTTTCCCAAGTCTCATGCAATTTGCTTAAATCTGTTTTCTGCATTTTCAAGAAATCCTCCAACTTTAAGCCTAACTTTTCAATACGATCTACGTATTGATGCTCTAGTCTGTGCACCTCAGTATCTACTAGCTTCTTTGGAGGTGTGATATTAAACGTCAATAGTGACTGTCTAATCAATTCCTCTATCTGTTTCTCCTCAAAATCCTGGGCCTTCTTCTTATCTAGATTATCTTTCAATCTGGCCTTAACCTCTACTTCAGTTTTGACACCTTCCACTTCCAGGTCTTTTTCCCAATCAATCTCCACTTCTGACTCTTTGTCTACCATAGCCTTACGCTTAGAAGCCTTAATATCATCTGCTAATTTTGTGAACATATCTTCTACATCTGAGTCTTTTGTAGTTTCTTTTTCAGTGGTGAGCTTAATCTTCTTCAAATCAGGAATCGCAATCTTCGGCAAGATTACAAACTTGGCGTTATATTCCAGTCCAGTATCTAATGCTATATTCTTAATTTCATAACTGGCATAGTCCAATGGTTCTAGTTTGGCATGCTGGATAATCTCTGCAGTGATAACTGGTAACAAGTCATTAATTGCATCTTCGTACACCCTCGCACCCAACTTAGCCTCGATAATATTCAAGGGAGCCTTGCCAGGTCTGAATCCAGCCACATTCGTCTGTGGCGCCAATCTTTGCAAAACTCTTTGTCTAGCTCCAGCAAAAGCTGCTGTGCCAACTTTCACTTCAATGGTTACTGAAGAGTTATCCGGGAAACTAAGTTCATAGCTATAATCTTTGTTACTTCCAGAACTAGCAGAAATTTCGCTAGACTCTTTCTCCTCTTTTTTAGTTACTTGCTGTGCCATTAAACATTGCGCTTAGATTAATAGGCTGATTCTAACATATTAGACTTTAGATACTGCTCACAAATTTGTGTGACTTCCTCAACAGAACTAGCTCGCACCAGCTGGCTCCTCAACTCAGCTGCACCTGCAATTGCGCTAATATACCACGCGAGATTCTTGCGCATTTGTACAAAGTTATCTGGGCGCTGTTGTTGATGTAGCTTGGCATGTTCAATGATTACCGCAAAGATTTGGGCAATTTCCTGCGGACGTGACTGGGAACTGAGCTGTATACCCGGCAGGACTGGCTCTTTAAGCGACTTCCTTTGCGCAACTAAATCAGCCATAAGCCATGGATTTCCAAACGTAGCTCTGCCCACAAGTACTCCATCAACATGGCTCATAGAGATCTTTGCTACTGCATCATTCAAACTATTGACGTCCCCATTACCTAGGATTAAACTACGCTCAGCTACAGGCAGATGTGATTGTAATTTATCTCTCAAAGCTACTCCCTTGGCAATTTCGTTCCAATCAGCCTTGCCAGTATATAACTGCTTCAAAGTTCTCCCATGCAAAGCGATTGTGGCTGGCTTGGTACTCAAAATCTCTGTCAACCACGCTTCAGTCACCGGTTTGTCAAACCCTACCCTAGTTTTTACGGACACTGGAATTTGTCTACGCTCACTGGCTTGAGGGATCTGGTAATTAATTCCAAATTCAGCGCTGTGCCTAATAAATTCCCGAAGTAATCTATGAGCCTTTTCAGGAGAAAGTACCGGCCACTTGGCCCAATTAACCCCCGATTCACACCAGTCTAGTACCGCCTGCTGGCTCGCCTTAATTAATGATTTGGCGAGTTCAGGTGTGCGAATCAAAGCCGCTCCGCAACCTCTATGCACCACTGACTTTGCTGGACAGCCCATATTAATATCGACACCATCAAACCCCAACTCACAAATCAGTTGGGTAGCGGCATAAAATAATGCAGGATCATTCCCGTAAATCTGCGCCAAAACCGGCCTTTGCTGACTACTATACCAAAAATCTCTAAGTAGCTGCGGACTCAACCTCACAATCCCTTCCACGGGGATAAACTCAGTATAAACCACATCAGGATGTCCGTGCCTAGCCTGAATCTCACGATACGAACAATCACTGACCCCATCCATAGGGGCAAGTCCAATAATAGGTTTTGCTAAAGTCTGCCAAAAATTCATCGCCCTCCATTATAGCGCGTTAGCCAATTGCTTTATACCAACTAATCCCCTGCACATTAATCACAACCAAGTCTAACCGCGTCTGTAAATCAAAGCGGGCTAATCTATGTGCTCTTAACCAATAGTGCACTAATCTTTTTAGCCTGAGCAGCTTTCTAATAGAAATAATCTGTGAACTATCCAGCCAAAAGGTATTTTGAGAGCGCACTTCCACAAATATCAGACTCTCTACGCCAGGCTCGAATGCAATAATATCTAGCTCACCATGGTGTTGATAAAACCAGTTTCTTTCCAGAACTATCAGTCCCGATCTCGCAAGAAACTTAGCGGCTTGAGATTCATAATCGCGGCCCCGGCGTACTTTATTTAGCATAGTAAATATTAAGGCATTCGACGTCGCTAATTATGAACACTAATACAATGGCAATATTGATCTAAATTTAGGATTACAGGGACCTGCCATCCACTTCAGTGAGCGCGTATACTTTTGGATATTTCTCAGTATGGATCGTTTCTGACTTCATTCCGGATACATTTTGATCCGTTTTAGATACAAATTGAAAATCGCCTAAATGAGTTAACACTTCTAAACTCTACAGCTAATCTAACCCCTAGGCTAACGCCCAATCTAACGGCCCATTTAACGGTCCATCTCTCTTGTTTAACAGCATCTTCCTCATTATGTTGCTACTTAAGAAAACACAGATGTTTACTTAGAGCCAGTGTGGTAAAATATGCCAGCTCTATGGATATACCTTCAAAACCTATCATTATTAAACTGGGTGGGGCCGTAATCTCACATAGCAATAAGCTTATTGACTATAACTATCTGCGTGAGTTCCGGGATTTACTAAGAGAGAACATCGCTTTGGGCAAAAGATTTGTCATAGCAGTTGGCGGAGGCCAGACTATGCGCAATTATATGGAGCACGCTATCCAGCAAGGTAATGTCACTTCTGAATCTGATCTGCATTGGATTGGCACGGCAGTCAATACTTTACACGCATACATGGTAAAAGCCTTCTTAGGCAATGAAATTTGTGAGGAAAATGTATGGAAGTTTACCGATAGGTTAATTATGGCAGATCTACCTTTTAACAAGCCTGTGCAGGTCGTAGGTGGCTTTGAGGCTGGTCGCAGCGGAGACTGGGTAGCATTAGAAGTTGCCAAAGCACTCAATACCAAAACTATCATTGACTTGAAAAATGTTGATGGAGTATTTGATAGCGATCCAAAAGTCAACCAAAAAGCCAAGATGTTCAACAAACTAACTTGGGAAAAGTACCTGACAATTATCGGCAATCCTACTGAACATAAGCCAGGAGGCAACATGCCTGTAGACCCTATTGCAGCAAGAGAAGCAAAGGAATATGGCGCTACCTACTATATTATCAAAGCCACTGACTTTGACAGTTTAGAACGTGCTATAAACAATCAAGAATTCAAAGGCAGCATCATTACTGATAATTAGATTATAATAACTTCATGCCCAAATCACTGATTGTGTTTGTCAATGTTCTGATATTTGCCTTATTAGTGATCATGATCCCTGGGCTAGACTACAGGACTGGATCTTTTGGGGATGCATTTTCGGTAATTGCCGCTGGTCTCATCTTTAGCTTGGCAAGTCTGTTGGTGGAAAACTTGATCAAGTTTTTCAAATTCCCAGTGAATTTCTGGAGTCTTGTGATTGCTGGCTTTTTAGTAAACTTTGCAGTTCTAGCATTGTTTGCAGCTGGGCTATTCCCAGCGATTCTAATAATAAAGCCAGTAGTAGTTGGCAGCAACTTTGCTCCCTTGCCTATTCCTAGTTTCAACTTGGAGACAAGCCTGGCCACTGTTGGAGCAGCCGCATTAGTGGGAGTGGCATTGCAAATGCTATTCCGACGCTTAGCTAAATCTTAATTTGGTGTATAATTAGTCAATGCAAATATTATTCGTTATACAATTTATTATCTGCTTACTACTGATAGTGAGTATTCTGTTGCAAAGAGGTACTCCTGGCTTAGGTACCGTGTTCGGGGGCAGTGTAGCTGAATCTTATCGTTCAAAGAGAGGCTTCGAGGCCTTTATTTTCAATTTCACCATCTTCCTTACTGTACTCTTGGTAGCAAATAGTATAGTTATCACAATTTTAAGGTCATAAGCTCATAAGCTTTTGTTATAGTAGATCCAACAATGTTTAACCTGATCAAGCTTCGTGATAACTTCTGGAACTATCCTAATGCCTTATTCTTTGGAAAGACCTCTGTTTTAGGTAGGCTCACTTATCTATATCTGTCCAGTAGACCGTTTAGTCACATCATTGCTACTGTTAGTATCAGTCTGTTGGTATTTGCAACAATCTTAAGCCAGTTAGAGGTAGTGCTAGGTTTCAATAGTGAAACTTATGTTGAAGGAGTGATTGTAGGCCTAGACAACAGTGGCAATTTGCGCAAACCCCAAAGCTTGAACCCCCTGGGTATCAATTCTGTGCAAACTCAGTTGCAAAACGATATTATTAGCTTGGTTTATCAGCCACTGTTTCAGGTTGACTACGCCCCTAATGACTTTAACCCGAAGATTGTTCCGATCTTAGCTGAAAACTTTAGCCAAAGAACCAGTGGAACTGATACGTATTACCGTTTCAATCTCCGTAAAGACGTCTATTGGCACGATGGTAAGGCCTTCACTGCAGATGATGTAGTTGCTACTTTTAACCTGATCAAAGAGCTAGCCAGTTCAGATATTCCGAATATTTATGGAGCAAACATTGCCCAAAGAGTTACTATCGAAAAACTTGACGACCATATTTGTGAGTTCAAATTGTCGGGGACCACAATCCCCAATTTTTACGAATTGATTTCGTTCAAAGTATTGTCGGTGGATTCTGTACCAACTCTGAAGGAATCACTATTTGATACCCAATATAAAGGCAATTTCAAACTTAATGCTATTGGCACCGGGCCATACCAATTGAGCGAGATTCGCTCGAAGGACATAGTACTCAAGTCTTTTGCAAATTACTATCTGGGTGAACCCAAAATCAAGGAAATGAAGCTCTACCTCCTGGCAGACGTAGAAGAGGCTATCGCGGCGGTGCAATCAGGCCTAGTACACGGTGTAACCAAGATAGATAGCGAGGCTATTGCTAAATTATCTGACCAAAGTAACTTTGCCTTAGTGAACTCGCCTGTGGTATTTACCCAATACTGGGGACTGTATTTTAACCTCAGTGCTACGGGACCTGCGCAACTGAAAGATGCAAATGTGCGCAGGGCCATGAACTTAGCAATTGATAAAGAAGTAGCAGTTAAGTCTGCATTTGCTGATTCTGAAGTGGCCAACAGCAGCATACCTCGGGTCTCACCCTATTTCAATCCAGCTGCAGCGCAGCCTAGCTTTAATTTACAATCTGCAGAGCAATTGTTGAATGAAAGCGGTTGGTTGGTCACTAGTAGTCAAGACGTCCAAGGCAATAGTATTAAAGTTCGGAAAAAAGGTGACTTGGAGTTACGCTTTAACTTGGTGTTTACTGACAACCCCGATAGATTGAAAATAGTAGGAGCCATCCAAAAAGATTTAGCAAATCTTGGCATTATTCTCAACCTCGAAGCCAGGCAACCAGGCGAGCTATCGAACATTCGTGCTAATTATCAATTTCATTTATTGTTATTTGGGGTAAGCACTTTTATAGACCCAGATCGTTATGAGTTCTTCCATTCTGATCAAGCTTTCAAAGAAAGTGATCCAAGCGGCAGCGCTAGTGGGCTGAATATTGCCGATTATAAATCGAGTGATATTGACTCTGATATTGATACAGGGACCAGAACTGTCATTCGTATTCCCGCGGCCGACAAATTGTTAGCTGAAGGCAGACTTGAAACTGACGTCAACAAACGCAAGAAAATCTACGACCGTTTTCAAAAGCTTTTGGCAGATGATGTCCCAGTGATCTTCTTATATCACCCTAGTATTCACTATTTGGTCAATAAGCGTGTCAAGAATATAAACTTGACTGGTGCTCAATACCTAGAGGAGCGCTTTAATAACGTGAATAATTGGCAAATCATCTATGATTAGCTATAATTGATTAGCTGAAGATATTTATAACTTAATTTTGTCATCTTAAAGACATGGAAGTAGGATTAATTGTTTTAGGATTATTATGTTGCGCAGTAATGCTAGTGTTGGTAGTGATTGCTTTTGCTATTGGTATTTACAATAACCTAATAAAGCTCAGGGTACTTGTTGAGGAGGCTTGGAGTGGCATTGATGTGCAGTTAAAGAAACGTTATGATTTGATCCCCAACCTGGTCAATACAGTCAAAGGATATGCTAGTCATGAGAAAACTGTCCTAGAGAATGTGACTAAATACAGAACTGCAGCTATGTCAGCAAACACCGTCGAAGACAAGATGGCCGCAGAAAACATGCTGACTTCCACTCTAAAGACTTTGTTTTCTGTGTCAGAAAATTACCCTGACTTGAAGGCGGATACTAGTTTCATCAATTTGCAAACTCAATTGTCCGGTGTAGAAGGAGATTTAGAGAAGTCTAGACGTTATTACAATGGCACAGTGCGTGAATACAACACATTACTGCTCACCTTCCCGAACAGTATTTTCGCTGGAATCTTTAAATTTACTGCGAAGCCTTTCTTCGAGGCTGAGGCTGAAGCTAGAGAAAACGTCAAGGTCGACTTTAGTAATTAATTGAGTGCAAGCATGCTCACTGCAATCGCTAATTTTGGCAAACTTAGTAGATTCCAGTTTGGGCTGGCAGTCTGCTTAGTTTCTCTGGGGCTTGGCTTTAGCGCGATTTCCAACCCAATTTCTGCTCGTAGCTATAGTATAGACCGTGTTGACGTCACAATTGACATTAATGCTGATAGTACTATGATGGTCACTGAAGACCGTGAGTACACCTACGATGGCGAATACAATGGCTTTAGACGCGAAATTACCCTAAGCAATGAAACCAATGCAGCTCTCTGTAATGCTGAACCTACTAGCAGACAATGTGGTGGCCTTAGCTTTTTGAACATTGAGAGTTTTCAGTTCAATGGCATTGAGGTACCTAAAGGAAGATACGAGCTACTTCCTGCTGTGACAGGAGGAGTGCGCAAACTAACTGTGGAGTACAAATTCGATAACGCACCAGTACAGTTGGCTGGAGAAACATACC
>Ga0105048_10015498_pt1 | contig 11827 bp, 11 predicted proteins | sample MAT05_FD_78382 | JGI IMG/M metagenome (GOLD analysis project Ga0105048, IMG submission 78382) | Freshwater microbial communities from Lake Fryxell liftoff mats and glacier meltwater in Antarctica - MAT-05 | ecosystem: Environmental > Aquatic > Freshwater > Ice > Liftoff microbial mat | place...
GACCAGCGCTTGGTTGCGGTTAAGCTCACTTAATACCCTACCGCGTTTCGTGAAATATGAATCAACATCTTCTAACACAGTATTGTTAATTTCGAGTGCAGTATTAAAAAACGTTGCAAATATCTTTTTAGTAATGTCGTCTTTTGTTGGACCCAAACCACCCGTAATAAAAACAAAATCAGAACGCATCATCGCTTCGCTAAAGGCTCTGGTGATGGCATCGCCGTCGTCGGGCACGCTGGCCATGTGCACAATTTTAATACCGGCTAAGGTTAGTTGTTGCGCGATCCAAACACTGTTGGTATTGGTAATTTGGCCGATCAAAATTTCGTCGCCTATCGTTAGTATTTCAGCATTCATAATAAAATTTCACATTTTTTAATTCATAAGCGCACGATTCACCTATCTTTGGCGCAAATTTAAACGTTTATAATGAAAAAATTTTTTTTATTTTGCCTGCTTGTAGGCACAATTTCACTCAATAGTCAAACTTTTAAGGCACTAAAAGATAAGGCGAAGACCATTGCAACCACCAACCCCAGTTTAACTAACGATGAAGTGGTAAAGGGGTTAAAAGAAGCATTAACCATTGGTACAAATAATTCTTCTTCTTTAGCTAGCAAAATCAATGGGTTTAACAAAAATCCTCAGATCTATATTCCATGGCCTCCTGAAGCTCGGGAAATGAAAGCTAAATTAATTCAATTGGGGTTTTCAAAACAAATTCAAGAGTTTGAGACCAGCTTGAACAGAGCTGCTGAAGAGGCTGCAGTTAAGGCCGCGCCAATTTTTGTTGATGCAGTTACCAAAATGACGGTTGAGGATGGCTTTGCGATTTTAAATGGCGCCGATACTTCAGCAACAAATTATTTGCGTAAATCAACCTATAACTCATTAAGCGCACAATTTATGCCGGTTGTAAAAGCAGCTATTCAAAAAGTACAAGTAACAAGTTATTGGCAACCATTGGTTGCTGCATACAATAAGATTCCTTTGGTTAAAAAACAAAATCCCAATCTAGACCAATACGTGAATAATAAAGCCATCAATGGCCTTATGACCCTACTTGCCAATGAAGAGATTAAGATAAGGAAAGATCCAGCGGCGAGAGTTTCTGATATATTGAAAAAGGTTTTTGGGAAATAAATCGGGTTTAATTTTAACCACATAGCGCGCTAAGCAAGCATTAAGAATATGTTTCTAATTACAGGTTTTTGAGCCTTTCTTTGCGCTCTCTGTGGCCAAACATTTTAGAACTCTCTTTTCTTTGCGCTCTTCCTTAATAAATAAAGTAAGTCTAAGCCCACTTCTCTAGCACCCCACCTTTTTTAAAAAATCGTTCTATTTTTCTTGTCGTTTCAGGCAAAACTTTCAACTCAGGCGCGTGATGTGGTTTTTTTCGGGCATCGATTACCATCGGTCCAATGCAGCCCCAATGTTTATTTTCAATAAATTCTTTAACGCCGTAAATATCATTCGCAGGATTGCTTCGGGTGTAGGTAATCCACACATAATCATTAAGATTTTTTGCCAAAGAATCAAATTTAAAATCATCATAAATAACTACCTGTACAATGCCTTGAAGGTTTTTTACATGTTCTCCCAACCAAACAGTCAATTGTTCAATTTCAGTTTTGGCATTTTCGTAATTCGTAAAAGGCTTTAATTGAAGGCCTATCACACCCGGCATTAATAACGCTATCTCAGAAATAATATCACAACCGAGAATTTCTTCGGGTAAACGCGTGATCAACTCTCTTTTTTTATCACCAAAGGCGGCTACAATTAACTTGCTTCCTTCGTTAATGCCGCTGCCGCTATAATCTAAAGTATCTATCGTTGTTTTTGTTTGAAAATGCAGATCTCTTTGAAGATCAATGCGCTCGAACATATATTTAAAAAAAACGGATTCATCGTCGCAGCTCAGTTCATTCTCTGCATCGGCACTTATAAATAGGTATTTAGCAAGGCTTAACTGCCCGGTGCCTAAAATCCTATTGGCCTGCGTTAATATTTCTGCGGGACGACTACTTTTTAGATAAGGTGTGTAACGTTCGCTGCCCACGGCCAACAGCAGTGGATGTACACCAGCGGCATCAACAGCATGCACGGCTTTAACACCAGGAATCTCGTTCGGAATAGCGTCGCCACTTATTTCATGGATCAAAGCACCAAAGGCCGTATCTTCCTGCGGAGGTCTTCCCACAACTGTAAAAGGCCAGATTGCATTTTCTTTAGCATACACTTTATGCACCCGCATTAAAGGAAAATCATGGCTGAGACTGTAATAGCCCAAATGATCCCCAAAGGGACCCTCAAGTTTATTTTCAGTGGGATACACCTCTCCAGTAATCACAAAATCGGCATCGAGAGAAATGCAATGGCCATCTTTATAAGCATACCTGAAACGCCTCCCGCCAAGGGCTCCGGCAAATGTTAGTTCGCTAAGTCCCTCTGGCAAAGGCATCACCGCTGCTAAAGTATGTGCCGGTGGTCCGCCAACAAAAATGCTTACTTTTAAAGGAATGTTTTTTTTGTTTGTTTTGTATTGGTGCACGCCAATTCCCCGGTGTAACTGGTAATGTAAACCAATCTCTTTATCGGTCACATAATTGTTTCCATTCAATTGAATGCGATACATCCCTAAGTTGGAAGCCATAACACCTGGTTTGTCGATGTCTTCAGAGTAAACTTGTGGTAGAGTTACAAAAGCGCCGCCGTCCATAGGCCAGTGTTTGATAAGCGGCAGGTCCGAAATTTTAATTTCTTTAAAACCAGCCATAGCAAAAGATGATTTTTTTGGTAATGCTTTAATAGCGGCCCACCCGGTAGCCGCGTATTTAAAGGGTTTTTTTAGTGCAGCCAGCGGATTGTTTCGCAGTTCAACCATTTGCTGCATTTTTTCAAGCTGCCCCCTGAACATAAATTTACTTCGTTCTACAGAGCCAAATAAATTACTTACTGCCGTATATTTACTGCCTTTTACTTTTTCAAATAAAATGGCTGGCCCGTTTTTTTCGAACAGTTTTAAATGAATGGCAGACATTTCCAGCTGTGGATCAACTTCTTCAGAAATTCTGATGAGATGTCCGTTTTTTTCGAGATCCACGATGCATGCATGTAAAGAAGAATATGTCATATTAAGTTAAACCCTGAGATTGAATTTATGTTTTAAATAGCGTTATAAAATTTTGTTTTTTTGAAATTTTTTATGAAACTCGGGAACTTCTGAATAAAATCTCCATCCAAAGGTAATTCCGCCCGAAATAGAGGAACTTAATAAACCAACGAAAGAACTGTTGTACAATACAAAATCATTGGTATTGTTCACCGGCAAGTAAAAACGCCTGAGGTTTATTCCTATTGAAAAACGCAGGGCGCCTGATACGGAAATATAAGATAAAGGAAAGGTTCGATCATCGTAGGTGTATGTTCTCCATTGCTGCTCAGTACCGAGGATAAACATGGCGTTGATAAACAAACTTTTAAGGATGACGAGCGTTCCTGCGGCGCCGGCGTTTGCTGAGAGTCCCAATACCTGCGGTCCGCGGAGACTGCCATAGTCGTTATAAAAAGGCTGCGATTGTAATGCGAAAAATGAACTGTCGCTCCGCAACCAATAATAATTGATATTAGCGCTAAGAATCCAAGTTGCCCCCGATTTTAGCTGGCGATAGTTGTCTGCGTAACCTGCCCTGAAAGCGCATTTGCGGTAGTGCGTGAAATATAAAAACTTCGACCTAAACAAAACATTTTCAAGATCGAGCCGTTTGTAATATTCTCTGGTTTGCCTGATGGTGGTATCATAAGCATCAGTATTATTGTCGTAAAAACCTTTAAAATACCTGAAAGTGTTTTGAAAATACCAGATGTTGCCGCCAAAGTTGCGGTTGCTCTTAAAAGTTTTTGTATTTCCCTTGCCTGTATATTTGTTAGGCGGCTTGCTTCTTAAGGCAACTGCGAAGCTAAATTTATCGTAAATAATTTCAAGGCCTGAAATCAAGCGTGATTCTGCATTGTAATTATTCTTCGAAACTCCCAAGCTGTCAGGGATCTCAACAGGCTCAAAGTCGTTTCTGAAATCCCTACATGACTGAAAATAGGCCACGGTAAAAGATGAATTTATCTTCTCATACCTGAGTGTATCCCAGCTGAATCTGGTTTGTGCGAAGCAAGCGCATTCGAAAAAAAACGGCAAAGCCAAACGAGAAGTTTTTTTCATTTTTTAATTAGCTTTGTGAAGATAAATATTTTTGTTGTTATGGTATATTTTTTACAAACGCCCGGCGGTTTAACGAAAATAATTCCCGAAGTTGGATTGGTGAAGGAAAAACTGGCTGAAAAAGAAATTAAATTAAATCTTTATTATGAAAAATTCGCGAATACCGTTTTAGAATATACGCCTAGGGTTATGTCCGCCATACTAGTTCTCCTCATTGGAATGTGGATTATTAGGCGTGTCGCAAAAGTGGCCGAAAAAACGATGACCAAACGCGAACTGGATGTGAGTCTGAGGTTTTTTCTCAAGAGTTTGCTTAGCATTGGGTTGAAAATTGTTTTAATCGTTACAGTAGCCGGCATGATTGGCGTGGGAACCGTTAGTTTTGTAACGATTTTGGGAGCTGCCGGCTTGGCAATTGGCCTAGCATTGCAGGGCTCCCTATCTAACTTTGCAGGTGGGGTATTGATACTCATCTTTAAGCCTTTTAAAGTGGGAGATGCGATTGAGGCCGGCGGACAATGCGGCGAGGTACTCGAAATCCAGATCTTTAATACCATTTTATTAACGGGTGAGCATAAAACAGTGATTCTTCCCAATGGCCCTCTTTCAAACGGCACCATTATTAATTCAAGCAAACACGGCAACCTTCGAATCGACTTGGATCTGATAGTAAGTACCGAAAATGATTTGGCAAAGGTAAAGCTCATCATATACAATGTACTTGCAAAGAACGCCAAGATCATAAAAGGTGAAAGTACAGAAATTGTTGTTGGAAGATTTTCTGAAGGTATTGTTCAGATAAACGTAAAACCCTTTTGCCTTCCAGGGAACACTTCTTTATTGAACAGCGAACTCTACGAAGAAATTAAACAAACATTTGAAGCTAACCAGATTAAATTGGCTCAAATGAATCCAAATAAAATTTAATATGACAATTCAGCAAGCACAAACAAAAGTAGATGACTGGATTAAAAGGTTTGGCGTTCGTTATTTTAATGAATTGACTAATACTACTATTTTAATGGAGGAGGTAGGTGAAGTGGCGCGGATTGTGGCTCGTCGTTATGGCGAACAAAGCGAAAAAGAAACCGATAAAAATATGGATCTGGGGGACGAAATGGCAGATGTTTTATTTGTGTTAATCTGCCTCGCGAATCAAACGGGTATTGACTTGGAAGAAGCATTAAAAAAGAATCTAGACAAAAAAACCAATCGCGATGGTGAAAGGCATTTGGCGAATGAGAAGTTGAAATAAAAAAGAGGTTGATTCCAGCTAGGTTGGTCTTGAAGATTTTTAGCGATCTTAGGACTTTCGTCAATAGAACAAATTAGCGTTACCGAAGATATTTAAAAACAATTTTGGTTTTTTAATCTGTTGTCCTTTTTTGTGAAGGTATTGTTCGCCTTTATCATCAAGCATGGGAATGTGGCAGTTTTTTAACGTGAACCATTTTCGTGGAATAAAAACCATGTCGTGAATTAATTTATTCTGAACAACGTTTCTTACTTGTTCCGCATCCACTCCGATATTGGCTTGTACGTTTTGCGAATAACCTATATTGTATTTAAACTGAGCGCTCAAAAGTCCGTGCGAATATTGGCTGTAAGTTCCTCCGGTAGTATCCATGTAACACAAGGCATTAAAATTCTTGTTACCTTTTACTTGTTTTCCCATTTGGCCAGTCCACAAAGCGCAATTAATAGACGCCTGAAATTTATCTTCATATTGATATTGAATTAAAAATCCCCCGGTTCTAAAGCGGTCGTAATAACCCCGTGCTAGAATATCGTTTTCGGCAATGATGGTAATTTGATCAAACTGGAAAGCGATGATTCCCGTTTGTTGTTTGGTTTTTATTTTATTAAACCAAGCATTGTATGAATAGGCAAACGCGTTGAGATACCCTGTTTGATTAGAGATAGAACTTATAAAAGGATTAAACAAGTTACATTTTCCACCGTAACCGAAAAGAACTCCCTGCGATAAAACTAATTCCGGGTAGATTTTCTTCGGGCCAAGGTTTTTAAAATTTAAATATAAACGTAATTCAGAATTAGCTTGGACAATATTATTGACGTAAAAAAAATTCAGGTTAAATCCCAGTCTTTGGAAATGAGTGCCAAAGGCAAGATTAATAGCAATGTTGGCGCCATAATTTTTTTCGCTGACAAGTAACTCCTGCGAAAAAATTTTAGCTTGAAATGCGAGAAGCGCCAAACTAATTCTAAAAAGCGCTATGTTCTTTTTTAAACTCAAGGATCTTTTGATGCAAAATTTGTGCTTTAAGATTTATTCCGTTTACTATTACATGTGATTGTTTGTAATAAGATTCACGTTTTTCTAATTGTTCGCCAATGTTTTTTACAAGATCTTCATCTAAAAATTTTTTTAAAAGTGGGCGTTTTTGTCGGCTCTGCTTTAACCGCTCGGCCAATATGCTTACAGGCAATTCGAGATACACAAGTAAATCTTTATTTTTTATCAAAGCAAGATTGTCCCCGAAACAAACTGTTCCTCCTCCCAGTGCAATAATGCAAGGTTCGGCGATTTTTAAAATTTCTAGCAGATTTTTAGTTTCCATTACGCGAAAAGTATCTTCACCGTCATTTTTAAAAATAGAACTGATGGTTTTTTTTTCTTTTTTCTCAATATAATGATCGAGATCAATGAAATTAAGGTGACGCAGAGAAGCCAATTTTTCCCCCAAAGTGCTTTTGCCGCTTCCCATAAAACCTGTTAAAAAAATATGCTGCGCCTGATTTTGCATTCAAGTATCATTATTTTTAAGCTAGGTTAGACTGACATTAGGTTTTAAAAAACAAACTTCAAAAGCAGATAGGCGTGCAAAAAAAGCATCGAATACCTAAACACAAAGTAACACATATTTTGACGCTTAGCGTCAACTTTTAAGCCTTTATTAAGTGAAACTTAATAATTTATTTGCTTTGAGATTTATTACAAAATTGCTCTTGAAAATTAATTCTAAAAATTTAAAATTAAGCAAAAATAAAAAGCGAGTAATTAATTAAGGGAATTGATTTCAAAATTAATATTGAATAAAAAATTAGAGTGGTAGTTTTTAAACCTATAATTACAACTATCCGAAACTAAAACAAGGTCAACCAGACCTAGGCCAGTTCCCTCGGCCACAGAATGCTGATTATTTTTCTGAACAATCTGTGATTTTAATTCTGTCAACTCTTTTTTGGATTTAGAATTTAAATCAATCAATTGTTCGTTGATGCTTTCCTTTTGCTTTTCATTAATCACGTTAATGGTGTCGATAAAATAGGTTCGTTCTTTATAGGAAATTAATAAAAGGGATTTATAAGCGAGGACGGCATCTTCCGGAAAAAAATTATGTTCAATGATATTTTCCACGCAATCTTTAATGGCGTTGTAAACCCTTTCTATAAGTGCGTCAGGTTCATTATTATTTTCGAGTTTGCTCTTTGTAATTTCCAAAACCTGCGCCAAAACATTGCGGTCTATAAAGCCATAATAGCTGAAGAGCACATTATTATTGTGTAATCTTTCTACTAGTGATTGCATGCGTTTCAGATTTAATTTTTTACTAAGTTAATTATTTTTGGGATTCTGCAAATTCTTTCGCAAAATAGCTAAGAATTACAGAGGCGCCTGCTCTTTTAATACTTAATAATAATTCGTCACGCGCTCTATCCCCGTCAATCCAACCTTTTTGCGCTGCAGCTTTGATCATGGCGTATTCTCCGCTCACATTATAAGCGGCAATGGGTAATGTAAAATTGTCGTTTAATAATTTAATAATATCGAGGTAAGCCATTGCGGGTTTTACCATTAAAAAATCTGCACCTTCTTGGTAATCGAGACCCGCTTCTTTCAAAGCTTCTTTGCTGTTTGCAGGATCCATCTGATAAGTGTTTTTGTCGCCAAATTTTGGAGCACTGTGTAAAGCATCCCTAAACGGGCCGTAAAAAGCGCTCGCATATTTAGCGGTGTAACTCATGATTGAGACACTAGTAAAATTATTTTTATCAAGTGCTTCACGAATAAAAGCGACACGACCATCCATCATATCGCTAGGGCCAATGATGTCGGCTCCAGCCTCAGCCTGCGCAACCGCCATTCTCGCGAGGATTTCGAGCGTTTCATCGTTGAGGATCTGGCCGTTTTTTACAAGACCATCGTGTCCATCACTGCTGTATGGATCCATCGCAACATCGGTAATAATAACAGCCTCGGGAAATTTCTTTTTTATTTCTTTTATGGTCGATAAGTAAAGACCCTTTTTATTTAAGGATTCTGTTGCTCTTTTATCTTTGAGTTGGTCGTCGAGTGCTGGAAAAATATCGAAAGTGGAAATACCTAATTGTAGACAATATTCGATTTCTTTTAAAATAAGGTCTGTACTTAATCGAAAAATGCCAGGCATGGAATTGACCTCCGTTTTTTTATTTTTGCCTTTTATTAAAAATAAGGGAAAGATCAGGTCGTTGACAGTGACAGAGTTTTCCCGCACTAGACTGCGTATGATGGCATTTTTGCGGTTTCTCCGCGGACGGTGTAGAAGATGATTCATAAATTTTTGACTTATAAAATTACGAGATTTTTATTAAAATAGCCTTTTTTGAGATCGCATAAATTCATTTATTGGGCTTTATTGCGAAAGCGTTACCGTAAAATAAAGGTTTAATGCTAAGTGTCATGGTTGCACGGCAAGTGCTGTTTGGTTAAGAATAGCGGAACGTTCATTCATTTCGAACATAGCTGCCAATATCAGTTGCGAGTAATTCTGTGAAGCACTTTTAAATCTCGCGGTCTGCGCTTTCCATAGACTGTAGATTAGATCCATATTGCCTTCTACGGGTTTGAATGTGAAAAGAGCGCTTTGTACATTATAAGACCCAGCATGGTAAACGTGCATCACCAATAACTTAAACCACAAGTCGCTCTCGGTGAAATTCTTAATGCCTAAAGAGTCAAGCATTTTGCGGGCTTTAGGGATACAAATGGCTTTAATCAGGCTACTAGCCGCAAAGGCGCTTCTTTCAAAATCGGCGCGTTCGTCTATTGTTTTATTCACCTTTAATCCGTACAGCCGTGCTACATCTTTCATTAGCTGGAAAGAGCCATAGGCGCCCGCGGTTGATTTCTGAAGCTTATTAGGGCTTTCAATCAACAGGATCGCTTGCGCAAACCAAGGATCTACATTATTTTCAATAAAACAATGTATGCCTAATTGGAAGTTTTGCGAGGTCTTATCAAAATCGTAAAAGAATTTTTTTCCCGTTGTAATTAGTACACGATGATTGGTATCGAGGTTATTGACAAAACGTACGCTATCTCTGTAGCATTTTTTGAGTAACTCATTTTTTGAGTTCCAGTCCTTTAAACAAATCTTTTGAATAACATTTCTTGAATTTGCAAAATTTACGATGGCGCTGTCTTCATCTAATTTCATGATGTCACGCCAAAATTTTACTTGCGCCAGCGTATCTAATTTAAGGTGGTAAAGGGACTTGTCGAAAACATAATTTTCATTGCGATTGGTGCGCTGGTTAAGTATGCCAACGACGTTGTCGCATAAACGGTTGCAGTTGGAGGTTTTATTCGTGGCGGCATCGAGAGTGTCGGGCGAGTAAATAGCGGCAGGGCTGCATGCCGAAAGTAATAAAAATATATGAAAAAACAAATTCAACTCCAGGACTAAATTACAAATTGAGAACTACAAATCAAAAGCAATTAGGTTAAAAAAATTTAATCACGAATGTTAACCGGAAGAATGATGGCATCGACTATTTTTTCTTTGATTTAACGGGCTTTTCTATTTTATTGGGTTGGGCGGAGTAGGTTTTCATAAATTCTTGAAATGTTTTTGTTTTATAAAAATTGTCGTTTATAAAAGTCAGTACAGGTTTAATATTTTCTGGTGCTTGATAATAATTAAGCACTTCGATGGTATTTAATTCCTCGTCGAGGATACACAGCGCTGGCAAACTAAAGCGATTGGCCGACAACTTTATAGCTAGGCTATGCAGCGGGAAATTGTTTATGGCGGATCGGTAGTGTTTTTCATTTTTAAAAAGAACCGTGTCCAGCGACTCGGTGTTAAAATTTACGAAGTAAAAATTATCATTCAGATACTTTGAAATGGTTGAATCGTTAAACGTAGTTTTTTCCATCACCTTACAACTATTACAAAAGGCGGCTGTGAGATTTACAACAACCTTTTTAGGTTTCTTTTTTACGAGTTTTTCAACCTCGCCGAACGATCTCGATTTAGCCACAAACTTCGGGGAAGCTATTTCGTAAAAAGTTTTTGTAAACTGCTTGTTAAATTCATCAAATAGGCTGGATCTCCAGCCATTTTCGAGCATAAAAATCAAAATAGGTTCAATTTTTTTTTCTTCAAGAAAACCCTGTGTCAAAAGATTGTATTCAAAATTATTCGCCACAAAAACCGTTGAAGGATAACTTATGTTACTACCTAGAAATTTCACGGCAAGTTCGTGCAGCGTTTTTGGCTCTTTGGAGAGCGGTTTGTATATTTTGCCATTGTAAAAGATCGTATCTTTAGTTTCCGCATTAAACTTAACGGGATAAAAATTAATGTTGATATATTCGGCAATTGCAGGGTTAGAATAGGTGGTTTTTATCATGTGTTTGCACCAACCGCACCAGTCGGTGTATAAATCGATTAAAAATGGTTTCTGCGTAATTTTGTTTTTCTCTTGAGCTTCTTTAAAATCCAGCCATTTAACCAAGCCGTCTGCTTCATTTTGAGAAAAAGCGGGAACAGTAATAATAAATATTCCAATAAAAGACAAGAGTACTTTATTCATATGTAGATCTTATTGTTTTTAATTGTCACATGCTTGCCGGTATGCTGGCAGGCGGGTGTAGCCATGTTAGCTTCATTCGGGTTTGTGGTGGCGGCAACAAGACTATTTCATAAAATTATTAGCAGAAAATATTTAACGAAAATAAAAAACTTATTCGATATTCTAGCTGGGAATTTTATACAAAAAGGAAAAATAATCCAAGCCAATTATTTTCCTTCGGTACAGCACCGTCTATGATTTTTTCGTTATCCTTTGGACTAATTCACAAATCATAATGGTGTTAGCGGTCTGGGTATTAAAAAACTTTAGCACTAACATCCTTTACACTGTCTTTTTATAAAGCACAGTGTTGCCAATTTTGGGCAAAAGGTATTCATGCAAGTAGAATAATTTAATCAGGTTGCTTGAGATATTTTTTGAATTTTTCCATAACACCTATTTAGTTTTTGGCTAAACACTATTTACTTCGCCGAATTGGTTTAAAGTCGATCACATTTAGTTCCGAGTGACAGAAAAAATGTTCATCGCTAATGGCGTTTGAGCATACAACAATCGTGCGCTCAATAGAATGATCACTCACAAGTTGTTTGTACCAGGCAATCGCATTTTTATCTAGATTTGAAACAGGTTCGTCAAGCAAAAGCAAAGGGGTGTCGGCGAGTATAGCGAGGCCGAGTTTTAGACGCTGCTTCATGCCGCTCGAAAATTGCTTGATGTATTTGTTTTTCGAGGCAGATAAATCAATACGGTCGATAATCTCTGAGGTAGAAAGCGCGTTCA
>Ga0105048_10015499_pt1 | contig 11826 bp, 5 predicted proteins | sample MAT05_FD_78382 | JGI IMG/M metagenome (GOLD analysis project Ga0105048, IMG submission 78382) | Freshwater microbial communities from Lake Fryxell liftoff mats and glacier meltwater in Antarctica - MAT-05 | ecosystem: Environmental > Aquatic > Freshwater > Ice > Liftoff microbial mat | place...
CAACTGGATATTTTCCCATCGGCCTTCGCATCTATGGATTCAGCCGTGGAGTAGATGGGCCAAGCGTCAAGGCAAAGGTTTTGTGTGTTGACAGTGACCAAGCCGGAAAGACTCCGGACGAAATAAAAAGCTTCGGTCGCCAGCAAGGTGAAGTGCGCACTTTTGAATTCGACGCCACAATTGAGTTGCACGCCATCTTCAAACTCATCAAACGCTACGATATCGTCCTTCTTTCTAAACTGACGCGGGACTTCAACGTAAAGATCGAGTCCATTCAAGATTAAAATGACTTCACTGCGTCATGTCGAACTATACGTTGCACCCGGAGGCATGGGCCGCGCGGTGAGATCAACGTCGTTTGCCTCGGCCCGGTGAACAGTGTCTTTCGGCGGCAGGAGGGCTTCGCCGGTGGCAGTCGCGGAACAGCCGGAGGCCGTGATCGGCATCAATCCCGTAGAATTGCTTGACGGCAACCTTTCCCCAAAAGCTCGCGCTTTGGTGCTCGAATGGGCTCACACGCATCAGAACGAATTGCTGGCAGATTGGGAGTTGGCCCGCCAGCAAGAACCCCTCACCCGTATTGACCCGTTGGAGTAATTCAAATGCTGCAAGATATTCTCGAAGCGGTTCCTTTGGAGAACTTTCATCTGAAGCTGCGATTCGAAGATGGAGTGGAAGGCGTTGTAAATGTCGCCCAATGTGTTCGCTTCACCGGTATTTTCGCCCCCTTGCGCGATCCCGCGCATTTCGCCGCGGTCACGGTGAATCGGGAATTGGGTACGGTCTGCTGGCCTTGCGGAGCGGACCTTGACCCCGATGTTTTGTACGGGTTGGTGACCGGAGTTCCCGCATCCTTTTCGAACACGACATCGCCGATCGCTGTCGGATGATGCGGGAATGAAAAAGCGGACATTCAAGACGGGAAAAAGGCGACGCGGACCTTTTTCTTGATGGCGGGAAAAGACCACCGCGCGACTGGGGCTGCAATCCACCTTCCGACATCGCGGTCGGCCGAAAAAGGAGCCGGTAGCCGATGAAGCCGAACTGTAAAAGGTCCGCGTCCTCTTTCCCGCCTCGCAACATCTGCGGCAATGCAGGGCTTCCAAAGATCCTGCACGACATTATCTGATGCCGCGTTGTGGCCCGGCGTGGACCCCTCGCAAACGGCCCCGGAGGAGTCGCAGCGCGCTGCGACCCCTCCGGGGTCGGGACCAACCGTGAACGCATCCCCGGGTGCGCCGAAACGGCGACCCGGGGCTAATGGCTGTGATCCCTCCGGGATCAATACACGACATCCCCATGACCTCGGACGCTTTGCCCCGAAAGGGCCATCGTCAATAGGCAGGGGTGCCCCCGGGTAACCGGGCGTGTTGTCGCAGATTCGTGTGAATCCGGTGGAAGTAGTACTCGGGTCGCGCAAAGATAGTCTCAACCCGCGCGACGTTGGGAAAAACTCGAGAGGTTCGGGATGCGCGGGGTGGCGGCTGAATCTCTGGCTCGCCGCTTGTCGCTGGAATCCTGATAATGAACCATATGCTGAACACACAATCGACCGAACTGTTGTGCGATCTTTCGAAGCCGGGGCGGCGGTGCCATCGGGTACCCGCGTGCGATGTGCCGGTGACGGGCGGCTACCTCCCGAAGGAAGCGCTCGCGGATGCTCTGCCGGCACTTCCCGAAGTGGGGGAGATCGATCTGATCCGCCACTTCAACAACCTGTCGCAGAAGAACTTCTCGATCGACACGAACTTCTACCCGCTCGGGTCGTGCACGATGAAGTACAACCCGAAACGGCACGAACGGCTGGCCGCCCTGCCCGGGTTGGCCGGGCTGCATCCGCTGCAGGCGGACGATTCGTGCCAGGGGATGCTGCGCCTCCTCTTCGAGATGCAGCAGTACCTCACGGAGATCTCGGGCCTGCCGGGCGTGTCGCTGCAACCGGCGGCCGGGGCGCAGGGGGAACTGACCGCCCTCTTCGTGGCCGCGGCTTACCTGCGAGACAAGAAGCAGACCCACCGCCGCAAGGTGCTGATCCCCGACAGTGCTCACGGGACCAACCCGGCCAGTGCCGTGCTGGCGGGCTTCGATTCGGTCACGGTGAAGAGCAACGCCAACGGCCTGGTCGACATCGAAGACCTGAAGGCGAAGCTCGGACCCGATACGGCCGTGTTCATGATCACCAATCCGAACACGCTGGGGCTGTTCGAGAACCAGATCAAGCAGATCACCGGCATGCTGCACGAGAAGGGGGCACTTGTGTACCTTGATGGTGCGAACATGAACGCCATCCTGGGCAAGACGCGCCCCGGCGACTTCGGTGCGGACATGCAGCATTACAACGTCCACAAGACATTCACCGGCCCGCATGGCGGCGGCGGACCCGGCAGCGGACCGATCACCGTGCGGGACTTTCTGGAGCCGTACCTGCCGGCGCCGGTGGTGAAGAGTGAAGGCGACGCCGGCGAGCGGCGGTTCTTCCTCGACTACGATCGGCCCAAGTCGATCGGGCGGGTGCGCAGCTTCTTCGGCAACGTCGGCATTCTGCTGCGGGGGTACTTGTACATCCGCACGTTGGGGCCGGACGGGCTGAAGGCGGTCAGCGAGAATGCGGTGCTGAACGCGAACTACCTGCTGGCACGCGTGAAGCACGCCTACGATGTGCCGCACGGCGATCGCTGCATGCATGAGTTCGTTGCCAGTGCGAAGAACCTGCGACGGACGAAGAAGATCTCGACGATGGACATCGCCAAGCGGTTGCTCGACTATGGCTACCATTCGCCGACGGTCTACTTCCCGCTGGTGGTGCCGGAAGCGCTGATGATGGAGCCGACCGAGACGGAGAGCAAGGAAACGCTGGATGCATTCGCCGACACTCTGCTTAAGATCCTCGACGAAGATCCGGCATTCCTGCATCAGGCCCCGCACACGCTGCCGGTCAGCCGACCCGACGAGGTGAAGGCGGCCAAGGAACCGATCCTCAAGTGGAAGCGCGGCGGATGAACCTGGAACTGACGAATCATGTGGCGGTCATTACCGGCGGGGCCAGCGGCATCGGCCGGGCGATCGCGGCAGCGTTCGTGGCCGAGGGTGCGAAAGTTGCCCTCTGGGACGCATCGGCCGGCGTTGATGCGACTGCGACGGAGATCGGGGCGCTGGCGTGCCGGGTCGACATCACTGATTACGCATCGGTGACGGCCGCGGTGGAACGCACGGAGAAGGAACTGGGCCCGATCGTGCATCTGGCGCACGCGGCGGCCATTGGCTCGGGGAAGTTCGGGTTCCCGTTCACCAACCTGGAACCGGAACATTGGCGGCGCGTCCTCGACGTGAACATCATGGGGATGACGCACGTGGCCCACGCGGTCGCCCCCGGGATGGTGGCCCGGAAGGCGGGAACGCTGGTGTTCATCGCGTCGGTGGCGGGGCAGATCGGCTCGCCGACGGATCCCCCCTATAGTGCATCGAAGGCGGCCAACATCAACTTCGCGCAGTGCATGGCCAAGGACCTGGCCGGGCACGGCATCCGCGTGAACACGGTCTGCCCGGGAATGGTGCAGACGCCGCTCAACCGCAGCGTCTGGCAGGCGTGGCATGACCAGCAGCCGCCCGGGAAGCGCAAGAGCTACGACGAATGGGCCGGCGAAAAGGTGCGGACCGTGGTGCCGCTCGGTCGCTGGCAGCGGCCGGAGAACGTAGCCGACATGGTGGTGTTCCTGTCGTCGGCCCGGTCGAGTGAAGTGACCGGCCAGACGATCAACGTCGATGGCGGCTTCGTGATGCACTGGTGAGGGAGAAACGATGGCGATCATGTGGACCGACTACCGCCAGATCGGCGAGATGCTGTTCGAGCGTTACGACTCGCTGAACCCGCTGGAAGTGCGCTTTACGGACATGCACAAATGGATTCTCGACCTCGAAGACTTCGAAGGCAGCCCTGCCGACTCGAATGAAAAAACCCTCGAAGCGATCCAGATGGCGTGGTACGAGGAATGGAAGGACGAGTACGGCGGGGGGTGATCAAACTGTCGCGCAGTCACACTTCCGCCACCACCAGCAACTGTCGTCGTTCTAACTTGCGCCTTAGTGCAAATCCCGGCAAGATAGAAAAAAGTGGATTAAGTTATCCTATAGGTACGGTGCTTGTGCTAAGATTGGCCCGACTCGACGGGTCTTGGACGGCGGCAAAATAGACTTTGCGTTCTCCCTCGCTTGATTTCGGACCACTCCTGACCAACATCTTTTGTTGAACTTCGGAATCGGTCCATGACAGTTCGATCTGTTGATGCAGCTTCTGCGCAGCGAATTGCGGCATGGCGATTCGCATGTGTCACCGCCGCCTTGCTGCTTAGCCAGGCTGCGGCAACTGCCCAGACTTACACGTGGACTTCGCCGTCGTCCGAGTTTTTCACCGATCAGCAAGCGTGGATGTTCGGTGCCGGGCCAATCCCGTCGTCGGGTACGAGCGGCATTGTAGACCTCGGCACTTTCGGCACCGGGTCGCTGACGGCTTTCAACGATCTCAACTTGACCCTGAACCAACTTCGGTTGAATTCCTACTCCACCGGTGTGTTGACCGTCGGCAGTGCCAACTCCGGCAACTTCGCCTTCGCGGGCGCCGCACAAGTTCACCAGGCGGGCAGTGGTGCGAATACCGTACTTTCCGCAGGCCTTACCATCGGATCGACGGCCACCGGATTGACGTTCACCGGCCCCGGCGGCAGCGGTACGACAGTCAGCGGCACGATCGCATCGAACACCGCCACCGGGGCACTGCTGAAGATCAGCACGACTGGTCCGGCATCCACCGCGGGCATCGTCACGCTGGCGGCGAGTAACTCGTTTGCCGGGGGCGTTCAACTCGAGAGCGGTACGCTCAGTGTCACCAACGCCCGCGGGCTGGGGATCTTCGGCACGTCGCGAAACACCGTAACCGTCAACGGCGGCTACTTCAGCACGACGCAGACGCTGGTCAACAACTTCACGCTCAACAGCGATCTGGTCATCGCGGGTACCTCCAACTCCGGTACTCTGGCCGGCACTCTCAGCGGAGCCGGTGGCGTGCAGGTGCGCTCCAGTGGTTCCGGAATCATCCAGACCTTCACGGGCAGCAACTCTTACGGTGGCGCGACAACGATCGGCGGCATCGTTGATGCGCCTGCCGGCACCTCGAACCAGGCCGGGGTGTTCCGACTTGCGGGGGCAGTCGGTTCGATCCTGAGTTCGTCGGCCATCAACGTCCGCGATGGCGGCACGTTTGAAATCAACAAGTCGCTGGGCGATTCGCTCGGCAACACGCGCGTGAACCCTGCGACGACTTTGACATCGACCAGTGGATTCGTGCAGGTTAGCGGAAGTACCGGCTTCACGGCGCAGGCACTGCCGACTGTCCAAGCCCGTGGGCTGACCACGATCAGTGCTGTCACGCAGACGGGCGCTTCGACCTTGTTGACGATCCCGAACCTGCAACGTCTGAACGCCGGCACTTTGACCTTTACCGGCACCAATCTCGGCAACGCGGTCGCGGCCGTCGGGGTGAACAACGCCAACATCGTGTTGACACTGATCAACGGGGCAGCCCCGTCGGCCGTGCTTGTCGGCCCCGGCTCAGCGGGTTCGGCGGATGTCGGCATCATCCCGTGGGCGCTGGGGGACACATCCAACACCGCGTCGAATTTCGGGGCGGGAACTGGTTTCATCACCTACGGTCCCGACGGCGTCCGCCTGCTCGACACGGGAAGTGAGTATGCCGATGTCGCCGGCGGCGGCAGCCTGAGTGCCGGCAACAACAATCGCGTGACCGGATCTCCGCTGGCGCAGGACGGCAATATCACATTGAATTCGCTGTTCAACACTGGCGCGTTCGATCTGACGGGCACCGGCACCCTCAGCCTGACGAGCGGAGCACTGGCGGGGTTAAGTTCATTCAGCATCGCCAACCCGCTGAGCGCGAGTGAGTTGATCGTCTCGACGATCGGCGGTCTTGGCAGCCCGACGACGCTGACGTTCAACGGAGCCGTCACCGCGACGACGCTGACGAAATCGGGACATGGCACGCTGATCATGAACGGCAGTGGCAGCACGTTGTCGGGTAACCTCATCAGTGTGAATGCCGGCTTCGTGCAGGTTGATGACGTGACGAAGTTGGGTATTGCCAATTTGAACACGTCGACATTGCGGTTCAGCATGCACTCCTTCGCCAGCCAGGGCGGCCTGATTTACAGTGGTTCCGGAAGCCAGACGCTCAATGTGCAACTTGATCTGCAGTCAGGAAGAACGGCGATCAACGTCGCGCAAGCTTCCGGGCAGTTGACACTTGCCGGGCCGATCGACGGGACAGGCGGCATCAACTACAGCGGGGCCGGCACGGTGGCGGTGACCGGTGCAAAGACCTATGCAGGCGGCACCCGCCTGACCGGCGGACGGCTGATCATCGACGGTGACTCAGTGTTCGGCGATCCGTCGGCAGCGTTCTCGATCAACGCGGCCAATGGCACCCTGACGTTGGCCGGCAACTGGACCAGCAGCCGGCAGATCATCCTCGATGGCCCGCTGGGCACTCCCGGCAGTGTCGATGGCTTCGACACCGCTGGTTTCAATGCGACGTGGAACGGGCCGATCGTGGGGTCAGGAAACATCACCAAGGTCGACACGTCGGCAACGCCCGGTATCTGGTTACTGACGTCGGCAAGCAGCAGCTACACCGGCACAATCCAACTGGGAAACAACGCCTCGATCACGGTGGCGGGCGGCACCCTGGCCCTATCAGGGGCCGGTGCGCTGAACTCGGCATCGATCAAGTTCGGGCCGGACGCGGCCGGGGCGATCGGCACGTACGTACTCGACCTCAGCGCGGCGACCGGGACTTCATGGCGTGGCTTCGCCCAGTTGACCACCGGCACCGGATTCACGCAGGCCCACATCGTGCAGCTCGGCCTCACCACGATGACGCCGGTCGACTTGCGCATCGGCGCTGGAACCTTCGGCGGCACGGCCGGCGTCATCCAGGGCTTCGGCAATGTGGTGAAGACCGGCACGGGCACGCTGGTGTTACAGTCGGCCAACACGTTCACCGGAAACGTCGAGGTATGGGGTGGAGTGCTCAGCATCAGCAGCGACAGTCATCTGGGAAATACCTCCAACAGCATCGCGATCAAGGGCGGCACGCTGGTTAACACGGCCGTGCTGACAACCGCGCGCGGCGTGCTGCTGGGGCCGACAATCTCGCCGTTGAACGGGGCCATCGCCAACACGATCCGCGCTGATGCCGCCCTCATCCTGAACGGTGCAGTCGGCAATGCAGTCAGCGGAGTTCCGGGCGGCTTCGAGAAGATCGGCAGCGCCGACCTGACACTGGCCGGCAGCAACACGTTCACGGGTTCGGTGCGCCTGACCACCGGTAGTCTGTCGATCGCGGCCGACAACAATCTTGGCATCGGCGGCGCATTGATTCTCAATGGCGGCACGTTGACGACAACCGCGACCACGGCCATCAATCGGCGGATGAGCATCACGGCAGCCAGCAACATTGCTGTCGCGGCGACAACCACGTTGACTCTCAATGGAACGATGATCGGCTCGGGCAATCTGGCCATCGGCGGCGCGGGAAGCGTCGTGTTGAATAACCCATCTCCGTACTACACGGGCAACCTCACCATCGGCTCGGCCACGCTGGCGGGGGCTAATCTGCGGCAGGCGTCATTGACGGTGAGCACCGCGCTCGATTCCAGCGATCTGTCGCGCGAGTTCGGCAGCATCAGTCTGGTCGGGAACATGCAGTTGGGTAACTCGGGCCGGGCAGTCGTCGGGTTCAATAATGCCGATCAGACATGGTCCGGCAACGTGCTGGGCGGCGTTTCGGCATCGGTCATCAAGCTTGGAACCGGCGCGCTGACATTCTCCGGCAGCGGCAACTCCTTCGCCGGCGGCTACCAGAGCTACAGTGGTCGAACCAATCTGAGCGGCAACGGAACGTTGCCATTGCAAGCGTCGCTTGCGATCGGTGCCTGGGGCGACTTGAACAACCGCGGGGCAAGTCTGCGTTTAGACAATAGCGGCACGGCGAACTTCAATCGGCTCGCCGATACACAGATCGTCGCCATCAATAACATCGATCTGCTCTTTCAGGGCAACGCAACGCCGGGCACGGAAACGGCGGGTGTGCTGAAAGCAACCGGGTACAACATCGTCACGATGCAGACAGGCTCGACCCTGCAGTTCACCGACTCCACTGCCGGACTGGTACGCGTGGATCACGGTACGTTCCTGTTCCGTGGCGGGAGCACCATGGGCAAAGCCGTGGCGTCTGCATCAGTGTCCAACTTGAAATTCACCAATCTCGCAGCAGACCTCGTGGGTACAGGCACCGGAACCCAGTTACCCGTTCTGCCGTACGCCGTCGGTGCCTCTTCGGTCAGCGGCACGGGCAACACCTTTGTGACCTACGGCACAAACGGAATCAGCGCGCTGTTAACCACCGGCTCCGAATATGCGACCAACATCACCACTTCGACCATCAACGACAATGTCCGCATCAACAACGCATCGCTGACCCAAGTCACGCTGACATCGAATGCCGTGGCTCGCAGCCTGATCCTCACCGGCGGTGCCGACAGCACCAACCGCATTGCCAGTTCCACGACGCAGACATTGACGATCGATGCCGGACTGATTCTTACACCTGTCAACCAGGTCTACACGGTAATGGATGGCCACACAGGGGTGGTGTTGGGCATCCAGACCGCACAACTGCTGACGGGGTTGGGCAACACTCGCGAGTTGAACATCTTCACGGCTGGCATCGCTGGTACAGGCAATCTCGCCATCGGCGCGGCCATCTCGACGACCGGCGGCCTGACGAAATCCGGGCTGAGCGATCTGTTCCTCACGAACAACGCCAACAGTTACACGGGCGGCACCACGATCAACGGCGGCAATCTGGTGATCGATTCACTCGGGGCAGTCAATAATTTCGCCGGTGGTTTGACGCTCGCCGGCGGCTACCTGAAGTACCGGGGCCCGAATACATCGATCACGAGTACGGTCCTGCTGGCCGGCGGTTCAAGTACGACGGCTGGGTCGACGGGCGGTATCCATGTCCCCTCCGGTTCGTCACTTTCGATCGGCGCCGGCCAACTCACCGGCTTCGGCGGGTTGATGAAGGAAGGCACCGGCACGTTGGTCATCAGCGGTGCGCAAAGCTATAGCGGCGCAACGCTACTTCAGGCCGGCACGCTGGCCATCGACGTCACCGCATCACTGGGAACAAATTCACGTGTTGTGTTTCTCGAGTCGTCGCTCAGCAGTGCCAGCGGCGCCACGCTGCGTTTCGATGCACCGATGACGCTCAACCAGGAGTTCATTACCAATACCTCCAGTGCCACGGTCGGTTTCCGCTTCGACACGAACGGCAACAACGTCACGCTCGCCGGGCTGATCGCCAGCAAAGTTTCTTCTCGCGGCCTGATCAAGGTCGGGGCCGGCACGCTGACGCTGACAGCGGAGAACAGCTACAGCGGCGCGACCCAGGTGTTCGGCGGCACGCTTGCTCTCGCGGGAACCGAAGGCTCGATCCTGGCCACAACCGGCGCGGGCGGCCCTGTCTCCACCGCGACGATTGTCATCAACGCCGGCGGCCGACTGACGCTCGACAACACCACGGCCAACAACAGCAACCGCCTGCCCGATCCGTTCTCCATGCCCATTGATGGCAACAGTCTGACCGCCGGCGGCATCCTGCTTTCCGGCGGCGAACTGTTGCTGCGCGGCAACGCTTCCACTTCAAGTGGCGAAGTCACCGGCACCATGATGATCACCGCGGGTACTGTCACGTTGCAGAACAACGGCCGGAATGTCACCTTGACGACCGGTCTGGTGCAGGCCAACAGCGTCGGTTCGGTCGGTTTGATCCGCGGCGACAATCTCGGCTCGCCCGTGTCGCTTGACAGCACCAACTGGTTCGCGATCGACATGGGCGGCGGCGCCGTCCAACTCGGCGGCGCAGGCGGAGCCATCGCCACACCTTTCGTCAATACGCTGCCCGGCTTCATGGGCTCGACAAACAGCACCGGCATCGGCAGCGAACTGATCACCTACGACCCGGCCGTCGGCTTTCGCCTGCTGACCGCCAGCGAGTACACGACGGCGATCCCGACCGCGAACTTCGCCAGTTCGCGTGCCCCGAACCTCGGCCTTGCCTCCGCGACGACCGCCCCTTCAACTACGTCCTGGGCCAGCGCGATCAAACTGTCAGCCGGAGCCTCGCTCGGCGGTACTGCCACCATGACGCTTGTGAACGGTACTGTGCTGGCGACCGGCAATTCCAGCATTTCGCTGCCCTCACTGGGACTGTCGAGCAGCAGCGTCGGCTACGGCTTCCTGACTCCCGGCAGCGGTACGACGCTGACGGTCAACAGTCGACTCAGCGGAGATGCACTTTCAAAATATGGTGACGGAACGCTGGAACTGTCGAACGCACATACCGGCTCCGGTCAGGTCTACATCGGGCAGGGAACGTTGCGACTTGTCGGCGCGAATGCAGCGCTCAACCCGTTGGGCGGCGCAGTGATCGTCGCGACGGGAGCAACGCTGGAACTCGGCAGTGCCGACCGCACGATTTCCCGATTGGGCACCACATCGACCATCGGCAGCTTTCAGTCGGGTGTCGCACAGGACGGCACCATCAACCTCGGCTCGCGCACATTGACGCTCTTCGACACGACCACGACGTCGTTCACCGGCAGCATCACCGGCGCGGGCGGTTTGAGTCTGTCGTACAACAATAAAACGGGCACACAGACGCTGACGCAGGCCTCGAACTACACCGGCGCGACTACCATCCGCAACGGCACGCTGCAACTGGCCTCGGCCGCCACGCTTCTGAACACCACTCGCATCGATGTTCCGGGCGGTACGCTGGTTCTTGAAAACAGCGATGATGCAGCCGTACCCGGCGGTTACATCGCGCAACGCGTCAGTTCTTCGACTCCCATCAATCTGGCGGGCGGTCTGACGATCACGGCCAATGCGAACGCCGTGCAGAACATCGCTTTCGGTGCCGTGAATCTGATCGGCGGGGCGACCATCACGGCCACGCCCTCAACCTCCGCGCCGACGACAGTCACCATCGCGGACCTGACCCGCGCCGCCTCACGAGGAACATTGTCGCTGGCGGGCAACAACGCGAACTTCGGGCTGACGCCCAGTTCGGCCGGCAACTCCCGCGTTCAGGTAACTGCCATTGATGGGGCTGCCCCCTCGGCAGCGCTCGTCGGCGGCGGCGGGGCGGTCAACAGCCCCACCATCAGCATTCTGCCATGGGCGTTCGCGACTTCGGCCGCCAGCTTCATGACGATCGGCCCCGATGGGCTTCGCCCGCTGAGCACGCTCGAATATGCCATCACCCTGCCAATCGGTCAGACGAATAACAATGTATTTCTGAGCGCCGCGGTCACGCTCAACGTAGGCAACTACGAAGTCAATTCGCTGCTGAAGTCCGGAACCGGCAGCATTTCGACCATGGCTTCCGTGACATCGACAGTCACGTTGCGAAGCGGAGCGTTGTCATTCACCGGCAACACGACAATGTCGCCCGGCACGAGTGCCGCACTCAATCTGAACTTCGGCACTTCCAATACCCGTGAAGGGGTCATCTTCAATTCAAGTCCGGTCACGATCAACGCAACCATCAGTACCACCGGCGGGCTGACCAAATACGGAGTCGACACCCTGACGCTCGGCGGCAACAATACCTTCACCGGCGGGTTGACGATCAATCAGGGAATTGTCGCTTTCAACAGCGATGCCCGGCTCGGTGCCGCCGGCGGCGCG
>Ga0105048_10015504_pt1 | contig 11825 bp, 10 predicted proteins | sample MAT05_FD_78382 | JGI IMG/M metagenome (GOLD analysis project Ga0105048, IMG submission 78382) | Freshwater microbial communities from Lake Fryxell liftoff mats and glacier meltwater in Antarctica - MAT-05 | ecosystem: Environmental > Aquatic > Freshwater > Ice > Liftoff microbial mat | place...
AGGCTACCCCAATGAGTATGAAACGGGTAAACCCATTTTGGGGTTGCAAGATACCTGTTTGCCAGGCACCATCATTTTTCATGCAGGTACAAGGCAGCAAAAAAATGAAATACTAACCAATGGAGGCAGAGTACTTGCCGTAACCTCTTTTGCCGATAATATAACTGATGCATCCGAGCAATCTATCTACCAGCTAGAGCATATTTTTTTTGAGGGAATTTATTACCGGAGCGATATAGGATTTGAATTTTTGTAAAATTTTTGGCAATCTATTCAATAGAGGGCATTTCAAATTATAGCTCCCAATTTCGGTTGATGGGTACACTCGACCGGGGATTGGCAGTGGTTGTAGTCCTTGTCAACCACTAACTGCTGCTACCATTTGAAATGCACCCATCCAATTGTATACCCTTACAAAATATTGGAAGGTGCATTAATAATTTACAAATACACAGCATTAATTTGAAACCCTTTTGTTAATCAGCATTTTATTGTACCATTTTGCACAATATTTAGGTAAAATGTTGAAAAATAAAGGGTTTCACGTTGTTATTTCAAATTATTTACATCAACTTTGCCGCTATTATTTACTCGTAATTTCTCTCTATATATACTATGGGACTTTTCAATTTTTTTACCCAGGAAATCGCTATGGATTTGGGTACTGCAAATACACTCATCATTTTTAATGATGAAGTAGTAGTGAACGAACCGTCCATTGTGGCACTTGACAGAAACAATCCAAAAAACATATTGGCGGTGGGCAAAAAAGCATTAATGATGCATGAAAAAACCCACGAAAGCATACGCACAGTTCGCCCCTTAAAAGATGGTGTAATTGCAGATTTTAATGCAGCGGAATTAATGATAAGGGAAATGATTAAAATGATTTACCCTAAAAAACCGCTTTTTGCTCCAAGCTGGCGCATGATGATTTGCATACCAAGCAGTATTACCGAAGTAGAAAAACGTGCTGTAAGAGATAGCGCAGAGCAGGCAGGTGCTAAAGAAGTTTACCTTATACACGAGCCAATGGCTGCTGCATTGGGTATTGGTATAGATGTGGAAGAACCTGTTGGCAATATGATTATTGATATTGGCGGTGGTACAACCGGTATTACTGTAATTGCTTTAGCAGGCATTGTTTGCGATCAAAGTATTCGTATTGCCGGCGATGAATTTACAGCCGATATAATGGAGGCACTCCGCAGATACCATAGTTTGCTAATAGGCGAACGTACTGCAGAGCAAATAAAAATTCAGGTTGGGGCAGCTACCAAAGATTTAGATAATCCACCAGATGATATACCGGTAAATGGCCGTGATTTGGTTACTGGTATTCCAAAGCAGGTATTTGTAAGCTATCAGGAGGTAGCAGAAGCCATTGATAAAAGTATTTTTAAAATAGAAGAAGCTATTTTAAAAGCGCTGGAAACTACACCTCCCGAACTTGCCGGCGATATTTACCGCAGGGGTTTATACCTAACAGGCGGTGGATCTCTACTGCGTGGCCTCGATAAAAGAATTGCCGCAAAAATTAAATTGCCCGTGCATGTTGCTGATGATCCACTAAAAAGTGTGGTAAGAGGAACCGGTATAGCATTAAAAAATTATGATCGCTATCCTTTTGTGATGAGATAATTTTTTTTTTCAGGTAGCACATTGTTTTTTATAATTTAAAAGCTTCAGTTTTTTAAAACCTTATTTTTACCTAAAAGGTGGTGAAAATAAGGCTATCAAATCTTATTTAACTTACACCATTAGTACTAAATAACTTTTAATAAATCCAATTTACTGCAAGTATGATTCATTGGCTTTTTTAAACATTACATTGGCTATTCAAAAAATTTTTCGGCAATATGTTGAAAATGTTCGTTTATTCAAAGGCAATATTTTATCCTTCATCAATAAATTATTGCAAAGGAGGTATTATCTATGGGTAATATTTTCTTATTTATCAGGCGCTACTTCAATTTTCTTTTCTTTTTATCATTACAAGTTTTTAGTATTTATCTTATTGTGCAATACAATAAATATCATTATGCTGTAGGTGGAGCGTACATGAATGAGGTTACCGGTAAAGTAAACGTACAATACAATAAAATTGATAATTTTCTTCAATTAAATAAGAGCAACGAAATATTGAGGAAGGAAAATGAACGGTTGCTAAATCAACTAAAATATAATTTTGAAAGTGCTGACACATCTAATAGAATAGTTACAGACTCAATACCCTACGATACTATGGGCAATAAGCGTAAATGGCTATACCAATCTGCCAAAGTGGTTTCTAACTCTGTAACTGCACAAAATAATTTTATTGTAATCAGCAGGGGTACTAAACAGCAAATGCGTAAAGATGAAGGGGTAATTGACCCCAATAACAGTGTAGTAGGCATAGTAACTGATGTAAGCGAAAATTTTTCTGTAGTAATGAGCATGCTGCACAGGGATAGCAGAATAAGCGTAAAGCTAAAAAAAGGAGGCGATGCCGGACAGGTATTATGGGATGGTAAAGAACCTAATCGCCTGTCTCTGATAGATATTCGCAAAAGTGCAAGAGTGGTTAAGGGAGACACGGTGCTCAGCAGCGGTATGACACCTACTTTCCCTTATGGATTGCTGGTAGGTACAATAGATGAAGTAATACCTGATAAAAGCACCAACAATTATATCATTAAAATAAAATCTGCCGCAAATTTTTATAACCTGCAATATGTGTATGCCATTGACAACCTGCACCGGGATGAAATTAATAAGTTGCTGGAAAAAGCTAAAAGCAAAATCAATAATTAAATATTAGTACAGTTGAAAACATGAGTACGCTGTTAAAAAATATTGTTCGTTTTATACTGCTAATACTGATGCAGTTTTATGTATTGGATAAAATACACCTGCACCAAATGGTAACCCCCTATATTTATTTTCTGTTTATACTTTGGATGCCTTTTAAATTAAACAGAACCCTGCAAATGATACTTGCATTTGCATTGGGCTTTACTTTGGATAGCTTTAGGCATAGCCCGGGATTTCATTCTGCAGCCTGTGTATTAATTGCTTATGTAAGGCCATTTTTAATCAATATACTAATACCGCAGGAAGGTGCAGATGCTAACTATGAAGAACCATCTGCCCGTAGCATGGGTGGCGAAATGCCTTACTTTGTTTACGCAGGCTTGCTTTGTCTGCTACACCATGGCTGGTTATTTTTTTTAGAAGCATTAGAGTTTGGTAACTTCTGGTATTTTATTGTAAAAACCTTACTTAGTACCATTATTAGCTTAGTATTGATTTTTATTACGGAGTTATTATTTTCCCGTAAACAAAAATTTAAGACAAACACAATTTAAAAGCATAAATGTAAAAAAGCAACAGTGTAGGTTTGTAAAAACAGTACGATTAAATTTTTTAAAAAATAGTATTCAGCAAGGTATTTGTTACTGATTTTGTTGCTAAGATTTCATTATAAAATGTAGGTTACATTTCTACTAAACAATAATAGTTACAACATAAAACTCCGCCACTAATTAGCGGAAACTTTTGAATTTTTCAATATGTCTGCCTTCAATCAATCCCGTAAAAATGTAATTATGCTGGTATTTGCCGGTATGTTTTTAATCATTATTTTACAATTGATGAACCTGCAGCTTTTTAGCAGCAAGTATAAAATTATGGCAGATGACCAGGGTAAATTCCGTAAAGTGATTTATCCCGACAGGGGCATTGTATATGACCGTAAACGCAGGCCCATCTTACAAAACACTACCATCTACGATTTAATGATTATACCCAATAAACTAAAAGGTGTAGATACATTTTCGTTGTGTAAAATTTTGCAAATAGATACCGCCCAGTTTAATAAAAAAGTAGTAGAAGTTATTATTAAAAATGGCAGAAGCAGGTCGTCTGTTTTTGATGGTTTGCTCAGTGATGAAAAAATGGCAATGCTCAACGAAGCCATGTATAAATTTGCTCCAGGCTTTTACCTGCAGGAGCGCCCGGTAAGAAGTTTTCCAGCGGATGCCGGTGGCAATATCTTAGGCTATTTATCTGAAGTAGACACCAATTTTTTAAAAAAGCATAAAGAAGAAGGCTACCAAATTGGCGACTATGCAGGCAAAACCGGTCTTGAACGTACTTACGAGAAAGTATTAATGGGGCAGCGTGGTATTGAATACTGGAAACGGGATAATAAAAACCGCCTTACCGAGCGGCTGGAAAAGGGCAAGTTTGATACTGTGGCAGTAGCAGGTAGCAACATGCACCTTGCATTGGATATTGAGTTGCAAACATTAGGCGAAAAGCTAATGGAAAATAAATTAGGTTCTATTGTTGCAATTAATCCCAAAACCGGTGGCATTATATGTATGGTAAGCAGCCCAACCTTTAAGCCCAAAATATTAACTGGTTCTGATAGAAAAAGGCATATTCAAGAGCTGTTACTCAACCCGGCTTTGCCACTACTCAACCGTGCCGTAGGGGCTACTTATTCTCCGGGTTCTACTTTTAAAACTTTGCAGGCATTAATTGGCTTACACGAAGGGGTTATTTCAACAGATACCAGATTTTCTTGTAGTGGTGCATTTTATGGTTGCGGCGGCGGACGTCCGATGAAGTGTTTAGATATTGGCACTTTTGATTTGCGCAATGCAATTACCATATCGGATAATACCTATTTTGCCAATGTAATGCAACGGGTAATCACCAATTCTAAATATCCCAACCAGGATAGTAGCCTTGCTGTATGGGGCCGGTATATGAATGCGTTTGGCCTTGGCAAAAGACTTGGTGTAGATGTGCCTTCAGAAAAGAGAGGCTTAATACCAAGTCCGGCATTATATGATAAAATATATGGCAAAGGAAAATGGAATTTTTGCAATTTCCGGTCCGTAAGTATTGGGCAGGGTGAGGTAGATGTAACACCCATGCAGGTAGCAAACGAAATGGCCTATATTGCCAATAAAGGTTACTATATTACCCCACACCTGGTAGATTCTATTGAAGGGGGCGATAAGTTTAATATTTTGGAACAGTATCGCCAAAAACACAGTGCCATTGATATACCGGATAGTATTTTTGAAGCAGTGCATGATGGTATGCAGGGTGTGGTAGATAGAGGAACAGGGGCAGCAGCAAAAGTACCCGGTATAAATATTTGCGGCAAAACAGGTACTGTAGAAAACTACTTTCGTGGAGTAAAGCAGCCCAACCACGCTTTCTTTTGCGGCTTTGCACCAAGAGAAAATCCAACAATTGCTATTATGTGTGTGGTAGAAAATAGTGGCCGTTTTGGTGGTACTTATGCTGCCCCAATAGTAGGTTTGCTGATAGAAAAATACCTGAAAGATTCTATAACCGAAAAACCCCGGCTCGATAGAATTGAACAACTTTCTAATTTAAACCTGATACCTAAAAGAATTTATGCGGCCATACGGACACAAGATTCTTTGCGCCATGCTAAAGATTCGGCCTATTTAATTGCAAAAGGCTTTATACGATTAATAAAAGACACGTTAGGTATGGATGAAGAAGATGAAAAAGATGCGTTGGATAGAATTAAAAGTGACAAAGCTGCTATTCAAAAAAGCGTTCCTGTAAAGGATAGTGCAGCTTTATTGCCTAAAAATAGAGTAGAAGGCATTTTACCAAAAGAAAAAAAGAAACCTGTTATAAACGATACCATTAATACCCAATAACTTTTAATCAAAAATGCAACAAAATAATCCATCAATAGGTAAGGGCGTAGATTGGCTGTTGGTTTTGCTATATGTTATATTGGTATTGGTAGGGTTACTCTGCATTTTTTCTGTTGAATACCGCAGCAGCGATGATGTAGTACAAAGCTTTTTGGGGTTTAAAAAAAATTACAGCAAACAGTTTTTTTATTTTATTGCTTGCTTAGTACTGGCTACATTTATATTGCTTACAGATAGCAAGCTTTTTACTGCAACTGCCAACCTTAGCTATTTCATTGGCATTATGCTTATATTGGCCACATTTGTTTTGGGCAAAGAAATAAAAGGATCTAAAAGTTGGATTCCATTAGGTTTTATGAATCTGCAACCTGTAGAATTATGCAAAATTTTTACTTCGTTGGCTGTGGCTAAGTTTCTGAGTATGCAGGAAACTGATTTTAAAAAGCCTACAGCTCAAATAATAGCAGCCGCTATAGCATTTACACCCGCTGTACTATCAATTTTACAGGGCGAAACAGGGCTTGCTTTAGTATATTTCTCCTTTTTATTACCAATGTACAGAGAAGGTTTGCCACCCATTTACCTTATAGCAGGTGTAGCAATGGCAGCCTTGCTGGTAGTTTCTTTATTATTTAGCACTAAAACATTGTTGATTGCATTTGCCATTTTAGGGTTGTTGTTTATTTACTTTAACCGCAGGCAAATAAAGCGTAACAACCAGTTATTGGTTGGGGTAATTGTTATTTGGGCTTTCTGTTCTTTATTTGTAGGGGTGGCTGTGCCGCTTACTTTTAAACATGTATTTAAGCCGTACCAGGCCAACAGAATATTTAGTATGGTGGGTGTTGACAATCCTTTTGCAGATAAAAATGCTGTAGAAACGCTTAGTCCAGAAGAAGCCAGGGCAAAACAGAAAAAGAACGAACAGCAGAATTACAATGTAAAGCAATCTAAAATTGCGATTGGCTCAGGTGGTTTTTTAGGAAAAGGTTTTTTAAAAGGTACGCAAACCCAGGGCGATTTTGTGCCTGAACAACATACCGATTTTATATTTACATCCGTTGGCGAAAACTTTGGCTTTGTAGGCAGCACAACTTTAATGTTACTGTATCTCAGTATAATATTGCGAATAATTGTTGTTGCAGAGCGGCAGCGAAGCACTTTTAGCCGGGTGTATGCTTATAGTGTAGCCAGTATTATATTTTTTCATGTGGCAGTAAATATTTGTGTTACAATTGGTTTGGCACCTGTAATTGGTATTACACTACCTTGGCTTAGTTATGGCGGATCTTCTTTACTTACCTTCACCATATTGCTTTTTATACTGCTAAAATTGGATGCAGACAGGCAAATGGTATTAAGATAATCTTACTCCATTTCTTTTACCCAGTTTTTGCAGTTGAAATCGTAAAGAGTTTTTCAGTTACATAATCCTGGTCAATTTCAAAACTGAGGTTTACCACTTTTCAAGTAGCTTTGTTGTAATTAATTGAAAAAAAATATTCAACAATAACTGTTAACAGCCTCTTTTATGGGTTTGTAACATAAATTTAATATGCAAATAATTCCATTAAGCGAGGGCGCTTTTACAATAGATAAAACAAAGGTTTTTGTACCATTTAATAAAGCAACAGATGATTTGCAGCAACGTAGTATCGGCAGTTTGCTGGTAGAGGTACAACCCTTTTGTATAGTTACTAAAAACGATATTTTGGTTATTGATACCGGCCTTGGTTTTTGTAATCCGGATGGTACGTTGCAGCTACACCAAAACCTGCTGGATAACGGAATTAACCCAATGGATGTAACCAAAGTGTTGATGAGCCATTTGCACAAAGATCATTCGGGCGGCATCAGCAAAGAAGATAAAGTATTACAGCAAAAATTTCTCAGTTTTCCTACTGCTACTTATTATGTAAATAAAGATGAATTTACGTATGCAATGGAAAAGGGAAAACCCTCTTTTACTCCTGAAGAATTTTCAATTTTAAGCAATGTTGATAATGTTGTGTTTACAGAGGGAAATGGCACTATAGATGGATTTATTCATTATACAGTAACTGGTGCACACAGCCCTTATCATCAGGTATTTACTATAGAGGAGGATGGGCAAAAGCTTTTTTTTGGGGCAGATGTAGCTCCGCAACTAAGCCAAATGAAAAGTAAGTTTGTAGCTAAATACGATTACGATGGTAAACTAAGTATGGAGCTAAGGCAACAATGGTGGCAGCAGGCAAAAGAGGAGCATTGGACCTTCCTTTTTTATCATGATATTGCTACACCCTTTATTTCTTTATAACTGTATTGGCTATTTTTTATTTACCTGCCAGGTTTAACACCACTTTTGCAGTATAAATTGTAATGAATGCTTTTAGCAATAGTTGCAATAAAATACAACTGCAAAAGTTGGGTTAAAGTAACAACCTGGTTGAGCAGGTGCTTATAAAGTGAAAAAGAAAAACCTTTTTACACTGTATTGATATACTTACAGGTTCGTTTAAATAAAGTTTATTGATTAAAACCATTTCTTTGTTTAGGTCTGTTTATATTTTGTTGTCTTTGTTGTTTCTGGTTTCTCATTGCTTTAATCAGTATTTGCCTAAACCTACCTTCTGCACTAAACATTTTGTTAACTCTATCGCCACCTAATACTTTTGAAAATTGTTCTTTATACCTTTTTCTTATATTTAAAACTTTTTCATCCCGGTCAAGCACATCCTCATTGCCAGCTTTAAAAGTAGTAATCATTTCTTTTGAATATTGATTATAAACCGGCCAAAATTTTTGTGCCTCTTCCGGTGTAAGATCCAGCTCCTTGCTGATAAAAGCTACTTTTAGTGCTTCAATATTTTGTTGTTTTTTTTCTGATAAGTCCGGTGAAGATTCCTGTGCAAAAGCAATGGTAATGATACATGCAAATGCTATTGTAAATACTAGCTTTTTCATAATAGTAACGTATTATTAGTTATTCAAATTTTTTGTGTTAATCTCGTTTAAAAAGTTTTCTAATGTTTTTTCATCAGTAAAATACTCCTCTTCTGCAGGTACATTATTCTCTTCTATAGAGGCGGTAAGTAAAGCCAGATCTGCTTCTGTACCGTTTTTTTGTAAATAAGTTGCTATATCATCTTCTGATAAATTATTCAATGTTTCATCAAATTTTTTATCGTCCATTTTAATCCCTTTTGTAATACTGCTTTCAATAAAAGCATAAGTGCCATTTATTTGCGATGGCTTGGTATTAAATTTTACTACTACAATACTAATAATACCAATTAGCATGGCTGCTGCTGCATAGCGTATAAATAAATTGCGTTTTTGCAGAGTAATTACTTTGGCAATTGGCTTGCTGTTATTAAGTAACAAATTGGGTAATTGATTAAAATATCCTGGCGGTGCTTCCAGTATATTTTGTTTGTTTAAGCAACCCACTACTGGTGAAATACTGTTGGTTTCTATTGTAGCATTATCTTCGAAAGCATTGATTTTTTTTAAGAGTATAGTTGAAAATTCATCAAAATAATTTATAGGCGTTTTATACATTATTACCCTGCGTAAGCTCAATAGTTGATTTGATAATTCAATATCATTGGTGATAGCTATTGGTACTTGCTGCCGTGTATTTACTTTGTTTAAGATATTTGCAGCAAGCTCATCAAAGTATGCTTCTGGCACTTGCATTGATGGATTGTACCTGGCCACATCATCCATAAAGCCAGGAGTGCTTACAAGTGTAATAATAGCGGTAGTAAAATCATTAAAATAATTAGCAGGAGCTGTATATACGTTAATCTTAGGCAAAGCAGCTAGCAGTGGACTACTGTTTGTTAATTCTGTTAATATCGTGTTTTTGTTATCCATCACATTTTTATAGACTATTATACTAGCTGCCAGTTTAATTATTCAATATATACTGCTCAATTTTTTTTACTGCATGATGGTAGCTTGCCTTCAGTGCACCTTCGCTGGTTTCCAGTACAATGCTCATTTCTGCATAAGGCATTTCATCATAATACCGGAGGTTAAAAACTGCCCTTTGTTTTTCGGGTAATTTTTGCATGGCTAACTGTAACTTCCATTCAGCCTTTTGTCCATCAAAATTTTTATCTGCTTTAATTTGGTTGCTCAGGCCGTTTTCATCATCGCTCAACGAAATAGAAGCCCTTCTTTTTTGTTGCTCAATGTGTGTCAGGCTCTCATTGGTGGCAATGCGATATAACCAGGTGTACAACTGACTATCTTCTCTAAAACTCTCCAAACCCTTCCATACTTTTATAAACATATTTTGCAGCACATCATCAGCATCCTCATGTACTACTACCATCCTGCGAATATGCCAATACAGTCGTTCCTGGTATTTTTTAATAATACCGGTAAAAGCTTTTTCTCTTGTTGCTGTATTTTTAAACAGTAGTAAGAGTTCTTTGTCGTCTAAATGTTGTTGCACCATAGGTTTCAAGCAGGTATAAAAATATAAAAACCAATCGTATGATTGGTTTTTGGGTAAAAAGTTTAATTACTGTTAAGCTTTTTTTCTTGTTATCACTTTTTCTGCTGCCCCAACAATATTGGCTGTATCTAAACCGTATTTGGTTAGCAATTCAGTTGGCTTTCCGCTTTCTCCAAAAGTATCATTGGTGCCAATGTATTCTATCGGTATAGGAAAGTTTTTAGCTGCAACCTGTGCAATGCTATCGCCAAGGCCACCAATAATATTATGCTCTTCGCAGGTTACCGCACACCTGGTTTTGGTGATAGATGCCAAAATAGCTTCGGTATCAAGCGGTTTAATAGTATGGATATTAATTACCTCCACACTGTAACCTCTCTCTTCCAATATTCTTCCGGCTTCAATAGCCTTCCATACCAGGTGGCCGCAGGCAAAAATGCTCACATCTGTGCCTTCGGACAATTGCTGTGCTTTACCAATTACAAAATCTGCTTCTTTTGTAAATATGGGCCAAACGGGTCTGCCAAATCTTAAATAAACAGGGCCATCGTATTCGGCAATGGCAAGGGTAGCTGCCTTGGTTTGGTTATAATCCGCAGGTACAATTACCGTCATACCGGGTAGCATTTTCATTAATCCAATATCTTCCAATATTTGATGGGTAGCACCATCTTCGCCTAATGTAAGGCCCGCATGACTTGCGCAAATTTTTACGTTTTTGCCACTGTAGGCTACAGACTGTCGTATTTGATCGTACACACGGCCTGTAGAAAAATTAGCAAATGTAGTAGTGTAAGGTATTTTACCTCCAATGGTCAGGCCTGCTGCAATACCAATCATGTTGGCTTCTGCAATACCGCATTGTACAAAACGATCTGGAAATTCTTTTACAAAGGCATTCAACTTCATGGAGCCAAGTAAATCTGCGGTGAGTGCAATAATGTTTTCATTTTTTCTTGCAGCTTCCAAAATTCCATCTCCAAAGCCGCTACGGGTATCTTTATTACCCGTTACTTCAATTGATTTTAACATACGCTTTTTTGTGCTTTAACCGGTTAAATATTAGTTCCGCAAGATAAGCTATCATATAAATAGCAAATGCATTTTTTTGGTATCAATAAACAGATTGGAATAAGTATTTTGTACGTAAAGCCTTTACAATTTTGAGCTGGCATCCGTTTACTTTTTTTCTGCCGATTTTTTTGTGACAGGTTGATTAAAAAAAGTAACAAAAAAAGTAAACGGCTGATGGAGAAAATTTCCGGCACTTTTTATTTAAAGCTATAACCAATCTTCGTTTACGAACAAAATACCTACTCCTTTAAACAGAAAACGGTAAGAAATGCCTCTTTAGGCAAGCCTTACCGCTTTTTAAGTTACACCCGAATTTTAAAGTTGAAATTCTATTACACCATGTAACGGGTGCATCCCAAATTGTTGCTCCTTATTTCGGTCGTTGAGGACACCGACCGAGGCTCAGCCGTGGTCGGTGTTCTCAACGACCACTTGTTGCTGCGACAATTTGGGATGCACCCCTTGTAACTACTGCATAGTAAGTATTGTAGGTTATTTTTTAACCCTACATCGTTCACTATTTTTTAGCGTAAAAAATAACCTTAAAACCCTATTACGATTTCAACAGTACGATTCCAACTCAATAGCCGGTTTAATATGTTTGA
>Ga0105048_10015506_pt1 | contig 11824 bp, 15 predicted proteins | sample MAT05_FD_78382 | JGI IMG/M metagenome (GOLD analysis project Ga0105048, IMG submission 78382) | Freshwater microbial communities from Lake Fryxell liftoff mats and glacier meltwater in Antarctica - MAT-05 | ecosystem: Environmental > Aquatic > Freshwater > Ice > Liftoff microbial mat | place...
GAAGATGATAAAAAAGATGCGGGCGAATTAGGAGCAGGGCATACGGTTACAGCCATTTATGAAATTGTTCCTGGAAAAGCGAAAGACGCGAATTTAAAATATCTAAGTAACACAACAAATGAATCAAGCGATTTGGTTACAGTTAAATTGCGTTATAAAAAACCCGGAACAGAAAAAAGTATTTTAAAAGAAGTGATTGTCAATTCAGCCGATAAAAAAGCATGGGCAAATACATCTAAACTTTTTAAATTTTCTGCCGCCGTAGCAGGATTTTCTTTAATACTTCGTGAATCAAAATACATTAAAGATTTCACCTTTGACGACATAATAAAAATGGCCACTGAAAATATTGAAGTGAGTGAAACTTCAAAAACAGAATTCATTGCATTAGTAAACAAAGCTAAATTGTTATATCAGGAGTAAATTATTCTTGTTATATCCTGCCTCCCGATTCGTGCAAAGCGATTCGGGATTTTTTATAAAGTATTCCTTTTGTCATTACGTTCGTATGAGATTTAGTGATTGATAAAATCTCAAAAATTACTGATCGAATAGTAAATGATTTAATGGAAGATTCTAGTGAGGATCTTTCTAATTCTTTTGGAACTTGGAAGGCAAACCCGGACCAAGTGGATGACGCATGCGTTATCGGTGTGCGACATTAAAGACACCATGAGTAAATGAATTGAAAAAAGTCTAATGCAAATCAAAAAGAGACATTCCAAATAAATGTCTCTTTTAAAAGCAATTAAAAGTACTACAATGATGTAATTTCGCAATCAGAACTTGCACCAATCAAAGGATCCGTATCATTTAGATCACATTTTTCAATGGCTTTTTTCTTAGTTGCTGTGATGCTTGTTTTAGTACTGGTTGCATTTCCATTGAAATCTACAGATACACATTCACAGATGTGCTCTCTTGTGCATGATGTTGCAAGCGCTGCAACGAATAATGTTGAAATTAAAATAATCTTTTTCATTGGTGTTTTTTTTAAGTTACTCGGGCAATAATTCCCATTTATTATAAAACAAAGGTATTTCAGCAGTGAGACGAATCTCTTATATAATTCAGATTAAAAATTGCATAATTCATGGGTTGGGCGTAAGCAACATAGAATTAAATTTAGGTTAAAACCGTTTAAAATATATATAGCAAGTCCTTGCAAAATCTATCTTCATTTATTTTTTTAAATTAAGAAATCCGAAAAAGATAGATACTTGTTCAATAAAGAGATAAAGAAATATGGATTTGTTAATGGGTTTGATTCATCTCAATGTTAACGGCTTTTTAACCTTGTTTTTTTGACATTTGCGACTCGTTTGTCAATTATTCTTAACTTTGCGCTCTTTTTGTTGATATTTTGGTATTGGAATTAAAGGGATACGATAAACAAAGAGAGAATGAAATAAAATACGTTCACTGAAAAATTAATTTATATGAAATTATCCGCATTCGATTTTACATTACCAGAAGCATTAATCGCGCAACATCCTTCGCCCAATCGTGATGAATCAAAATTAATGGTGATTGACCGTAAAAAACAAACTATTGAGCATAAAATGTTCAAAGATGTTTTGGAATATTTTGACGAAGGTGATGTTATGATCATGAACAATACAAAGGTTTTTCCTGCCCGACTTTACGGTAACAAAGAGAAAACTGGAGCAAGAATTGAAGTGTTTTTATTGCGTGAATTAAATCGTGAAAGTTTGTTGTGGGATGTTTTAGTTGATCCAGCAAGAAAAATCAGAATTGGTAACAAATTGTATTTTACGGATGATGATTCGTTGGTGGCTGAGGTAATTGATAATACTACATCTCGTGGACGAACTATTCGTTTTTTATTCGACGGTCCATACGAAGAATTTAAAGCCAAAATTACTGAGTTGGGTGAGACTCCAATTCCGCCATATATCAAAAATTTACGCGAAGTTATTCCTGCTGATGAAGAACGTTACCAAACAATTTATGCAAAAAATGAAGGAGCCGTTGCAGCACCAACCGCAGGACTTCACTTTAGCCGTGAGTTGATGAAACGATTAGAAATTAAAGGAATTAATTTTGCAGAAATCACTTTACATATTGGTTTAGGAACTTTCAGAACTGTTGAAGTAGAAGATTTGACAAAACACAAAATGGATTCGGAACAATGTGAGATTGACGAAAAATGTGTAAAAATTGTAAACAAAGGAAAAGCAGCTAAAAAAAGAATTTGTGCTGTAGGAACAACAAGTATGCGAGCAATCGAGACAAGTGTTTCAACCGATGGAATGTTAAAACCTTATGCAGGTTGGACCAATAAATTTATTTTTCCTCCTTATGATTTTTCAATTGCAGATTGTATGATTACAAATTTCCATACACCGCAATCAACTTTATTAATGATGATATCCGCCTTTGCCGGGCATGATTTGTTGATGAAAGCGTATCAAGAAGCAATTAAAAAGAAATATCGATTCTATTCTTACGGTGATGCCATGTTAATCATCTAAAAAAATTGATTTTAATAATTGAAACGTCGGACATTGTTCGACGTTTTTTTTTGGTTTTTCTATAATCCGTATCTTCGCAATTCAAATGCTAAAAAAATCAGTCATCATCACCGCCGGTGGAATAGGAAAAAGAATGGGAACAGAACTTCCTAAACAATTTCTTTTGATAAAAGGCAAACCGATTATTTTTCATACCATCCAAAAATTTTACGATGTTGATTCGGAAATTGAAATCATTGTTGTGTTGCCAGAAACATCGGTTCCGTTTTGGGAAACGCTGTGTCAAAAATATTTATTTACGCTAAAGCATAAAGTTGTTGTTGGAGGTGAAGAAAGATTTCATTCAATTCAAAATGGTTTAGTTGAAACAACAGGCGATATTATTGCTGTTCATGATGCTGTTCGGCCTTGTGTAAGTAAAGATGTAATTCGAAAATGTTTTGTTGCTGCAGAAAAATTTGGTGCAGTAATTCCAGTTTTGTCAATTACGGAATCGCTGCGAAAAATAGAAGGCGAAAATTCAAACGCTGTGAATCGTGAAAATTTTAAACTAGTTCAAACTCCGCAATGTTTTAAAATAGGAATTTTACAAAAAGCTTATCGTCAACCTTACTCAAAATTATTTACAGATGATGCAAGTGTAGTAGAAGCGGATGGAAATAAAATTCTCCTTGTTGATGGCAATCGCGCAAACATAAAAATCACAACACCTGAAGATTTAAAATTGGCTGAACTTTTTCTTGATTGATCATGACAGAACAAAAAAATAATCCACTACATGGTGTTAAACTTGAACAAATCCTCAATCACTTGGTTAAGCAATACGGTTGGGATGAGATGGGAAATCAAATAAATATTCGTTGTTTTCAAATTGATCCAAGTATAAAATCAAGCTTGGCTTTTTTAAGAAAAACGCCTTGGGCAAGAAAACAGGTTGAAGAGTATTATATTTATAGTTTAACGGAAAAAAAATAAAGGCAAATTAAATTTTGTCATTCCGTCCGTCAGCTAACGGAGAGGCAAAAAATAAAAAAAACAAAATACATCTTTGAAATGACAGAAAACACCATAACAATAAACATCATCGACAGAGAAGGAAATACGCAGTCTCTTGAAGCGCCAACCGATATGAGCATGAACATTATGGAAGTTTGTAGATCGTACGATCTTCCAGTAGAGGGGCGTTGTGGCGGTATGGCGATGTGTGCAACTTGTCAATGTTATTTGGAATCAGATCACCAATTACCCGAACAATCCGATGCGGAATTAGGAATGTTGGATGAAGCTTTTCATGTAAAACAGAATAGTCGTTTAGGTTGTCAAATTCATGTTACCAATGAGATTGATGGGATTGTTTTGCGCTTGGCTCCGGAGGGGAATTAGAAAATCATGTACTGGCCCTCCTCCCTTGAGGGAGGACCGAGGAGGGTGACAACTGTGATTATTATTCCAGATGGCCGTTTATAACATAAATTGCATGATCAATGTGTTTGGATGCATCATCTATCTGATGAATCACAGCACCTTCATTAAATCGCACAATTTCGTAACCAGGCGCAACCAATTTTTCCTGACGATACGCATCCTATTCAGGTTTTCGAAAATGTGAATTGCCATCAATCTCAACTATCAATTTTAGTTCAGGACAAAAAAATCGACTATGAAATTATCAATAGGATGTTGCCTTTTGAATTTATACCGATGTGAAATAAGTAATGGTCCAATTCCGTTTCACTGCATTGCACCAATCTTCTTTCCAATCGGCATATACCACTGTAAGATTTATAATTATTGGCATAATTTCTAAATCACATTGGTATTGAAACCTGTTTTTTTTCTTGATAATAATGCCTTCCAAATAATTTTCTCAGCACGAGAAACGGTTTCCGTTCTAAGTTCTCTGGCGTACTGTTTTAATTTTTTGTTGTAGTGATTGTTGGTGTGCATGGTAAAACAAAAATAATATTTTGTTTATTTTTAAGTTCGGGGTTGTCACCCCTCTCAATCTCCCCTCAATGGGAGAAGGCCATTGGCTGAATAAGCGCAAGATAAAAAATAGATTTTAATCAGAGCAAGCGGTTGATTAGTGCTTTACACAAATTTATTAAAGGTCTTAGAACTAAATTCCTCTGTTCAAATAATAAGTGATAATCAGTTCTGATTTTGAAGCTACCATTTTCATTGGAGCCAGTAATGTAGGGTTCAAATTCTGCCTCTATGCAAATAGCTCTGATTAATTTCATTGAATCGTTTTCTTCAAAAAATTTAGCTGAGCTTAAGTTTTTACAGGTAATTTTGACTCTGTCTTTATTCCGAGAAAATAAGGTACTAATGTGACTTTTTGTTGCTATTGTAAACTTCATGCTGTCAGATTGCTTTGGCAACTCAACAGTAATTTCTGCCATTTCATGTGCACCGAGAGTGTGCTGTATTAGAATGTTTTTATTCTTATCGTTTATTTTTAACTGATAGGTTGATTCGACAATGAACGTTCCCCGAAGTTTGTCGCCAAATTTTTCGTCTCCAATATAAAGTTCGCAGTTTTCTTCTTCCGCAATATTTGTAAAAAGATCATGCATCTAATCTGAACTCAACTTTAAATCCCCAGGTACCAAACAAACAGGAATCGCCACCATCTTATGTTGATTAGCTTTATTAAAACGTCGATATATTTTCAACACTTCTTTTTGTCTTTCTGAAATTGAATTTTCATCACCTTTAAATTCCATCGCCCATTCTAATTCGGGATAAGATGCACCTAATTGTCCCTCATCTGTTCGTTCATCTTTCCACAAACCATCTGTTGGCGCTGCAGTTTGGATGGATTGAACAATATCCATTTCTTTCGCCAATGCAAAAATTTCTGATTTTGTAAGGTCAGCGATTGGACTTAAATCTACGCCACCATCTCCATATTTTGTATAAAAACCAACTCCAAAATCTTCAATTTTATTTCCTGTTCCTGCCACTAAAAGTCCGTTAGCTTGCCCTACGGCATAAAGAGTTGTCATCCGCAAACGAGCGCGGGTATTGGCCATTGAAAGACCATGATTGGTTGATTCGTTTGGTAATGATTTGCAAAGGGTATCAAATGTATCTGTCAAATTAATTCTCTGATGAGATACATTTGGGAATTTTTTTTCGAGCCAAGCAATGTGTTCTAAACCTCTATTTACTTCGTTGGGATTTTGATGAATTCCCATCTCTAAACAAATTACTTTTAGTCCGGTTTGGGCGCACAATAAAGAAGTAACGGCGGAGTCAACCCCGCCGCTAATTCCTATTATATATCCTTTTGAGTTTGCATTTACTGCGTAGTTTTTTAACCAGCCGCTGATGTACTCAATAATTTTTTTTGTGTTCAGGGTGGTTCGTATTAGAACAACAATCCAACTTTTATTTCAATGATGTGTTGTGGATTGTTTTGAATGTCTAACTTTCTGTGTTCAACTGGTCCGGTAGCCGGTGTGATTTTGTCAACTAAATTACCAGATACCGAATACAATTGTTTCATCACTCCATAGTTAAAACCAATCTCAGTGTACATAAAAGTATTTCCTGTAAAGTTCCATTCAAAACCTGCATACATTGCAACAGTTGCTCTAAAAGGAGTTAGTTCTTTTTTAGCACCCAAAGACGTCATGTTTTCTTGTGTACGGATGCTTGCTCCAGCAACATCTGTAAACGTATTATTTGTTCTGTTGAATTTCGCATCAAATCCTTCATCTTCAAAACGTGTTGTTGCCAAGATGCTCATTCGTGTTCCAAATTTTCCGTAATACTTAAATTTACCAATCATGCTGGTTGAGAATTTTAAGAAGAAAGGAATTGTAATGTATTTAGAACGGAAAGTACGTGTCATTAATCTAAAACCTAAACTATCTGTATACTCTGGATCAACAACACCATCTTTCGATTTTGCAATCTCTGTGTCTGTATAAGCATAATAAACATCACCAAGAGCAGTGCTAGCAGGATCTCCATAATTTAATCTGAATCTTTCTAAGTCAAATTGAAGACCAAATGCAAGTCCAACATTTTCATTAAACATATAATTTCCACCAACACCAATCGTAAATCCCGATCCTATACCGTTTTTTTCTATTTTTGTTGTCTGAATTTTTGTCCAGTTAAATGTTGGTCCCATTGTTAAACCAATTTGAAATTTTTTATCCTGAGCTTGTGCACCAAACGTTAGACTAGTGATGAAAACCAAAGAGAGTAACTTTTTCATAATTTTGCAGTTTATATAATTCATAGCAATAATAATAAATAATCAGCAATGACCAATCAAAACACTTTATTAATCTTGTTTTTATTTATTATTTCTAGTTGTTCTAGTGACCCGTTGAATGTAGATGTTTCAGTCATTGAAGTAGATATTCAATTTGAAAGATTCGATCAAAAAATGTTTGCAGCCAAATCTCCACAAGAAATGCAAACTATTAATGCCGCATTGATTGAATCTGGAGGTCAACTGTATGAATTTTATGTACACGATATGCTACACGCTGGTTCAGTTTATGATGATTCGGTTGCGAATTTTCTTTATTATTTTGTGAGCGACAGTATGATGAGAATGGTTACCGACGATATTAATTCAACCTTTGGTGATTTTAGTTTTGAGCAAGAATTGATTATTGATGCATTTAAACATTTTAAGTATCATTTGCCAGAATATAAATTGCCCGAAAAAATTATAACATATAATTCAGCATTTAATTATGGCGTGGTTTCAACTGATGTAAGTATCGGAATTGGTCTTGAAATGTATTTAGGATTTGAAAACCGAATTATTAAAGAAATTGGATTTCCTCAATTCATGAAATTAAAAATGAGTAAAGAATATTTAGTGATTGATGTGGTGCATAGCTGGTTAATTTCTAACGTAATGGGTGAGGACATGAACGAAACATTTTTGTCAAGCATGATTTATTATGGCAAACAACGTTATTTAGTTGATGCAATGTTGCCTGATATGGAAGATCATTATAAAATACGATATACCGCCGCCGAATATGATTGGGCCTTAGCAAGTGAATACAATATTTGGCAATTTTTAATTGATCAGAATTACATTTATAGTACAGAAGCAAAAGTTCATTTACGTTATTTTGAAGAAGCCCCAACAACAGTAGATATGGAAGGCTCACCAGGTAGAATTGGACAATTTATGGGTTGGCAAATCGTAAAAATGTACATGGAAAAAAATCCTGAGGTAACGATTGAAGAATTATTAAAAGAAACAAACGAAGGAAAAATATTAAAAGCCTATAAACCTCAAAAAAATGAAGAAGCCTAAAATATCAAACATCAATATAGAAATTACTACCAACGAAAATAATATTCCTGAAAAAATCACTTGGAATGCAAAAGACGGTGGAATAGAAAATGCCGAAGCAAAGGCGATGATTTTATCTTTTTGGGACGAAAAATCAAACGCCGCAATGCGCATTGATTTGTGGGATAAAGAAATGAATGTGCATGAAATGAAAAAGTTTTTTCATCAAACTTTGTTGACAATGGCTGATTCATTTGAGCGCGCCACCGGCGAAAATAAGATCTGCGAAGACATGCGCGATTTTTGTCATCACTTTGCTGATAAGATGAATATTTTACCACCTTTGAGTTAGGATAGTTAAGAAAAATAATTTTTTTCGGGATTATCATCCCTCTCAATCTCCCTTCAAAGAGAGAAGGCTAGGGCTGAACAAATTATTTTATTGCTTCCCTCTTTGAAGAGGGACCGAGGGAGATGAGACGATAAGTTTGAAATGTTTAAAATATCAATTTCATTTTTTTCTCACCGAAGATAAAAATATCACTAAGCGCCAAACAACAAATTCACCTCATCAATATAATTAAGAATTTCTTCTTTGCCATCGTTTGAAACAGACGAGCTGATAAATACTGGAGGCATTTCTGTCCAAGATTGAAGCATTTTATTTTGGTATGATTCAAGAAATGTTTTTTTACCGGTGCTATTCAATTTATCCAGTTTTGTAAAGATGATAGAAAAAGGAATTTCGTTTTCGCCCAACCATTCCATAAACTCCATGTCAATTTTTTGAGGTGATAAACGGCTATCAACAAGAACAAAAACATTTAATAAATTTTCTCTTTGTGTGATATAATCGATGATAAATTTTTCCCATGTGCGACTGTGTTTTTTTCCCACTTTAGCATATCCGTATCCGGGTAAATCTACCAAGTACCAACTTTCATTGATAAGGAAATGATTAATGAGTTGTGTTTTTCCGGGTGTGCTTGATGTTTTCGCTAGTTTTTTACGATTGCACAACATATTAATGAGCGACGACTTGCCAACGTTTGAGCGACCAATAAAAGCATATTCCGCTTTGTTTGGAGCAGGACATTTTGTGATGTCGGTATTGCTGATAACAAATTCGGCCTTGGTTATTTCCATGATGTTGCAAATATCAGCATTAAATTTTGATGGAAGGAATTGACGTTAGTTACAACATGGCAAATTACAACGTTGAAATTTTAGAATTCGAAAAGCAAAAAAATAGAACTGATGAAAATGATTAAAATAATCCGTTGATCTCAGCGTCAATTGAATTAATAATCAAACCAAGATCATCTGCATTTTCGTGGAAACTATTATTGTCAACATCAATGATAATTAATTTGCCTTTATCGTAGGTTGATACCCACGCATCATAACGCTCGTTCAATCTTTTCAAATAATCTAAACGTATACTTTCTTCGTACTCGCGTCCTCTTTTTTGAATTTGATTTACTAAAGTTGGAACAGATGCCTTTAAATAAATCAACACATCCGGAGCAGAAATAAAAGATTCCAACAAATTGAAAAGAGAAAAATAATTTTCAAAATCACGTGTTGTCATCAAACCCATTGAGTGAAGATTGGGCGCAAAAATGTACGCATCTTCATAAATAGTTCTGTCTTGAATAACATTTCTATTATTCGATTTTATATCTTGAATTTGAGTAAAACGACTATTGAGGTAATAAATTTGCAAGTTAAAAGACCAACGTTGCATGTCTTCATAGAAATCATTGAGATAGGGGTTTTGTTCAACATCTTCATAATGGGTATCCCAACCATAATGTTTGGCTAACAATTTTGTCAACGTTGTTTTTCCTGATCCAATATTTCCTGCAACCGCTATATGCATAACTGATTTTTTTTGAGAGGTCTAAAGTAGAAATAAAATCGCATCACTCTTTGCAAAAGTCTGTTTTCTTTTATCAACAGGTTTAATTCTAACAAAGCAAATCATAAATCGCACAACCTCATTCCTCTTTCCCTTCTCCTTTTATCCGAAGAAGCTTTAGCGGAGAAAAATCAAAAATAGTTAATGCTTGTTCGTAAATCAAAAACCATGTAGCTTTGCATCCGAAATGAAAAACGACAAACTCGCCTGGCCAATTCTTATTTTTCTTGCTTTGGTTTGGGGTTCGTCTTTTATTCTGATGAAAAAGAGCATGTTTCCTGTTACAGAAAATGTAATGGTTATGAGTCCTTATCAAGTTGGTTCGCTTAGAATTGTTCTTGCCGGTTTGGTAATGTTACCATTTGCATTAAAGCATATCAAACAATTAAAGCGTAACAATATTCTTCTACTTCTTTTAGTTGGCGTTTCTGGAAATTTAATTCCGGCTACACTTTTTACAATTGCTGAAACCGAAATAGACAGCTCCTTAGCAGGAATGTTGAATATGGGAACATCTTTTTTTGTTGTGATTTTGGGGATTGTTATTTTCAAAGCATCACCAAGTAAATTGCAATATTTAGGCATGTTGCTAGGCGCAACAGGACTTTATTTAGTTTTGAGAACACAAATTAAATTTGATGGAAACCAATTAGGTTTTGCCTTGTTAATATTACTGGCAACTTTATTTTATGCTACTAGTTTAATCACAATCAAATTCAAGCTTCAACATTTGCAACCTATTGTAATTACTTCGTTGGCATTTTTTTTAATTCTTGGGCCGGCTTTGTTGGCTAGTTTTCTTTTTGATTCGATTTCTCCCATAATTTATCAACCTGATGGTTTAAAAGCATTTGGATATTTAACAATATTAGCAGTAATTGGAACCGCTTTAGCCGTTTTTCTTTTTAATAGTTTGGTTTCAATATCTAGTCACATTTTTGCTACTGGAGTAACTTACCTAATGCCTGTAGTAGCCATTTTTGCAGGCGTTTTGGATGGCGACGAGTTTAAATTTGCCAATGTTCCTTGGATAATTATGATTATCAGTGGTGTGTATTTATTGAATCAAGGAAAGAAAAAAGTCGCAAAATAATACCTTTGGGTGTTGCGGTTACTATTTTATTCCTATCTTTGCCGTCCTAATTAAAAAACAAAGTTTGTTATGTACGCAATTGTAGAAATAGCGGGCCAACAGTTTAAAGTTGAAAAAGACCAACAAATTTTCGTTCACAGATTAAAAGCAAACGAAGGCGATAAAGTAGATTTCGCAAACGTGCTTTTAACAGATGCGGACGGAAAAGTAAATGTTGGCGCCCCAGCTATCGATGGAGCTAAAGTTTCGGCTTCGGTGCTTAGACACCTAAAAGGAGACAAAGTAATTATCTTCCACAAAAAACGAAGAAAAGGTTACAAAAAATTAAACGGTCATAGACAATCGTTTACTGAAATTAAAATTGACGCTATAATAGCATAGTAAAAAACCTTATGGCTGATGGCTTATGCCAATTGCCTAAAAAAAAATTAAATCATGGCACATAAGAAAGGGGTCGGTAGTTCGGCCAACGGTAGAGAATCAGAATCGAAACGATTAGGTGTTAAAATTTTTGGTGGACAAGCTGCAATTGCAGGTAACATTATTGTTCGTCAACGTGGAACAAAACATCATCCTGGTAATAACGTAGGAATTGGTAAAGATCATACACTTTTTGCTTTGACAGATGGTATGGTTGAATTTAGAAGAAAAAAGAACAATCGTTCATTTGTTTCTATTGTTCCGTTTGAAGGAGCACTTGCTAAACCAGAAGTTTTAAAAGCACCTAAAGCTGAGAAAGCACCTAAAGCTCCAAAGGCTGAGAAAGCGCCAAAAGCAGAGAAAGTTGCAAAAGAGCCAAAAGCAGAGAAAGTTGCTAAAGCTCCAAAAGCTAAAAAAACAGAAGAATAAAAAAGTATTTATAATTATTTATAATCCCTGATACTGAAAATGTGTCGGGGATTTTTTTTGAGGACTTATTGTAAACGCCACATATCCACATATTAATTGTTAAATATCGTAATCGTGTATTATTTTCACAGGGATGCATTTAGAAAATTAGAAATTGATCATTATAGATTAATTTCTTCTGACTA
>Ga0105048_10015513_pt1 | contig 11822 bp, 8 predicted proteins | sample MAT05_FD_78382 | JGI IMG/M metagenome (GOLD analysis project Ga0105048, IMG submission 78382) | Freshwater microbial communities from Lake Fryxell liftoff mats and glacier meltwater in Antarctica - MAT-05 | ecosystem: Environmental > Aquatic > Freshwater > Ice > Liftoff microbial mat | place...
AGGGTGGAGTTTTCTTCCCCTCAGGGCAGTGACTTTTCCCAACTCCTCGACCAATCTTGGCAGGGAGATCAAGGAGATAAAGGAGACAATCTAATTCATCTGGGTTTTTCTGCTAATGGCGCAGACCTCCCCCTCCACGTCTATCCCTACGGAGTTGGTCGTCAACAATTAGAGCAAGTAATTCAGGTTTTAAATTTACCGGTGATTTTAACCAAGGATATGGAAAATGCTGATGTGATTTTGGCGTTGCGATCGAACCTCAAGCATCAATCCAAACTGCGGCCGATCGCCAGAGCTAGACACATCCCCATTCACACCCTCAAAGCGGCGACAATTCCCCAGATCACCAAGGCTCTCCGCCGCCTTCTAGATATGGACGATCCTGCCATGCCGGAAACTTCTGATGTGCGCCTATTCACTGCTACCGGAGCGGAGGATGAGATCGAAGCCCTAGAAGAAGCCCGCCTAGCCGTAGAGCAGATAGTGATCCCCAAGGGGCAACCCGTGGAACTCCTCCCGCGTTCTGCTAAGGTACGGAAGATGCAACACGAACTAGTTGAGCATTACCGGCTCAAATCTAGTAGTTTTGGAGACGAACCCCATCGCCGACTCCGCATCTATCCCGCCTAAGACCTTACAGCAATTGCTAAGTAGGGCGGATTTTCAATTAGTCCAACCAATCTTACCTTTTGCCCCCTATCCAATCACCCTTAGGGGCGCAAGGCTTTGCGCCCTCTTGAATTTAGATTATTATTTAAAACTCACTATTCCCATGCAGTTACTCCCCAAATTTCTCCTAATCACTACGCTTGCTCTTGCCCTGAGTGGAGAATTTAAGGATGGAAATTTTAGGATAGTAAAGCAAGTCTGGGCAGCAAATCCTGACCATGTGCAACAACTTTTGACCACTAATAGGTGCCCTAGTTGCGATCTGCGGGGAGCGATCTTGGTCAATATTATCCTTAGGAACGCAGACCTCAGTAATGCCGAATTACAAGGGGCAAACCTCAGCTATACCAACCTCTCAGGAGCCAACCTGACTAGAGCCAACCTGACGGAAACAGACTTGGGGGGAGCAAATATGCGCCGAGCTAACATGCAAGCTGCCCAGATGCGATCGGTCAACCTGAGTCATGCCATTCTGATTAATGCCAACTTTAACCGAGCTAATCTAGATACAGCCAAGCTAACCGGGGCTAACCTCACAGGTGCAAGCCTCAACCGCACTTACCTAGGAGACAGTAATTTAATTAGTGCGATCCTCAAAGATGCCCGCTTGCCCGGAGCTGTTTTAGCAGCAGCTAGTCTAGGAGGGGCAGACTTGCGGGGAGCTAGTTTTCAAGGGGCGATTTTGCGGGGAGCAGGGTTCGATCGCGCCAACCTGACTGGAGCCAATTTTTCTAATGCCGACTTAACTAATGCTAAGTTTGCTAACTCGAACTTGAGTAATACTAACCTGACCAGAGCTAGGCTCAACTTTGCCTACTTTTATGGAGCTAACCTGACGGGGGCAAATTTAGCAGGAGTGGATCTACGGCAGGCTAATCTCCGGAGTGCTGTTCTGTCAGGGGCAAGCCTTGTGGGAGCAAACCTAGAAGAGGCGATCCTGCTCTTGAGTCAACTCGATCGGACTAATCTCAGCTATACCAACTTTGCGAGAGCCGACCTCCAAGGTGCAAATCTTGAATTGGCTAATTTGAGTAATGCCAACTTCAGCCATGCTAACTTAATTGAAGCGAATCTAAGTAATGCTAATCTAACTGATACTAATTTTACGGAAGCTAAGTTTAAATGAAACACGATATCCGCCGGACAAAGATTGTTGCGACGATCGGGCCTGCTAGTAGTAGTCCAGAAGTTCTCAGAGCTATGATTGAAGCCGGGGCAACCACCTTACGCCTCAATTTTTCCCACGGCACCCACGCAGATCACGAACGCAGTATCCGCCTCATTCGCCAAATTGCCTTTGAACTAAATCAACCCGTGGGTATTTTGCAGGATCTCCAAGGTCCTAAGATCCGTTTGGGAATCTTTGCTGAGGGACCTATTACCTTGCAAAAGGGCGATCGCTTCATTCTCACCCCCGATCAAGTCCCCGGTACTCAAGAAATTAGCTCTGTCACCTACGAACCCCTAGTGCGAGAAGTCCCCAACGGAGCAAATATTCTGTTGGATGATGGCAAAGTAGAAATGAAAGTGGAAGTAGTGGATCACGAGCGCAGGCAGTTGCATTGTCAAGTCGTAGTAGGGGGAGTTTTATCTAATAATAAAGGGGTGAATTTTCCGGGAGTATACCTTTCCATTCCCGCCTTGACCGAAAAAGATAAGCGCGATCTGACTTTTGGGCTAGATCAAAACGTAGATTGGATCGCCCTTAGTTTTGTGCGGAATCCCCAAGATGTCCTAGAAATTAAAGAACTTATTTCTAATGCTGGTAAGCAAGTGCCGGTAATTGTCAAGATTGAAAAGCATGAGGCGATCGAAGAAATGGAAGCAATCCTCTCCCTCAGTGATGGGGTGATGGTGGCGAGAGGAGATCTAGGCGTAGAACTCCCCGCCGAGGACGTACCGATCCTCCAAAAACGCCTGATCGCCACCTCCAACCGTCTGGGAATTCCCGTAATTACTGCTACCCAGATGCTAGATAGCATGGTCAATTCTCCTCGCCCTACCAGAGCCGAAGTGAGTGATGTAGCCAATGCGATCCTTGATGGTACGGATGCCGTGATGCTCTCTAACGAAGCTGCTGTGGGTAAATATCCCGTAGAAGCTGTGGAAACTATGGCGCGGATCGCCTGTCGCATTGAACAAGAAAAAAATCTGCGCCGTTTTGATGACAGCCGCCGGAATATTACTAATGCCATTTCTAATGCTGTAGGTCAGATTGCGGAAAGCTTAGAAGCGGCAGCGATTATCACCCTGACTAAAAGTGGAGCCACAGCTCGGAATGTCTCGAAGTTCCGCCCCTACACACCAATCTTGGCAGTTACGCCCCACGTAGATGTGGCAAGAAGATTGCAGTTAGTTTGGGGAGTCAAGCCCTTGATTGTGTTAGATTCTCAATCTACCGATGAAGTATTTGAAACCGCCATTAACTTAGCTCAGGAGAAAAAATTACTCAAAGGGGGCGATCTGGTAGTCATGACCGCCGGAACTCTGCCCGGAGTTTCCGGTTCTACCAACTTCTTGAAAGTAGATTTAGTTACAGCCATTCTCGGGAAGGGTGTGGGTTTAGGAAATGGAGCAGTTAGTGGCAGGGCAAAGGTTGCACGCACGGCGATCGAAGCCGCCAACTTTCATCATGGCGATATTCTTGTAGCTCAAACAACCAATGCCGACTATGTGGAGGCGATCCGCAAAGCTGGGGGCATTATTACCGAAGATGAAAATGTCACCTGTCATGCCGCGATAATTGGTCTAAGATTGGGAATACCAGTGATCGTAGGGATGAAAGATGCCACTAGTATTATCCGAGATGGCGGGATTCTCACCCTAGATGCTCAAAGGGGTTTAGTTTCTGCCGGGGCAACTAATCCTAGTATTACCAATATTTAGGCTAATACTTAGGCCAATAGCTAAGCCAGTATTTAGGTCAGTTTTAATGTTAACCATGAATAATAGCTTGCCAAATTTTCTGCCTCAAGGTTATCAGGTAACTCGTGAGTTAGGACATAATCACAGCGGCGGAAGAGTTACTTATCTGGCGGTGAACCCAGATACTCAAATACCCGTGGTGATTAAACATTTTCAGTTTCATCAAGCCCTTGATGGCTGGTCTGGCTATGGGGCGATCGAACGGGAGATTCAGGTACTTCAAGGACTAAATCATCCCGGGATTCCCAAGTATCTGGCTTCTTTCCCTACTGACTCCGGGTTCTGCTTAGTCCAAGAATATAAACAAGCAGAATCCTTGGCGATTCCCCGGAGTTTCTCTCCAGAAGAAATCAAGCATATTGCGATCGAGCTATTAGAAATTTTGGTGTACCTCCAGAGTCGCCTCCCAGCAGTGAGTCATCGAGATATCAAACCAGAAAATATTCTGTTAGATGAAGAGATGAACATTTTTTTGGTGGATTTTGGTTTGGCAAAAGTGGGGTGTGGGGAAGCCACCACAGGAACTGTAGCTAAGGGGACTTTAGGGTTTATGGCTCCAGAGCAGTTATTTAACCGCCAAGTTACAGAGGCTTCGGACTTGTATGGTTTGGGAGCAACTTTAATTTGCTTAGTAACTGGGACAAAATCTAGGGAAATCACTAACTTAATTGATGATAACTACCGCCTCAATTTCCAGCATCTTGTGCCGCAGTTGAGCCTCCGCTGGCTGGAATGGCTAGAAAGTATGGTGGCCCTGCTACCCAAGTACCGTTACCGGAATGCCGCTGAGGCTCTTACCGCCTTGGAACCGATCTATGTTACCAGAACTCCAGAAGTTAACTTTAGCCAAGAGGTTCTGGAGTTTACTCCTCAGAAGTTGGGACAAAAGTTAAGTCAGTTCATTACTATTCATAATTTCGTTCCAGAAACTATCCTCAAAGGTTCCTTAACAGTACGATCGCACCCCCAAGATTTCTCGCCTCAACCCTCTTGGATTCGACTCCCCTACCAAGAATTTACTGGCAATAGATTTTTAGCAAAAGTGACCGTGGACACTAGAAGGTTAAGGGCAGATGCGATCTACGAACGGGAATTGCAATTGGTGAGTAATGCTTCCCCAGAAGTGCAAACTATTAAGATTCGGGTTAAAACTGCGCCTATTCCGCTGCCGCTCAAGAAATTGCCCTTGTCTTCTCTATTTTTACTAGTGTTTTTTGGGGTAATGGCGGCATGGTTAGAGGCGATCGCTTGGACTGGGATAATCCATAAGCATGGGGTTCTTGGTCTAGCCATGGCTTTATTTGTGACCATGATTGTGGCCTTGTTTGGCGGACTGATGGCGATCGTAGGACATCTCCTCACTAAAGTTATGCGTAAACTCCGCCGTCAACTCAAAATTAGGTATCAACAAATTGATGAAATTGCTGTGTTTACTTTAGCTAGTTTGGCTGCGATCGCCGCGGCCCAATTTGGCAGTTTATTTCGAGAACAATTTATTACCATTGCTGCCTTGACTGTAGTGGATGCGGCGGTTTTTATGACTATGTTTATTACCGGGAAAGTCGTAGAGATAAATAGACAAAAGGGTTTTAATCGAGGCCTATCTCTACTGGTGACGCTCCTCTGTTTGGGTTTGGGTATTAGTTTAGGGCTGGGGACAAAACTGGGCTGGAGTAATCTTTGGGTCTTGGGGGCGATCGCCTCCACCGCCACACCACTATTAGGCATTCTCCTCTATCCTCCCCTAGAAAGGAAGTACCACCTCGATCGCTATCGTCAAAATGAACACCATCTAATTTCTCCCTAATATCAGAAGATTAGAAGTCATGAATAGTAATTCAGTCTCAACAAACACTACCGTCTTTTATTCCTCAAATTAAATTAGGTTTGTTCTTGCTTTTTTTGATTCAGAGAACGATAGACAAAGGTATGAAGTAGTTTGTATGTAATTCATGAGTCTCTATATAAATTATGGTTGTATATATTTAGAATCAAAATATTATAGGTTTTGTATATTTGTATTGACTTATACAGAAAATTGTTTTCAACTCTTCTTAAATAAAGTTTGAATTTATTTAATATCAAGTAATTAGGTTTATGGCTTTGGATTTGTAACTTATCGGGATATTGTTGGGTGTTAACCTTATAATTCCTTTTTGGTAGTACTAAATCGGTAAGAATTTTCCATTTAGAGCGGGGGAAATCCTTACTAAAAAATCATTGTTTTTTTAGAACTACCTCTTTTTTTACTCTTGATTCTTAAGTAATGTATGGGTAAATATCTAGGTTTTTAGGAGCTTAATTATCTCTAATTTTACTTAATGTTCTGTAGTCTAATTGACATAATTAATCTAATTAACTAGCTGAGTTAAATTTAACTTAATTAAAGTATAGGTATTAACCTCATTAAATCCATGAAGCATACTGTCTTTCAGAACAATCTATACAAAATTATCTTTGCTGTTGCTTCTATAACAGCCCTTACAGCTTGTAACTCAGCTTCTCCAACTGCCACTACTAGTGACAAAACATCTGTTCCAAGTACCACGGCTACTACCGCAAATAGCCCAGATAAAAAAGCTAAACAAGCTATCAGAGTCCAACTACCTTTTCTGAAACAAAGTCTTGATGCACCATTAATTGTGGCGATCGAAAAAGGATATTTTGCCGAAGAAGGATTAAATGTTAGCTACGAGCGTGGGTTTGGCAATGCAGATACCATTAGCAAACTTGGTACTGGTAATTATGATATGGCTTTTAGCGATATTTATAACACCATGGAATTCAATGACAAGAATCCACAAGACAAAATTATAGCTGTTGCATTTTACCAAAATAAAGCTCCATTTTCTATTGTGACCTTTAAAAGTAATGGCATTAAAAATCCTTCGGATTTAGTAGGAAAGAAATTAGGTGCTCCTGCTGGTGATGGGCCACGCAAGCTATTTCCCCTCTTTGCTAAAGAAGTTAAAATTGCCTCCGATTCTGTAATTTGGGAGACCATGGATCCAAAGTTACGTGAAACTTTTTTGCTGCAAGGCAAGGTTGACGCTGTGAGTGGTTTTTATACTTCAGTTATTCCATCTCTGATCAAAGGTGGAAAAACTATGGAGGACTTACAAATCTTTTTTTATGATGAGTTTGGTCTGGATTTTTATGGCAATGGAATTTTGGTGAAGCAAGATTTTATGAATAAGAATCCTGAAGCAATTAAATCCTTTCTTAAAGCTTATTTTCGGGGAATGCAAGAGGTTATCAAAAATCCTACTGCTGCCTTAGATTTGGTGATTTCTACTGATCAGAGTAAGTTGATGGATCGTGATGCGGAAAAATTGCGCCTGAAGTTGGCGATCGAGCGGATGTATGTAACTCCAGAAGTGGAAGCTGCGGGTTTGGGTGGTGTAGATTTAAAGCGTCTAGAAAAGAGTATTGCTCAGACTGTTTCTGGATTCAATCTCAAACCTGTGACGGTAGATGATATCTTTACAGATAAATTTTTACCCGCTCCAGATCAGCGTAAGGTTCCTGCTGCCAACGATCGCAAACCCCTGCTTTAATCTCCTCTTACTAAACAAATATAAAATGGTACAACCTTTAACTTCCTCATCTTTTGAAACCTCTGATAGGTCTTCACCTCTGCTGGAATTTCATCGCCTAGGGTTAGAATATCCTTTTGGCGAGGGAATTCGTACCATCATTCAAGAAGTGTCTTTAAATATTCAGGCGGGGGAGTTCGTATCTTTTGTTGGTCCCAGTGGTTGCGGCAAAACCTCTATTTTGAGGATGGTTTCTGGCTTGAGTCCAACAAAAATTGGAGAGTTGCGCTGTCATGGACAACCCGTAACTAAGCCGCTGAAGAATGTGGGGATCGCCTTCCAAAATCCTGTGTTGTTACCTTGGCGGAGTACTATTAATAATGTTCTTTTGCCCCTAGAAATTGTAAATCCCTACAAACGCGACTTTAAGGTTAATCGCCCTCACTACGTAGAGATGGCTCAAAAGCTCTTACAAGCTGTAGGTCTTCAAGATTTTCAACAGCAGTTTCCTTGGCAACTATCGGGAGGAATGCGCCAGAGAGCTTCTCTTTGTCGGGCTTTGATTCATGAGCCGGAAATTTTGTTGTTAGATGAGCCTTTCGGAGCTTTAGATGCCTTTACCCGAGAAGAGATGTGGGTGATGCTCCAAGATTTGTGGATGCAGGCAAAATGTGTGGGAATTTTGATTACTCATGACTTAAGAGAATCCGTATTTCTTTCTGATACTGTCTATGTGATGAGTCCTCGTCCTAGTGAGATTGCATGGATACAGAAGATTGATCTGCCCCGACCTAGAACCTTAGAAATGTGTCTCAGCGATGATTTTGCCCATCTGACCGCAGAGCTACGCCGCCATATTCATAAGAACTAAGAAAAAGCTAGGAGAAATTTATGCCGGGAACTGTAGGGAAATCGAGGCGATCGCCAAAAAAAATTGACTTTGATACTTTTCTGGAGACCAAAGCGGCTACGGTTGTTTTACCAGCGATCGCTACAGTATTACTTCTGATAATTTGGGAAGCTACAGTTTGGATAGGTCAAATTAAACCATTTAATTTACCAGCCCCCTCAAAAATTTTAGAAGCTGCCATCAAATTTGCCCCTCAACTGGCGGAAAATTCCCTGAGAACTATTTGGACAACCTTTGCAGGATTTGCGATCGCCAGCCTAGTCGGTATAGTTCTTGGTTTTTTTATTGGCTACTCGCGGTTTATTTATCTAACTTTCTATCCCTTACTAGTTGCCTTTAATACAATTCCTAAATCTGCCTTGGTTCCCTTGCTAGCTGTTTGGTTTGGAGCTAACGCAATTCCGGCGATCGTAACTGCATTTTTGCTGGCTTTCTTTCCGATCGCAGTTAACGTAGCTTTGGGCTTAGATACGATCGAACCAGAAATGAAGGATGTTTTACATGCCCTAGGAGCCTCAGATTTTGAGATTTTTCAAAAAGTAGGATGGCCACATACCTTACCTTATGTGTTTGCCTCTCTAAAAATTGCCGTATCTTTTTCTTTTATAGGAGCTGTAATTGCTGAATCTATTGCCTCGAATGCAGGATTAGGTTACTTGATTGTCCAAGCTGCCTCAGACTTTAATGTGCCTCTTGCCTTTGCTGCGTTGATAACGCTAGCTATTTTAGGAGTAATCCTCTACTCTTTTTTTGTGGTTCTAGAAAAGAAAGTCATCTACTGGGCAAGATAAATTACTAAATTAGTTTTCAGGCGGATAGGGATAGGGATGTTTTCTATTCAGGAGTAGGGTAATAAATGGCTCTAGCTCTAGCTGTCAATTTATAGTCCAGATTCAGAAACGGGCCAGTTTTGCCGGGGGGGGAACGACTGCTCTGTATGGAGAATGGAATCTCCCGGAAGGCTAGGACGATACACTCGAACTACCAAGCCAAATCCGATCCCCAAAGCTCCAGCGATCGCTCCCGTAAACATTAAGGATTTGAGGGGAGAACGCCGCCGAGATTTACGTGCAGGGGATTCATAAGCAGTTAGGTTGGAGACAGAAGGAGTTGCTTTAGTATCTGGAGGGGTTGCCGGAGCTGGGTATTCTGGCAGGAGAGCTAACCAAGTCTTGATATCGGGCGATCGCCATTCTGCGGTTTGCAAACCAAAATCAAAAATTGCTTGCCATAACCTGCGATCTATCTTGGTAGCCTCGGCATCCCTAGGGGCAGAATTTAACCCGGCGATCGCTGGGGGTTGTCCGGTCAACAGACAATATAAAGTTGCCGCCAAGGCGTAGAGGTCATCAGCAGGTTTGGGGGTAAAATTTTCAGCGTAGTAGGCGGGGGAAGCGTAGCCAGCAAGGATCAAATTAGCGTAGGTCTGGCGAATTCCTAGGGTGAAATTACAAACTATTCCCACATCGGTTAAGACTACATCTTCATTACCGGGCAGATAGATAAGGTTAGCCGGACGGACATCTCCATGGCACACTCCGCGATCGTGCATTACCTGCAAGGCAGCGCCGATCTGGCGGATATAGTGGACTGCTGTTTCTGGAGGTAAAACTTTTTCCTCAGCTAATAGTTCCGCCCAGTTCTTTCCGGGGGCGTAATCCATCACCAAGAAAGGTAAATCCTGCTCTTCAAAATAGTTAACTACAGAAACGAGATGGGGGTGCTGACACTGCTGGAGTGCCAAGGCAGTTTGGTGGAATTGGTGCTTAAATTTGAGGTACTCAGGATGACCTTGCAGAGAGGGGGCAAGGGTTTTAATCACCACAGGGCGAGTAGTGTGTTGGTCAACTCCTTGATAGGTAGAGCTAAAAAATCCTACTCCTAATTTCTTTTCTAGTCGGTATTTACCTTTTTGTAGCGTTGTCAGAGTTGTATTTACCCGCCGTTGATTTTGCCAAGTCGTCATTTTTTCAGTTTATTTAGGAGTTGAATAATCAAATTTGCCTAGTCAAAATTGGATAGGGGGCTGCAAATATTTAGCGAGGGAGAGGAAAATTATTGGCTAGAAAGACCATAGCACTCTCATAGCTATTAATAAAACCATCTAAGGTAGCCGTAGTCAGAGCTTCTAAGATCAACTTATACTCCTTCCCCGGTGGATAGCCTAGATTTTTCAGGGCATTACCATCTAGAGGCGATCGCACCCAGCGATCGATGGTTAAGTATTGCCAAATTTGCCGCCGCTGCCTCGGAGAACTTCTGATCGCCGTTAATAGTAGCAAAGAGCAATTGTAATATTTTAGTCTTTCTACTACCTGACTAACAGCTACATTAGCTACCTCTGATGGCAAATCTGGCAAATCTAGAGCAATATTTGATTCTACTAAGGCTAATTGTTGCAATCTGGAAATACTATCTACAGGTAATTGTAAATTATTAGCGACCTGAGGGCGATCGCTCCCCGGCAAAATGGCAATAATGAGTTCTAGACGCAGAAGCCAGTCTGGGGGGGAGGGGATATGAGGAGGTTTATGGTGGTCTAAAAAATGATGCCAGAGTTTGAGTAAGCGATCGCCCAGTCTTACCTGCTGCCAGAGCTTGTTGGTTAATTCCATCTGGGGATGAAGGCATTTGAGAGCCTCTAGTTTTCCTAAGAGTTGGAGATTTTTCTGGTAGGAAGAAGATTGGAAAAGGTATTTAATTTCAGTTTTGAGGCGGTTCTGGAGGGCTGGGAATTTGATTTGAGGGGTCAGCATTTGGTCATAGTATTGCTGATAAGCTCTTTGAGCAATACTTGTATGAATATACTCTTGAGTTTGAGGTTCAATTGTAAAACCCAAGCGCACGGCGAATCTTACCGCTCGATAGATACGAGTTGGATCATCAATAAAACTATTGGCGTGCAACACCCGGATTTGTTTATCTAATAAATCTTGCCAACCCCCAAAAAAATCCAGAATCAGGACTTCCTTAAGTTCTAGAGAGGGGAGCGATCGAGCATCTTTCCTAGCCAAAGTCTCTCCAATAGGAATCGGAACAGTTAAGGATTCATCCCTTCCCATCTCTCCCGTTAGCTTTAGGGCGAGGGCATTGATAGTAAAGTCTCGGCGATACAAGTCTTGGTGGATGGAACCAATCTTAACTTGAGGATTGGCAGCAGGATAGGGATAGGTTTCGGTTCTAGTAGTGGCTAAATCTACGCTGAGGGAACCCAGAACTGAGTCATTTTGCCATCGGAGAGCCGCAGTATGAAAATCTTCGTGAATTTCTAACTTAGCTTGGGGATGCAACCTATGAATTGCCTGAGCTAACTCTATTCCTGCTCCAGCTAAGAAATTTTGTTCATGATCTATCTGAGAAACCGAATCGTTGCCAGCACCACCATCCACGACTAGATCAATATCGGTAAATTTGGGAGTGCCTTGAGAATTAGTTTGAGAATTAGTTTGAGGAGTTTCAGATTCTTGGGCAAATAAGATTAAATCTCGCACCACGCCCCCGACTAGGTAGAGAAGCCACCCGCGATCGCTCGCCGCCTGAGCTGCCTGAGAGAGGAGGGCGAGGATACCACTGCCCAGCGGCAATAGCAAAGTTTCTGATCCTAGACGGGTTGTTGCTACCTCTACAACCAGATCAGTAAAATCATGGGTATCTTGCAGAGGGTTGTTAGAGGCTAGAGACGACATAGTTATTCATGATTAATCATCACTAGGGCAGAATATCTGGGAGCTTCACAGCAACGCTAACTAACCCTTAGATTTCCTAGCAAAAGAATTACCACA
>Ga0105048_10015515_pt1 | contig 11820 bp, 5 predicted proteins | sample MAT05_FD_78382 | JGI IMG/M metagenome (GOLD analysis project Ga0105048, IMG submission 78382) | Freshwater microbial communities from Lake Fryxell liftoff mats and glacier meltwater in Antarctica - MAT-05 | ecosystem: Environmental > Aquatic > Freshwater > Ice > Liftoff microbial mat | place...
ACCCTTGATCGCTCCATGCCGACGAGAACGACCGTGGCATTTCGGAGTGAGGTGGGAACGCGGCCAGTGCCATCCGCCGGCGCTGACAGCGCGAGCAGGTGAAGTAGGTGTTCCTCGCCTGGGAGCAGATAGACACCATGACTGTAGACGCGCGGCTCATCCACTCCACCCTGCGCCGGAGCCGGGCCCATCGCATGCAGAGCCCGCGAAAGTTCCCACATCAGAGGCCGACTGGATTCCGCACCCTGCGACCACACCTCGAACTCAGCCGCGCCCCCGGCGGGTAGCACGCTTAGTGAGCCATCGGCGATGAGGACAGCCCCGTTCGGATCAGTAATCAATGCAATTACGGTGAAGTAATCTCGCCGATGCTCGTAGTGGATCTCGGGCGTGGTCCATGTACTCATAAGGTCTAGGTCTCAACGAGGAGGCGCACCCATGAACGGGCTGCTCAAGAAGCACTCAGCAGGTCATGCAGGGTCTCGCCATCGGCACCGATGGTTTCGTCGACGCTGACCACCGGAAACGACGGGTTGCCCGGCGTCCAGAATTCGACTGAATCCGCGTGCTCCTCGAAGAAATCCAGGTCCGTGGTCACCGAGATCCGCGGAGCGCCTGGCTGAGTCCAGAAGACATCCTTGCTGTTCGCACGGTGCGCTTCGCAGCCTGGAGGCAGGAGCTTCGAGCGGTCGAGAAGCATCCCGAGTTCTTCGAGACCGTAAACCGCTGGGCTTCGATCACGAAGGTCCAGCGCGGCGCCGATGGCGTCATCGATGTCGAAGCTGTCGACCGGCGGCGCTGCTGCCTCATGCTGAAGGTGCGCGATCAGATTCGCACGGGCCTGGTCTCGGCCGTCAGGAGCAGTGAGGGCCACGCCAGCGATGAGCTTCGGCATCGATGACAGGATCGGCTGCAACCGTCCAACCACGGCGGTGAACAGGTTGATCCGCAAACGCAGCGCCCGATACACATCGGTCTCGACCGTTCCTTCGTACATCAAGTTCACGATCGCGATGCGGTTGTATCGCTGCCCGAGGCGATCAACGCGACCGATTCGTTGCTCAATCCTCATCGGATTCCAAGGGCAGTCGAAATTCACCAGCGCACCGCAAAACTGAAAATTCAGCCCTTCAGCGGCGGCGTCTGTGCACACCAACACCTGGGCGTCGCCGGCGCGGAACCTTCGCTTAGTTTCTTCCCGAGAAAGCGTTCGCCACGTACCGTCCGGCTGCAGCCATTCCCCACCCCGGCCGCTGTAGCAAAGGATCGAAAAACCGGCTCCCTTCAGAAAATCGCGCAGGTAGTCGAGGGTGTCCGTGTACTGCGTAAACACGATGGCTTGGGGGTACGCGGGCAGCAGCGAGCCATCCATCGCATGGAAGCTGCCCTTCTGCAAAGCCGCAAGGACTTCCGCCAGCCGCACGGCCTTCGTGTCCACTGGCAGGCGGCGAACCTGGGCCAGCAGGGTTTGGATGTCGCCCTGTTCCTCGACGTGCAGCGCCACCAATTTTTGGGCGGCAACCACGTCGTCATCTGCCTGGTCGCCAGCGTCATCCTCGTCGTCGTCAGCGTCTTCTGAAGTCCGCAACGTGCTGAACGGCATTGCCGCTTGGTCGGCCACCCTACGCAGACGTTCTTCAAGCGTCTCGCGCAGCGCATAGAAGCTGGATGCCAAGCGCTTTCGATAGGTGGTCATCACAAAGCCCACGGCGCTGCGCTTGTCGTCGGACGCGTTGTTGTAGGTTGTGCTGATGTAGTCCTCAAGCGCGCCGTAGACCTCGGATTCCTCAGGCGTCATGTCGAGAAATTCATCGACAACCATGCGGTCGGCAATAGGCGAATCAATCATTCCGCGCCGGTGGTACTCACGCAGCAGATCGCGGGTGTGGCGCGAAATCAGGCCGGCCACCGGCGTGTGGGCGCGCATGATGGCCACAGCACAACGGCGCTCCTGGGCTGACAACTGGCGGCGCGGAGTCGAAGCGGTGTCTCGAAGCGCGCGAAGCACCTTCTGAGCCCGCAAGCGGCTATCGGCAGACCGGCGAATTGCCATGTCGAGCGCAATCGGGCCAAACGCTGCTTCAGCTGCCCTGAACAGCGCCGCCAAGGTCTCGAGGTCTTCGTGGGACGGGTTGCTGTCACCCGACTTGCGAAAGAACTCCAAGAACGCGTTGCGCGTCCACGCAGCCGGCATGGCCAGCAGCGAGAGCAGATCCCAGACCTCGACCGGGTGCACCTGCATGGGCGTCGCCGTCAACAACAACAGCCCAAGCGTGCGCTCGCGCAGGCGCTGCATTAGCTGCAGCAAGAGGTTCGGCGGGCCCTCCGTGGTTGCGCCTGGGCTTTTGCGTCGGGCATGATGGGCTTCATCCAGCACCACCAGGTCCCAGGCCTCGGCATACTCCAGCAGTTCCTTTTGACGGTCCCGGCGGCGCATCAGGTGGCTGGAAGCGATCACAAATGGTTCGCGATGCCAATCATCACGAGACACATCACGCTCATGGTGACCTCGCATCGACGGCGACGGATACCACCGCAAAACTTTCCCGTCGTAGATTGGCCAGCTCAGGTTGAACTTCTCACGAAGCTCGATCTGCCACTGTGTCATCACCGCCCTGGGTGCCAGCACCAGGATCCGCTTGGCCTTGCCAGACAACCATGCGTACCGCAGGAGCAGGCCAGCCTGGATCGTCTTGCCCAATCCGACCTCGTCGCTGATCATCAGACGCGGCGGCCAGTGGTCCACCATGCGGTCAAACGCCCGGGTCTGGTGGGGCCAGGGCACCACTGCACTGGTGGCTTCCGCGATTCGAGCCCCACCGTCGCCATGGGGGGCTCCCCAGATGACTTGCCAGACTTCTCGGCGTCGCTCTTCCGCGCTGCCCTTTACGGGTTCAGTCGGCGGTGGCGGTGGCAGCGGTGGGCCGGGGTCATCGCCGCCGTCTTGCACTCGCGCTGACTTCAGGCGCTGGGGCTCCTGGTCGTCCTTGGGCAAAAACCGAAGCAGGTCTTCGCGCACCGCGGCCGGGACGTCGAGAACGCGCGCCCGCTTGGCCTTATCGGCCCACAGTTGGGCGAATGTGCGTTCTTCAGCGTCCACATGTTTGGCACCGCCGTCCCAGTCACAGAAAACGTGGAAGCTCTCCCAGTTGTGAATCCAGCCGTGAGCGGTCTCGTTGATACTGCCGGCGAAAGCCAGCCGGGTGCCGGTCTTGTCTTCGATGACGCCGGCTTTCTCATGAAAGATCGCCTCAGACGCCACGGGGGCGCGGTGCTCGTCGCATGGAACGGCCACCTTGATTTCAAGGAACCCTTTGGCGACCATCCAAGCCAGCAGCTCAAGGGCCAGCGTCTGCGATGGCGTCGCACCCTTGATCGGCATCGCCAGCAAGCGCCCAGCCACCGTGTCTTTGAGTGACTGGCCGCGCTCGATCGCATCGACCTCCGCCAGACCCAAGGTGCAGCCGACCACCATGCGCATGCGGCCGGCGTTCAACACCAGCCCTTCGATACCGCGGGCCGCCACGGCCAGTGCGCTTGCGCTGAAGTACCCCGTGGTGCGGTCGTAGCGTTGCGCGCAGCCCAGGGCCGCCAGGTAGAACTGGCCGACCAACGGCCCGTCCTCCGGGTCGTACTTTGTCCGCCATTCGAAGTCGGTCAGAAGCGCCATCAGTCGACCTCTCTCGCCAAAAATCGGACGGTGCGCGGATGACGTGATGACTCCGCCAAGCGGCGCACCTCGTCATACACCCACTCGACAACATCGGCTTCGTTCACGAAAGGCAGCGCCGCGCCATCCTCGTTCTCGGCGAGCCAGTCCCAACCCTCCGGCGTCTCCAGCCACATGGCCACCATGTCGAGATGCCGGACCGGCACCAGCGTCCCAGCGATGGTTTGCTTAACTGTTTCGACGTATGCGTCCCAAAAGTAGGACTCCTCACCTTGAACCTGAACGCAGAATTCCTGCCAAGCGCTGCGAAGACCGGAATCATCACCTGACAGCCCGCCGGGGAGCTTGCTCAGCCTGCGTGCCACTCGGTCGGCCGCGCGCCTGGCAGCATCACGCGCGACTTGGCGCGAAAGCTCCCGCCAGATCTTCATGCCGCCGCGCCTTCATCCTGCCACATCTTGAGCTGTTCAGGCTCGGCCACCTTCTCGGCCAGGGCCAGCCGGCGAAGTTTTTCCAACGCGTCGAAGTCCGCGCCGGCGCCTTTGGCCAAGTCGGGCAGGTCGAGCCCGCTCCACTCCGTGCCGACAGGTAGAACCTCGAGCACGGCCTCTAGGGCCAACAGGAAAGTCGGCTCACCCGCCAAGTGGTGCTTGGCCAAAAGTTCATTGGCCGACTCCAGCGTGTTCGACCGAGCGGCGCGCGCCAGGTGGTGCAACGCATCCAGCATTGAGTCGCGACCGTCGGGCAAACCCAGGGAACCCTTGGCTGCGCGGGTAACGCTGTCCCAAAGCACCAGGTCGCTGCCCTTCTTCTGGGCGAGTTTCCCAACCACATCTCGATCAATGTCGATTCCGCACACTTTCGCAAGCCGGTTGGCTTCGTCGAACGGAAAGACCGGCGCCTGGAACGCGTCCCATGCCAGCACGAACCAGCTGGTAATGTTGTCGAGCTCCACGTTGCGTTGCACATGGGCAAGTTGCCGCAACCGCCACTCCTTCACCTCGCGTCGCGCCACATCGAGTGCATCCTCGGGGGTGACTGCATATGGGTCGTAGGCCTCTTCGAACAGCACGGATTGCCTCCGCTTGCGGCGTACCTGCTCCACATCCTGACGGGGCGTACCGCGCTTCAGGGGCCAGTGCTCCGAAAACTCTTTCAGCGCGGGGCCAAAGCAAGAGAGATATAGGTCGACGCCTCGGATGCCGCTCCGCTGGAACTCCTCAATGCGCTGCCGAACTGCATGGCGCACCGTCGGTTCAACGTCCTCCCAATAGCGAACTTGGTCGCCAGGGGCTTGGCGCGGCCGGCACACGAGAAAGATCGTTGAATTGGCCGCTGACTTGTCCTTAATGTGCAGACTTCCTTCGGCCTCTGTATTGATCGGCCAAGAAGCGGTAATCGTGAATTCAGCTTCTAGCAACCCCTTGGTCAAGGCATCCCAGGCGCCGGTAGCCTTGTGAGTGAACATCAGGGTCATGATGCCGTCGGCCTTCAGCACACGGCGCATTTCGGCAAAGATCGCCGCCATGCGGTGCTGATAGTCGCGGCCGGCCAGTGCCTTGGCACCCTTCCCACCTTTGAATTTGGCCGGATTCGCGACTGCCTCGTTTTCCTTATCTGTGAGAGGTCGGCGGAACAACTCAGGGTAGATGTAGCCGGCGGTGCGCTTGAGCCAGACATAAAAGAAATCTGACAGCTCGGCATACATTACATTGTCGTAATACGGTGGATCCATCACCACCGCATCAATACTGGCATCTGCGATGTAGTCAAGGCTGTCGCCCGACTTGCAGGTCAGCGTGATCGATGGCATCGCGCACGCCTTGGCAACGTCGTCAAAGTTCAACCCGGCCTGGGGGCTTCCTCCCGTGCCTTCCCATCGTGCCATCCTCGCGAGTTCCCCGATGCACTTTGCTGTCTGCCCGATGGCCCAGTCGTAACCGAGACCCTCAATAAGCGGCGCCATCTCAGCATAGGACCACTTGAATGCGAAGTCGTGTCGATCGAACGTGTTTACTACCACCTCTCGATTAACGTGCCAGCGCGTCATGCGTGAGTTGTAGTCGCGCAGTTTGTCGAAAGACAGGGCGAGGTAACAGAACGCCGCCGCTGTTAGTTCGCTCCAGTTTCCACGTGACTTCTCTTCGACAATGAGGTTTCGAAGCACTTCCACTGCTATGCCATGGCCAAGCAATTGACGGGGCGAGAACATGTGGATCCAGTGCGTCTCGCCGCGCTTCAACGGCAAATCGGTGCCTTTACCTTGATTACTACTACCGGTCTTGTGCCCCTCGGGCACCCTTTCTGTTGGGATGAGGTCTAGCGCCTCCCATTCCGGGATCTTTTCAGCAAGAGCGGCGGCAACTCTTTCAGAAACATCATCCTCTGACTTGGGGGCGCGATATTCTCGCTGCCACTTGTCTTTGCCACGTTTGCCAGACTTGGTCAAGGTTTCGATGCGCCGCTTGAAAATCACTGCAAAGAGTTGCTCGCCCATGCGGCCGCCCTGCGCTTCCGACTGAATGTGATCGGCGGAAATCACACGGCCGCAGTCCTCGAACGGGCACGTGCCGTCACCCCCAGAAACGGTGCCTGCAGATTGGTCCTTCGCGCCGTTTACGATCTCAAAGTGAACAGCGCGCCGCCTGTCTCCGGGGCCATTCCCTAGTTGCGGCAGGAGCCGAACACCTCTACCGTCGGGCGCCAAACGCCAGTTTGGGGAGAGTGGTACCAAGCCATCGCAGTGTGGGCAACGAACAGTTCGCGCCCAGAGGTAACCGTCGGGTCGGGCATCCGTTATCGGCTCCGATGGATATGCAAAAGCCAACTGCTCACGGACACGCCCCAAGAGCACTTTTCCAAGCCGCAGCATCTCCAGGCGCACTTCCTGGCCATGCTTGGTGGGAAACTCAATGGTGGCACGTTCGATAATAGACGCAACCGGATTCAAGTCGTTGCCGATCGTAGTTAGGCCGAGGCGTATACTTTCAAAGGGAATGCTGCCGCCACCGGCGGTCGGATCGAGAACGACGGGATTCATCGCGCCAATTTGCGTCATCTCATTGACTAACCAGCTTCGCTCGGAATCCGTAGGCGTATGCGAAAAGGCTCTCGAGTAGCCATATGCGTCTGCCCCCAAGCGTACGCCATCGCGAGTTGCTTTGGCGATGCGCTTCTTTGCGGCAATCGGATCACCGTGTATCCCCAGCATTTGGACAAACTTTTCGCGGTCAGCTTCCGCAGGCAGCAGCGAGGCAAGGATTGCGGCACGTGAGGCGACAAGTGGCCGGCGCGCCCACCAAACGTGCAGCCGGTTCGGGGCGGGAAACGGCGTCATGGGCGTTCGCTCTCGGAGGCTCTCGATACCGATTTGAGCGATCGGCAGCCAGTCTTCTATTAGTCGTCGGCTCATTTGGGATTCTTCTCTTTCGTAAACGGCTTCGAGGTTTACTCAGTGCCGACATATTTGTACCGCGCGCCGCGTCCGTGCCCCACCATGCGCACTGACTCAGATTCCAGTTCATGAATCAGCCGGTTGACCTGCTGTCTGGTGTAGCCAGTCACCTCGCGCACGTCGGCGTTCGATAGGCCCACCTCCCCGCGCCCCTGCCTCAGCTTCAGCATGTTGAGCACGCGGGTCTTGGCCACGTCCATTTCTATGCGCTGGTCGCGCTCTGCATGGCCTGAGCCTTCAAGCCTGCGGTGCAGTGCGGGTTTAAGGCGCCACCATGTCCCTCGACCTGCGCCGCCGCGCTGCAGGTACCCATAGATCTGAACCATTTCTTCGAGGATGTCCCGCATCTCTGCGTCACGCCGTTGGCAAAGCTCGGCAGCAGCGGGGGTGTCAAGCTCGGCATGGCCGAGCAGAAAGCTCAACACCAGCAGGTGATCCACATCCAGGATGCGCCCTGCCCTGCCCTCGTCAGCAACGAAGTCTCGAAACGGGGCCGAGGTTTCCTGCCGCTTGAAAACAATGCGGATGGCGCTGTCTTCGTCGACGATCAGCGGTGGCTCCTTGCCCTCGATGAGCATGGCCTCGAACATGCGACCGACCCCCAGGTTGCTGCGGTTCACGAGCCGCAGTTTCGACAACGCGTGGACCAGCAGGGGGTTCCGCGCCAACGGAGGGTGGTGCAGGATGTTCTCAGGGGTGATGCCACCAACGAAGCCACCCGGGTTGCTGATTTCCAGCTTGCGTGGAAACTGCTTGACCAGCACCGGGCTGGCCAGCCGTAGGTCAAGGTGGCACAGCGCGTTCAGCAGGGCTTCGCGGATCGCGACCGTCGGGTAAGCCCGAAATTCGAAGTGGTGCAGCCCCTGTTCAATGGTGGTGATGGGGTTGTCGGCGTTGATGCGGGCCTCCAACGCCATCAGCGCCAGCGGCAACGCCAGTTCCCGGCTGTCACGCCCGTCGGCTCGGTCCATGTATGAAGTGGCGCTTTTCATGCGTTCGTGCGTCCAGCTGAAGTTGGGCAGGTGGCGCGTGATGGCCTCGGCAGTCCCAGCGATCAGCAGTCCGGCCTTGGTGACCTTGCCGTCGCGCAGCAGGTCAAGGGCGCCGAGCAAGTCCAGATCCGACTTTCGGACGAGGTCAGAAGGAGCCTGTTCCTGCCGTGCCAGGTCGCGAAGGCGCTCCAGCGCCGACGGCGACAGCAGCGATGCAGGGGGCTCGGACACAGTCACCGCGGTGACATCGGAATCGCCGCGCTCGACCATCAGGCGGTCACGAAGGTCGCCGGTCAGCGGCACACAGTCCTTGCCACGCCTGACCGTCCCGCCGCCAGCCGTGGTGGTGTACGGCGGGAGGCCACCATACACCTGCATCACGAGGATCCGGCCTGTGCCCTCAGGAACCTGCAGGTCCAGGACATCAGGGGTCAATTTCGGTGCCGTGCGCTCGTAGATATCGCGCTTGAGCTGGTGGGGGTCCAGGGTGTCGGGCACGCCTAGCACAGCCTGGCCGCGACCTACAACCTTGTCGCGCACACCCAGCACCACGGTGCCGCCGCCGCCGTTCGCCATGCAAACCGCGGCATCCACCGCCATGCGGATGGCCTGCCGATCGTCGGCCGGCCACTCCTTGAAGTCGAGGTCCTGCCCTTCCAGATCGTCGGCAACGTTGGAGTCAAGCGCCGCAAGCAGCGATCGGACCTCGGTCAGTTCACGCATCCGGCGGCCGGCTTCAGTGCTTGGGTTCGATGAGCAGAAAGCGCAGGGCCATCAGCACCCGTCGAGGAAACTTGCGGTGCATCGCCATGCCCAACCAATAGCCCGCCTCTTCCTTCGTCATCACTTCAATGCCTGCAGCAACCGCTGCCATGTGATCACGGTTGCGCATCGGCGCCAGCGCTCGGAACAACAGGCCGAGATTGATCGCCAGCTCTTCGTCGATGGGGACGTGGAGCGCGTCCAGCAGAGGCAGGTCGTTGAGGTTGATGCGCACTGTTTTCAGACGTCGCAGCAGACGATGCTCAACCAGCGAGAGATTGCGTCCGTGGAGCCCCGCGATATAGGTGGGCTGCTTGATTTGGGGCGTGGCGCCAGTAGGAAGTTGCCAGACTTCGAGCGCCATGTCCGACCCCAACCGGCGCTTGGCGCGCAGCTCGTATTGCGGGAGTGCCGATGGCGCGCGCATCGGCTTGGCGTGCCTGGCTGAGGCCGTTCGGTCGAGTACGGGGGTTGCCATCATTTTTTCTCCGTCAAGACGCCCTGCACTTCTGCCACGGGCGAAACCAGGCGGGTCAGACGCTGGATCAGTCCCTCAGCGCTCGGGCCTTGCACCGCCAGGGGCGGGTCAAAGCGGAGCCGGAACACCACGGTCGCGTCGGTTTCCTGGGCAGCGCGGAACTGGGGCTCAAGATAGTCCTTCAGTGGCGTGGCGTCGTCCAGGTCGCCGCGAAAGGTGATGGTCGCCTCCGATCCAGAGGCCGTCTCGAACGACGCGTCCAGCTCGACGCTCTTGCTGCAGTTGGGTACCGATTTGACCAGCGGGATCAACTTCAGCGCGTCGCTCTTGTCGAAGGGCCGGATGTTCATCGAGTCGAGCGTGGAGGCACCTCTGGCACGTGCCTTTTCGAAAACCTGGGTCAGAGCCGCCTTGAGCACGTCCTCGGCCTGGACGACGCCGGATTGATGTACTGCTGGTGACGGCGGTGGGGGCGGGGGAGGCGGGGGGGTGGGTCCTGGGCCAGGCGGCGGTGGAGGCACGGGCCGCGGCCAAATGCCGTTCTCCGAGGCATACAGCGTCGTATAGATGAAGGACTGTTCGTCCAGCTTGATCTCCGCGTGCGGGTCGCCCTTGCCACGCACCAGATCGCCGGTCTTGTAGATGTAGTCGCCTTGGTCGATACCCTGCCGAATGCCCTTGACGAAGACTTCGTCGCCGACAAGCATCGGCAGCGTCGGGTCCTGGCGAAATTCGTTCCGCAACGCAGACGTGGTGATCTGGCCCTTCTTCAGCGGCGTTCGGTCTCTGACATACACCGGGGAGTCCGGTTGGTCCGTGGGCAGGCGGAGCTTGTTGACGTTCTGCAGCTGGGTCACAACCTGCTTCTGCCCGTCGCCTGGCCGGTCAGAAGCTGTCTGAATATCGACCACCGTGTGTGCCAGATCGCAGTTGGCACCGTCGATCCGGTTCTTGGAAGGGAAGAAGATGTGTCGGTAGCATTGCTGAACAGCCAGTGCCAGCCGCTGCTTTGAGACCTCAAAGTCTTCGTTGAGCTTCGCGACCTGGTAGTCCGCGAGGTCTTTGAGCTTGCCCGGGACTCGCAGCGAATCAAGCGCCAGGTGACGCAGCATGCGTGCCCGCATGTTCTGGACGCCGGCTGCATCGGCCACCGAGAACACGAGGTTGTTGCGCTTGTGGCGCCAATCGTTGCCGCCGCCTCGATGCAAGTAAATCTTCTCGATCAGCGGGTCGACATGGATGGCGTCAGCCACAGCCTGGATGGCGTCGGGGCTCAGCAGCACAAGGTAGGGCCGCCCGTTGCCATCGTCGTCGGGCACGTCGTGGGGGCCACCCGCAAAGGGAACGAGGTTCAGCGCCTGCCCCGTGAACAGGTCGCGGATGTAGGCGTTCAATCGCGATCGAGCCTCTTCGCGATCGATGTTCGTTTCTTCGCGCCGGATGATTTGCGTCAGGTTGGCTTCTGCCAGGAAGCGCATCAGCGCGCCGGGCTTGTCATCGAGGTAAGCCGAGTCGATCACGAAGCGCTTGCGCGCGTCGTCGACGAAGGCGACATCGGTGCCGGGGCTGACGATGGCGAAGCGAAGTTCCTCGTTCGTGAGGCCACGCAGGTGATCGTTGAAAGCCAGCGTGTGCATGAATGCTGTTCGGGCGACGTATGAACCGTAGGTCGGCAGGCCCTTGAAGGCAGAAGCGTCGAGTTGTTCAGCCAGGGCCGATGTCTGATCTGCCCCTGCAATCTCCGCCTTAATGGCTGGCACGTAGATGTCTTGTCTCAGGCGGGTGACCAGCTCAAGTCGGATCGGCTCGAACCCGAAGTCGATGTGGTGGGTGTGGATGGCATATGCATCACTGGGGCGGGTTTGCCACAAGCGCGCCACCGTGCGGGCCAGCAGGCGCAGCATGCCGCGTACACGCTGAAAGTTGCCCAGCGTACCGGTTTTCTGCGTCAAGACCCTGATGAGCTCCGGGTGCAAGGGGTAACCAGCCTCGAACTCCTCCACCCTGCGGTCTTCAGCATGGGGCACGGGCAGCTGGTCTCGATGCGCGTCCCAGAGTGCCTTGTATGCGGCCACCACCTCTTTGGCTCCTGCGTGGTCGACGCGCGCAAAGAGGCGACGGCAGACAACCTTGACGGTCTCGTCGTCCTCGGTGGGATCGATGACCGTGGCTTTGCGCGCTGCAACGCTTTCAGCCTCGGCAAAGAAGGCTGCTATCTCTTGTGTTTCGCGGCTGTACGCGTCTGCCGCCTTACCATCGCGGCCGACGGCCAACGTGAAAATGAGCGCCACATTTGGTGAGCTCTCAACGGCTTTCATGAGCGAGGTCATGAAAGCCACGAGCTGGTCGCCGGCCCGCTGGGCATTTCGGCCCGACACCTTGCGCAGGTAGGGCGCGATTTCGTCGATGAGAATCACTGCAGGCTCGACGCCGATGAGCTCACGCAGGGTGTCTGCGCCGGGCG
>Ga0105048_10015516_pt1 | contig 11820 bp, 11 predicted proteins | sample MAT05_FD_78382 | JGI IMG/M metagenome (GOLD analysis project Ga0105048, IMG submission 78382) | Freshwater microbial communities from Lake Fryxell liftoff mats and glacier meltwater in Antarctica - MAT-05 | ecosystem: Environmental > Aquatic > Freshwater > Ice > Liftoff microbial mat | place...
CCCGCTGGTGATCGCGTCGGTGGCGCTGTCGCTGATCCTCGCGCCGGCCTTCACCCTCGGCTGGCGCTTCCGGATCACCGGCCCCGCCTTCGCCGCTGCGCTGCTGTGGGTGCTCAGCTACCGCAACAGCTGGGGCATGGTTTTCCACACCGAGAACCTGCTCGTCCTCCACGTGATGGCGCTCTCCGTCGCGCCCGCGGCCGATGCCTACGCGCTCGCGCGCAAGCCCGCGTCCCCCGCGATCAGCGGCTACGGCTGGGCGATCAAGCTGCTGATCGCGCTGACCGCGTTGACGTACGTGCTCGCTGGTATCGCGAAGCTGCGGATCGCGGGCATGGACTGGATCGACGGCGCGCAGCGCCGTAACCAGATCGCGGTCGACAACCTGCGCAAGGCGCTGTTCGGCGACTCGATCGCGCCGCTCGCCACGCAGTTCCTCGAGCACCCGTCGGGGTTCACCGTGTTCTCGGTGATGACGCTCGTCCTCGAATTCGGGGCGCCGATCACACTCGTCGGCCCCCGGTTCGCGAAGTACTGGGCCCTCGGCGCCTGGGGATTTCACCTGGGCGTGGTGTTCCTCATGAACATCTGGTTTCTGTATCCACTGCTGTGGGTTGCGTTCGTTCCGATGCTCCCCGCGGAGCGCCCGTTCGCCTGGCTGATCCGGTGGTGGCGCCGGCGGTCGGGAATGCCCGGAACGTGACTCCTGTTTGGAACGGACCGTTCGACGATCGCTTCGCGCTTGCCTTCCAAACTACGGCTGTAGTAATGCTACCACTGGTGTCGTAACTAACTCATGGCCCGCTCCCCCGACCTCACTCCTGCCGAGCTCCGCGTCATGAAGGCGCTGTGGCAGGTCGAGCACGGCACCGTCGCCGAGGTGCGCGCCGAGCTGGGTCGCCGCGGGCAGGACCTCGCGTACACCACGGTGATGACGCTGCTCGGTCGCCTCGCGACCAAAGGTGCGGTCGTGGTCGACAAGGAGCGCGAGCCGTTCATCTATCGCGCCGCGCATCGCCGCGAGAACGTCCTCCGCGATCGCCTCCGCGACTTCGTGAAGGAAGTGTTCGACGGTCAGGCCGACTCGCTCGTGCTCAACCTGGTCGAGAACGATTCGCTGTCGCGCGCCGAGCTGCGGGCGATCGAGCGCAAGATCGCGGACGCCGAGCGGGGCGCTACCAAGGGAGACAAGAAGTGAGTCTCGTCGAGGCCGGCTCCACCGCGAAGAGCGTCGTCGCCACGCTCGCGATGATGTGCGCGCAGGGCACCGTGCTCGCGCTGATCGCGTTCGCGCTCGTCCGTGTCGGCAAGCTGCGGCCCGCCCGAGGGTGGCGGGCGCTGGATTCACTCCAGCGCCCGGGATTGACTGCCGCGATCTGGCTCGTCGTGCTCGTGAAGTTCGTGCTGCCGTGGGGCCCGGCGATGCCGTGGTCGCTCTCCGATCTGATCGCGTACCTCCGCCACGAGGACGTCGGCCACGCGATCGCGATGGTGCCGACCACGGTCGCGCCGGTCGTCTCCGCTTCGATCGCACCTGCGATCGGCTGGCTCCTGCTCGCCGCCGCCTGGGCGACGGGCACCGCGATCGTTCTCGTTCGCTCGCTCGCCGCTCATCGCGTCGCAGTTCTCGCCGCGCGCCACGCCGCCGATGCGCCTGCGCACGCACAATCCACGCTTTCGACGCTCGCCGCGATGCTTCGCGTCCGCACGCCGCGCCTCGTGATCGGTGACGCCGCGACGGGCCCGTACGTCGTGGGCCTGGTCCGCTCTATCATCGTCGTGCCGCCCGCGCTGCTCGAAGACGAGACGCTGCTCCGCGCGGCGCTGCTCCACGAGCTCGCTCACGTTCGCCGTCGCGATGCGGTCGGCCGCTTGGTCCAGGTGATCGCGACGTCGGTGTTCTTTTGCTGGCCGGTCGTCCGCATCGTCGGGCGTCGTCTCGATCTTGCGCGCGAGGCCGCGTGCGATGCGTGGGCCCTCGAGGCATCCGACGTTCCGCGTCCCGCATATGCGCGCCTGCTCGTGCGGATGGCCGCGCTGCGCACCGCTGCTGCGACCGGGCTCGCGAGTCCGCGCACGCTCGATGCGCGCGTCGCTGCCGTGCTCGGTCCGCCCGTTCGCGCGCGGCTGTCGGTTCTTCACAAGGCTGCCGTGCTCGGCTGGGTCGTCGTCGCCCTCGGTGGTGCGCGCACCGCCGCCGCGCGTGGCGAAACCGAGGTCTGCGAATACACGCCGAAGCTCGCCGCGGCGTTGCGCCAGGCGCATCCCGAGGCGGATCTCGACGGCGACGGTTATCTCTCGAAGCACGAGGCGTGCGAGCTGCAAGCAACGACGCGCCGCCTCGCCGAAGTCTCGGACCAGGTCTCGACGCTCGAGGACCCTGGCCTCTGTTGCAATTGTGACCCCGGTGATGGAGTAATCCCGACACCGGCAACTCTGGACGCCAGCTGCCAACGATCTGAAGGAGTCTCCCAATGAACAAGCTTGTCTTTATCGCCCTCAGCCTGACCCTGGTCGCGTGCCAGCAGGACACCAAGAACCTCGAGCGCAAGATCGATGATCTGACCAAGAACCAGCAGAAGATGATGGAGATGCTGGCCAAGGGTGGAGGCGGGGGCGCAGGCGCCAACCAGCGCCCGGCTCGTCAGGAGCCCGATCGCGCGAAGACCTACGCGGTGCCCGTCGACAACGACGCGTTCGAGGGTCCGGCCGACGCAAAGATCACGCTCGTCAAGGCGTACGACTACGCCTGCCCGTACTGCGAGAAGGTCCGCCCGACGATGGCCGAGCTCCGCCAGAAGTACGGCAACGACATTCGCATCGTCTCCAAGCAGATGGTCGTCCACCCGAACAATGCCATGGCCGGAGCGCTCGCGTTCTGCGCCGCCAACGAGCAGGGCAAGGCGAAGCAGATGGACGATCTGATCTGGGATAAGGGCTTCAAGCAGCGCCAGCTCGACAACTCCGCGGTCGCGGCCGCCGAGGCGGGTGGCGGCGCGGCTGCGGGCGGCAAGTGCTGGGACGCGGCGGCCGGTTGCCCCCTCGTCGTCGGTTACGCGACCGAGCTCGGTCTCAACATGGACAAGTTCAAGTCCGACATGAAGGGCAAGTGTCAACAGGTCGTCCAGAAGGACATGAAGGATCTGCAGCAGCTCGGCGTCGGCGCGACGCCGTCGTTCTTCGTCAACGGCCGCTTCCTCTCGGGCGCGATGCCCGTCGAGAACTTCAGCGCCCTCATCGACGAGGAGCTCAAGAAGGCCAACGAGCGCATCCAGCAGGGCACGCCGGCGGCCGAGTACTACCAGCAGTGGGTGGTCGCGAAGGGCCAGAAGACGCTCACGGGCGGCTGATCGATTTCGGGGCCAGGAGTGAATCCTGGCCCCTCCAATTCGGCTCGACGATTTCCGAGCCAGACCGGTCCGCGAGGATCGGCCTTTTTCGTTTTCGGGGTAGCTTCCGAGCGTGGCGCATCCCGCGATCCCCGAGCGCAACAGGGTCAACATCCAGTGGCTCGCTCGTCTGCGCTGGGCGCAGATCGCAGGGCAGGCGGCGACCGTGCTCGTCGGTCAGTTCCTGCTCGACGGTGGCCTGCCGATCACGTCGCTCCTCTTCGTGATCTCCGCGGGGCTCGTCTCGAACCTCGGCCTCGAGCTCTACTTCTTCGGCGATCGTCGCCGCGAAGGCGCGCCCGCGCGGACCGTGCACGAGTGGCAGATCGCGATCGTGATGATGCTCGACATCGCGATCCTTACGGGCCTCCTCTATCTCACCGGCGGACCTCACAACCCGTTCGGCTTCCTCTACCTCGTGCAGATCGCGCTCGCGACCGTCCTCCTTCGCGCCGTGTGGACGTGGATGCTCGTCGCGCTGTCGTTCGCCGCGTTCGGTGTGCTGCTGGCGTCCGACCGCGCGATCTCGATCCCCGAGGAGAGTCGCGCGATCGGCATGTGGGTCGCGCTCGGCGTCGCGTCCGCGTTCGTCGTCTACTTTCTCCGCCGCATCACCGGCGCACTCGCCGAGCGCGAGACCGAGCTGTCCGAGGCGCGCGGCCTCGCGGCTCGCCAGGAGCGACTCGCCTCGCTCGCGACGATGGCCGCCGGCGCCGCGCACGAGCTGTCGACGCCGCTCGGCACCATCGCACTCGCGGCCAAGGAGCTCGAGCGCGCGCTGACGAAGGCCTCGGATCCCGAGCTCGCTGGCGACGCGCGTCTGATCCGGGAGCAGGTCGGTCGTTGCCGCGTGATCCTCGAGCAGATGCAGCAGGGCGCCGGCACCGTCGGCGAGAGCGTCGCGCCGTGCACGGTCGCCGAGCTCCTCGAGGAGACGATGGTCGGAATCCGCGACGCACCGACCGTCCATCGCGACGCACCGAGCGAGCTCCTCAAGTCGGCGCTCCGTCTCCCGCCGCGTGCGGTCAGCCAGGCGCTGCGCTCCCTCGTCACCAACGCGCAGGACGCCTCGCCGCCGAACACGACCGTCGTGGTCATGGTCCGCCGCGACGGACCGATGCTCACGATCTCGATCCGCGACCGCGGCGCCGGGATCCCCGCCGAGGTCCTGGCCCGGATCGGCGAACCGTTCTTCACGACCAAGGCGCCGGGCCGCGGCATGGGCCTCGGGCTTTTTCTCGCCCGCGCCGTGATCGAGGGCGTCGGTGGAACCCTGCAGATCGACTCGGGTCGCGAAGGCGGGACCGAGGTCTCCGTGAGGTTACCTACCGACGTCTCCGCTCCAGAACCGACGCGAATCGTACGATCGGACGAATCTCTCCGCCCGGCAGTGGTATCCAAACCAGCATGAGCAGTACGGCCTCGCCGGGAGACAAGACGTCGATCCTGATCGTCGATGACGACGAGGTCTACCGGAACCGGCTCGCGCGCGCGTTTGTCGATCGCGGCTACGAGGTCCGGACCGCACAGGACTACGACTCCGCCGTGGCTCTCTCGACCAGCGACTCGCCCGAGCTCGCCGTCGTCGATCTGAAGATGCCGGGCAAGAGCGGCCTCGAGCTGATCAAGGCGCTCGTCGAGATCGATCCCGCCACCAAGGCGGTCGTGCTCACGGGCTACGGCAGCATCGCGACCGCCATCGATGCCGTTCGCCTCGGCGCGACCTACTACCTCTCCAAGCCGGCCGATGCCGACGACATCATCAACGCGTTTGCACGCGGTGAAGCTCCACCGCTCGAGCCGCCGGCCTCCGACTCGGGTGACTACAAGGCGCCGTCGCTCGCGCGCGCAGAGTGGGAGCACATCAATCGCGTGCTCTCCGATGCGGGCGGCAACATCTCCGAGGCGGCGCGCCGGCTCGGTATTCATCGGCGCAGCCTGCAGCGCAAGCTGCAGAAGTATCCGCCCAGCAAGTGATCCGCCAGCGGCGGAGGTGAGGCGACGTTTCCCCGGTGAGCGCGCCTTCCCACGGCTACTCACGCGTGGTGTGATCGCGCCGATGTCCCCGTCGGCCCCGCACACCGAGCCGACCTCCGTGGGCGGAACGTTCGCGTGGACCGTGGTCGCGCACGTCGTGGGTGCGGCGGCGATCGGCACGCTCGAGTCCGTACGCATGGGCAGTGGGGCGCTCGCCGCCGTGATGCTGCCGGTGTTCGCGCTGACCGGGTTGCTGGCGGCGCTCGCGATCGGTGGCGCCGAGCGGATCGCGCGTGACCGGGCCTGGTGGGCCGTCGCGCTCGTCGTCGCGCTGCCCAGCGCACTGATCTCGGTCCCGGTCTCGCGCACGCTGTTCTCGGGTGCCTTTGCGCAGACGCTGCCGATGGCGAGCCTGCTGCCGTTCCTACTGCCGGTCGTGATCTGGCTCGGGGTCGCAGTCCTGATCGCCCTGGCGCGGCGCGTGCTGCGCAGCGGGGACCGGACGTCGCGGGCGATCGTGATCATGGCGAGCGCGGGCGCGATCGGCGCGCTGGTGTGGTTCGAGAACAACTTACTGAAGAGCGGGTATCCGCACGCCCACGAGGGCGCGACGCTCGCCGTGATCGTGATCGCCGGTGTGGCGGTGCGGGCCGGCCGAGGAACGGGCATCTCGCCGTATGTGGCGGCGGCCGTCGCGTCGGTCACGCTCGGCACCGGCATCGGCGCGGTCGGTGACGGGCTCGAGGGCGTGACCCAGCGCAAGCTGATCGCGGCGCGCGGTGGCAAGGGCTACGACCTCGTGCAGGTCTGGCGCAGAGCGTTCGACCTCGACGGCGACGGCAACTCGCGGTTCCTCGGCGGCAACGACTGCGACGATAGCGACGCCGGACGTCACCCCGGAATGACGGAGGTCCCCGGCGACGGGATCGACCAGGACTGCGACGGCAAGGACGCCGTCGTCGTCGCGGCCGAGGTAAAGGCGCCCGCCGCCGACGTCACCGCGTGGCGCGCGACGCCCGAGGTCCGGGCCGTCCTCGATCGCACGAAGGAGATGTCGATCGTGCTGTTCACGATCGATGCGCTGCGCGCGGACATCCTCGATCCCGCGACGGTCGATCGCACGGAGTTCCCGAACCTGACCGCGCTGCTCGCCGAGAGCGTGTGGTTCACGCGCGCGATCGCACCCGGCAGCGGCACGGACCTCTCCCTCGGCACGCTGCTGACCGGGCGCCATGATCCGTTCCAGCCGATCACCACGACGCTCCCCGAGGCGCTGAAGGCGACCGGTCGGCGCACGAGCAGCGTGTTACCCGTCGAGGTCAACCGCTACGTCGGTGAGACGCTGCTGTCGCGCGGCGTGGATCGTGCGAAGCCCGTCCACACGGACTGGGGCAGCAAGGACATCGGCGATCACGTGAGCGCGCGCCAGACGACGCTCGAGGGCCTGCGCGCGCTCGACGAGTTCGCGGGCGCGCCGTCGTTCGTGTGGGTCCACTACTTCGACGTCCACGAACACCACCAGATCGACGTGCCCAAAGATCTGCGCGCAGCCGTCTCGCCGAATGGCGGGCCCAAGCGGCACGCGTATCGCGCGCTATTGTTCGCGATCGATCGCGAGGTCGGTCGCCTGCGCGCAGAGCTCGCGTCGCGCGGTCTCGCGGACAAGACGATCATCGTGTTCGCGAGCGATCACGGCGAGTCGCTCGGCGACGATCCGCGCCTGGGTGATACGCACGGCAAGGTCACCTACGCGCCGCTCGTGCGCATCCCGATCGCGATCCGGATCCCCGGCGTGGCGGCGGGCCAGCGCACCGACGCGGTGTCGATGGTCGACCTCGCGCCGACGCTACTCGGCCTCCTCGGTCAACCGACCGCGATGGCTCCGCTCGACGGGATGGATCTGTTGCCCGCGCTCCTCGACGCTCCGGCGGCGCTGCGTCCGAAGGACCGCGCGATCGTCCTGCACGAGGAGCTGCAGTGGGCCGTCGTCGAGTGGCCGCACCACCTGATCGTGCGACCGGCCGAGGATCTCGTCGAGCTCTACGATCTCGAGAAGGATCCGACGGAGAAGCTCGATCTCTCCGCGAAGCTGCCCGACGTGGTCACGAAGCTGAAGGCGCGGTACTCGGCGTTGCCGCCGGTTCGGGTCGACCGAACCATCGCCGGACGGAAATGGCGAGAAGCCCAAGCGCAACCGCCGCCGCCCCGTGCGCAGCAATCAGGATCAGCGGCGACATCCACGCCGTGAACCGCGGGACGACCGGTGCGAGCTCGGCACCGAGCACGGTGGGCCACGCGCCGGCGGCGGTGATCACGGCCGCTGCCGCGGTGAACGGGAGCGCGAGCTGCGCGATCAAGACGCGCGGCAGTGTCGTGCGCTTCATCCCGAACCACGTCGCCGCGAACGCGATCGCGAGGGCAGGGAGCCACATCAGATACATGTCGCGACCCTCGGGCTTGTAGATCATCGGCGTCGACAGCGTCGGGATGCCCTTGAAGAACACGAGCGTTGCGCAGCCGACGACGAACCACCACGGCGCGAGCCACCAGCGTCGCACACCCCACGACGACAGACCGAGGCCCGCGACGAGGACGAAGATCGCGATCGCGCCGCCGCCGAGCGCCATCGGCGGGAGGCCCTGATCCGCGGTGAGTGGATTGATCAACGCGGCCGACAGTGGACGACCGCGCGACGCGGGATCGAGTGTCGCGCCCGTCGAGTCGGCGATCGAGCGCGCGACATCGACGATGTGAACGAGTCCGCTCGTGCTCTGCACGACGCCACGGCCCGCGATGCAGCCTTGGACGTGGCGGACGTGGCGCTCCTCGCCACCGTGACCGCCGATGCCGATGTGACCGTGATCGGAGAGCAGGAACCACCGCGCGCCCGGATCCGCCGCGTGGAGCTTGGCGAGGATTCCGTCGGCCTCGAGCGCGACGTGTGCGTACGTTGCGTCCATGCCGTGCTTGTGACCGGCGGTGGCGACGCGAAGGATGTGAACGAACACGAGCGAGGCGGGACCCTTCACGGCCTCGAGCGCGCGCGCCTCCCACTGCGTGGCCCACACCTCAGGCGTCGCGTCCTTCGCGGGCTTCGCAGGATCCGCGGCGGGCTCGGTCCGGTGAAACCCGAGCGAGCGCACGATGTAGCCATAGTTCTCTGCGATCGCGGTGCTGCCCGCGATCTGCGCAGGGATGCCGTGCTTGTCGAGCGGCGGAATCAGCGGACGCCCGCTGCGGTACACGACGCCCGTCTGCTGCTGCGTCAATCCCGTCCACAGCGCGACCTCGACGGGCAGTGACACCGTCGGGAAGCCGACCTCGATCTCGAGCGTCGCGCCGGTCTTGCACAGCGCCGACCACACGGGCAGCGACTTCGCGGTGACCTGGTTGAGACCGTCGATCAACACGACCCGCGTGCGCGCGACCTTCGAGAGCCCGGGACCGGCGCCACCGGGAAGCGGTGCGGGCTCGGCGGCCGGTGCGTCGTATGTCACGATCGCCTTGATCAGCGTGCGCCGCAGCTGCGGCAACCACCACGCGATCACGCCGAGTGCGCACACGGCGATCAGGACTGCGATCTTGTGACGCATCAGCGGCCCGCGTCGGCTCCGGCATCGGGGAGCTTGGGCAGCGAGCCCAGCGGCAGCTTCCACGGCAGATCCGCGAGCCGATCGATCGGGAGCATGCGCAGCGCCGACGGCAGCGCGACGCCCTCGCTGACGAGCGGCATGTGAGCGAACTGCGAGCGGATGTAGACGAGCCGCGCGGCCTTGGCCTCGGCGGGCCACAGGTCGAACGCCGGCGGGAACCGATCGAGCGTCACGAGATCCGGCAGCTTCGCCGCGACCGCCTCGGTGCCGAGCACGGTGTCCTCGCCGATCATGATCAGGCGATGCCGATCCGACGCCTTCGTCCACTCGACGATCACGTCCTCGTCGCCGTACATCGCATCGACGAGGACGACCTGGTCGAGCATCGGCTCGTCGAGCCACTCGTAGATCGTGCGGTACGCGCCGCTGTGACCCATCGCGACCGTGAGCGCTGCGCCGCGCACGATGCCGGCCTTGTCCTCGACGAACCGCAACAGCTCGGTGAGGTCCGGGTAGTTGACGGGGACCTTCTGCTGGATCGGCGCCTCGGGCGCGATCAGGATCGCGTTGAGCGCGGATAGCGCGGCTTGCTCGGGCAGCTGATGGCTCGCCCACGCGCTATCGACGGTGTTCCAGTAGCCGTGGACGTAGACGATCGTCGCGCCGGTCTCCGCATGATAGCCCGCCGGGATCCACACGTGGATCGGGCCATGCGGACCGTCGAGGCGCAGGTGCTTGCCCGCGGCAACCGCGGTCGCGATCGGGCCGACCGCCGCATCCGCCGGCGTCACGACTGCCGATCCGCTCTGCTGCGCAAGCGCGCCCCCGAGCCCCACGAGCCCGAGGAGGCCGAGGCCGACAACGGCGGCGATGCGTGCGCGATGCACGCGCAGATCGTAGCAAACCCGAGGGGATCGGTCTCGTCAGGGAGGGCACGCGCTGGTGCCCAGCTTCGTGCGGTAGTTGCGCACGAGAATGGGACCGAGCTTGGGGGTGTTGCTGAGGATCCCGCCGACGAGCACGGGCGCATCGACGCCGCGGAAGTGCAGCCACAGTGAGTACGGAGCGCCGGCCTGTGTGCACGTGATGGAGTCGCGCGGCTCGGCGACGCACTCCACGGCGGCGCGATCCGGATCGTTCAAGAGCGCGCCGAAATGGATCGCGGCGCCGAGCGTCTGCGCATCGCACAGCACCTCGACCGTCGAGAAGTGATGGTAGAGCACGACGAACTGCCGCTCGAGGTACGGCGCGAGCAGCATGTCGTCACCTGGATCGCGAAGCGCGTCCGCGAGCTGAGAGGCGAGTCCGCGCTGCGCTGCGCTCGGCTCGGTCACGCGGACGGGCGGTGCCTCGGGCGCGGTGGTCTCACCGGTCGATCGCCAGCAGCTCGTCGTGAGCAGCGCGAGCAGGGCGAGACGGTGCACGAGCCGAGAGTACGCTCAGCCCGCGCCGCCGCGGAGGACCTTCAGCGAGCTGCGCACACGAGCGCGCTCGGCCGGGACCAGCGCGGCGCGCAACAGCGCGGACCCCGGGCACTGAGCGAGGCCCTCCTCGCAGGTCGCGACGGCTGCCTCGGGCAGACCGAGCGTCTCGAGGATGATCACCTTCTCGTAGAACAGATCCTCGAGCAGCCAGTGATCGGCGTCGGTCGCCGTCACGAACGCACTCTCGATCGAGCGCAGCGCCTCGGCATGACGGCCGAGGTCACCGAGCACCGCGCCGCGCCAGTACAGGCAGTCGGGGCGCTCCGGCCCGCGGATGTACGCCATCTCGGCCGCTGCGAGCGCGGCGATGTCGTCACCGGTCGCCGAGCAGACCTGGCACTTGATCAGCCAGCCATCGATCGAGTCGGGACGCAGCACGAGGGCGTGGTTGACCGCGGTCGCGGCGTCCATGAGCTGCGTGTCGTCTGCGGCACCGAGGAGCTCGCGTGCTCTGTCGAGCAGGCGGTCGAACTCGGTGTCGTACTTCTCGCGCATCGAGCCCACGGTAACATGGCGATCTACGAGGTGCCCGCGCGATCTCGGGTGCGCTGATGTAGCTCGATCACGTTGTGGTCCGGGTCGCGGACAAAGAACCCGCGCGCCGTCGGTGTGAACTGGATGGGACCACCCGAGAGGGAGATTCCTGCAGCCTCCAGCGTAGCCCTCGCAGCGTCGAGATCCGGGACCAAAAGTGCGATGTGCGTGTAGCCCGCGTGCTTCGCCGGAACGTCCATCAGGATGTTCGGCTCGTCGGCACTCGCCGCGTTGAGCACGAGATTGATCTCCACGCCCGACGGATGATCGAGGATTGCCACCGGCTCGGGCCCGATCGGACCAGCCGTCTTGGTGAAGCCGAGCAGCGTGTAGAACGCGACCGAGCGCTCGAGATCGTGAACGCGGATTCCAACGTGTGCGATGCCGGTGATCATCTCAGCCCAGGAACGCAGGGAGGACCGGCGAGCGGCGCTGGCCGAGCAGGCCCTCGATCATCGACTGGATCTGCGAGCGGATCTGATCGGCGAGCCGGTTGACCAGCAGGCGATCCTCCGCGGCCGCGGCGCCGTGCGCCTTGCCGAGATCGATTGGCGTGCCGAACTGCACGTACCACTTGCTCGGCAGTGGCAGGAGTCCGGCGGGGCCGAGCCACGGGAACGTCGGCGTCACCGGGATCCACGGGATGCCGATATTCTTCGCGAACCATGTCACCTTGCCGAGCATCGGTGCGGCTTCTTCTGCGCCGACGACGGCGACCGGGATGATCGGCGCGCCCGTACGCAGCGCGAGCTTGACGAACCCGCCACGCCCGAACCGCTGCAGGCGGTAGCGATCCTTCCACAGCTTGCCCATTCCCTTTTCGCCCTCGGGGAACACCGCGAC
>Ga0105048_10015517_pt1 | contig 11820 bp, 9 predicted proteins | sample MAT05_FD_78382 | JGI IMG/M metagenome (GOLD analysis project Ga0105048, IMG submission 78382) | Freshwater microbial communities from Lake Fryxell liftoff mats and glacier meltwater in Antarctica - MAT-05 | ecosystem: Environmental > Aquatic > Freshwater > Ice > Liftoff microbial mat | place...
AATGTAGTCTAGCAGCACGGTGGAAGCGGTCGCTACTGGCGAGATAGATTCCTGTGCGGAAATTTGGCAATAACTTGGCCGAAATTTTCATATTTTTGTTAGCCGTACGCACATGTGCGGCAGGGGACTGGTAACGAGATTAGCGCGATTAGGAGCAGGCTATCGGTCGCGGCGAATGACGCGGCAGAAGATTTATGCCAGGAGCACGACGATGTCGTAGAGGGCATGGGTCGCGACGACGACGCCGAAGCCGCGATTGATAAAGAGTATCGCGAAGTACAAGCCCGCGACGGCGTAAAAGACAAAGAGATCGCGCGGCAACGGCGACGCGCCGGCGTTCGCGTGATACATCGCAAAGGCTATCGCTGAGAGGATCGCGGCCAAGCCATTGGAGATCGGCTTTGATAGCCTCATCACGTCGGCGAAGACAAAGTGCAGCGCAAGGATGAGGATCAGGCGGAACAAGAGTTCTTCGTACAGCCCCGCGCCAATAGACAGAGTGAGGCGATGCTGCCAAGGCATTGAAGCGATATCGCCAGCGGGCCCGCTTGGGCCTTGATAGGCCGCGAGATTGCCAATTTGATGGCCAACTTGATTGGTAGCGAAATTCGCGACATTCGTAGCTTCGTCGAGCACAATTGTCGGCTCGAGATGCTTGCCAAGCAGGAGCAGGCCCAGGACCAAGAGCGGCAGAGTCCAAAGGACGGACTCAAGGGTCATGCCAAGGATGAACTTGGGGCGGACTTTCCAAGGGTCGCGTTCGAGCGTGTGCCAGATGAGCAAAATCACGATGAGCAGGACTGCAGGGAGGTGGAAGCTCAGCGCACCAAATGTTTCAAAGACGTCGGAAAGAATTGATCGGGCGGCGATTGTTTCGACGACGCCGGCGGCGGGATTAGTAAGGTAGAGAATCGAGCCAACCTCGTACGCCACGATCAAAGGCAACAGAAACAGGAGCACATGCAAGGGTCGTTGGGATGCGAAGAGATACTTGGCTTCCGCACCTCGACGAATTCGGGAGGTAGTAGGCTCGCGATTTGGTGCTTTACGAGCCATCGGTGGAGAGAGTACGCGCGCAAAAAAGAAAACGCTCACGATGAGCGTGAGCGAAAGACTGTCAAAGTATTTATTGCTACGTTGGCTGACAAGTACGTGGTACTTGTGATTGCGTGTGCCTACTTCTTGGCAGTGGCCTTGGAAGCGGCTGACTTGTTCGCGGCGGATTTGGGCGGAGCCGACTTGGAGGTGGTGGCGGTGCCGAGGTTCTTAGCTTTGAGGCGCGCGTTCATGCGGCTCTTGCGGCGGGCTGCTTGGTTCTTGTGGATTACGCCACGGGCAGCGGTGCGATCGATGATCTGTGAGGTCTTGCGGAAGGAAGCGGTCGCTTCTTCGTTGGAGCCGTGAAGAAGTTTTTCCATGAATTCCTTCATGGCCAGACGCATGGTCTGGAGACGCCAACGGTTGTTGGCGCGACGAGTCAAGTTCTGGCGAACGGCCTTGCGAGCGGTACGAGAGTGTGCCATCGAGATCTGTTCCTGAGTGCGAAGCCTGAGAGCAAAGAAAGTATCATGGTACGAGGAGGAGGTTTAGAGACCGCCAACCCGGGCCTGTATTGTCGCCTGTTCGCGGCCCGAATCAAGTCCCCCGCACAGATTCCGTTCCCCAGCCCGGTGAGTCTTACGGTGGTGGGGCACAGAAAAGGGCTAGAGAAGAGGGGTATAGGTGGGGGTTCAGGTGTGGTTTATGTGTGGCTTTATGTGGGGATATATGTGTTGTCAACACAGTTCGCTCATGGAGACAATTGGCGGCGGACTCGTAGTAAAAGCGAGTATAATGATAAAGCCCATGCCCGATGCTAAAGGGAAACTTGCAGGGTAAATGGAATCGATCTACGAATGGGCTTGCCTCTACGCCAGATGGCTCATAGTGTTTCGACCCACTTTGGAAACGGCGAAAGTTGTTTGATAATGGGATGCTTGGTTGTGGTTTGGTCTGAGAAAGCATCGATTTTGGATATTTGCTAAGCTTGGTTTGATGATGGCGTGTTCATTGAAGATAGGTATTCGCGGGCGTAGCTCAATTGGATAGAGCACCTGACTACGGATCAGGAGGTTAGGGGTTCGACTCCCTTCGCCCGTACTTTCGCAGGATGATGCACCAGTGTGCGTAACGTCGTCCAAACACTGACAACGCAAGAGGTTATGACTATCGCCAACGGTGGCAAGTGGTTGGCCTTCGTCGCATGGCGTCGCACCCTTTATTCTTAAATCGTACAGAGATCACGGGCCTGGGCGCGGGCCTACGTTTGGGGGAAGAAACTGCGCTTCAATGTCATTTCAGCATGATCGGTGACTGTTGCTCCAAGGCTACACACTGCCGACGCAACATGGTGGACGAACATCCCAATACACGTATTCTCGCGTGCTGATACGCAACCTATTGCGGACGTTTAGCCAAAGTACGACAAGCAATTTAGCCTCATAGGCTCATGTGGATGGACACGTCGAATACCAACTCATCAATTCCTGAACCGACGCCTGAGCCGTCTCAAGCACCAACGCCTGAACTACATCCCGGCATTGTGGCCGGTCCGCCTTTAAGTAGGCAGAGCCATACGCATAACGCTGGTCAAGAAGCCGAATCCGATAGTATTGAGCTTCCACGACGAAGAGTAACGGCTGGGACTACAAATGAGGTATCAGACAAGGCTTCGCTTGATAATGATCCTGCGACGCGCCCGACGTCTGACTTTGCTCCACGCTTTACTTCGCCAACGATTTCCTCGCCAAAGTATGAGCAGTCTGCTTCTTCGGATTATTCAGCGGGTGCGGCCGAAAGCAAATCAAACAATAAGGCGATGGCGGACGCAAAGACGGTCGGGCCTGCTGTTGGTAAGGCCTTAATTCCAAGGCGACTGGGCGCGGTGGTTCTTCAGAGGCAGGTTGGAGAGGGCGGGATGGGGGTGGTGTGGCTTGGGCGGCATGAGTTGTTAAATCGAGATGTTGCCGTCAAGTTTTTATTGAATGCCGTGGCGGAGAAGGGTGATGCCAGCTTCGAGTCGTTTATCGAGGGAGCGCGAGCTGCTGCGGCGCTTCGGTCGCCTGGGCTCAACGCGGTGCTGCATGCGGATGTGGTTGACGGCGTGCCTTATTTGGTCATGGAGTATGTCGAGGGGCCGACGCTTTCGCGGGTGCTGCGCAGTTGCGTGCAGCAGGGGCAAGGCGGGTTCAGCACGGGGATGTCTCTTGCGGCGGCGCGTGTCGTGCTTGATTGCGTATGCGCAGCTATCGGCGAACTTCATGAGCACGGCATCATCCACCGCGACATCAAGCCCGCCAATATTTTGTTTACGTCGGATGCTAAGCCTGTCGTGACAGACTTTGGTTTGTCGTGCGAACGCAGCACTTCGGCGACGGGTGGTGCGGGCACTATGGGCACGGTGGTTGAGAACATAGCGGGCACGCCCGAATACATGGCACCGGAAATGTTCGAGCAAACCATCTCGCCACGTAGCGACGTGTATGCGCTTGGGATCATGGCGTATGAATTGCTCGAAGGCAGAACGCCATTCCGTGGCACACTCGACGAGATCCGCACCGCGCAGACCGCGTCGCCTCTGCCTGTTGATGCGGTGGCACGCTTTCCTGAAGCTATCGCGCAAGTTATCGAGCGTGCGACGAGCAAGAACCCGATGTACCGATACAAGTCGGCTCGACACTTGCAACGTGCGTTCGAAGAAGCCTTCGCCCATATCGATCCGATGATTGCGAGCAAGGCGTTGGGCGAGTCCGAGGTTGCACGCTTGGTTGCGCGATTGATGCGGGGCTCGGCGGCAAGTGGGGGCACGCAAATAAGCTTAGCGGGTGGCGCGAGCGCTGGAGACGATTCTGCCCAGAGTGACTCGAAGGTTGGCGGCAACGAGGCTGGTTTGTTGACGCCTACGCCACAGGAGACGTATTTCGACCGGTTGGCAACGTTGCGTAAAGATAAGGCGGATTCAAAGCAGAAGGTCGATACCGCTATACCAGATGATTTGGTTACACGAGTTGAAGTGAACATTTCGTGCGTTCGGTGCAAGCAGTCGCTCAAGGGTTTGCAGTGCACGGGACGGTGCCCAAATTGTCTTTTGCTCGTGATGCTTTCGATGCCAGGTGGCGTTGCACAGTTGTCTCAGGGATCGGGCGGCACAACTTCGAACTCGAATCTGTTGAGCGTGACTGGGCGAGAAACTGGATCTATTAGTCCAAGCAAGCACGGCGTAGGAGGCAGTGCTGGTCAGCCATCGAGTGAGGGTGCTTTGCCACTGATAGACGCGCACGCGAATTCAGGAATGGGCAAAGCACGTCCGAAAGGGTTGTTTGGAGGAACCCTGCACGACATTCGAGAATTCTGGAGGCAGTTCTTTGCGAAATAACTTCGATTTTAGGCAATAAAATTAAAAATTCTGATGATCGTGAGGGTGAGTGTGTTGGCTGGATTTAATAGTGAAATGAAGGCGATAAAGTTAGTGAGGAAGTGGGTTGGTTAGTGACGGGGCCAATCGGGGTGTGAGGAGGGGCAGAAGTCTGGCTTCGAGCGTAGAATTAATTTAAACATGACCCTTGCGCAGAATGCGCAGGTTTGGAGTGGATGTAGGGCGAGCCGCGCCCAACCATATTTCCCTTGTCAACTTCACCTGGCCATCCCGATTCACGTCGACCAGCACCGGGGGCACCTGCGCTCAATGTGTCTGGTGCGAGTGTGCAGCCTTCGGCGCTGACGGGTGCACAGCCTGCAAAGCCGCCGCCAGTGTTGCAGCCGGGTGTTCAACTTGGTGTTCAGCCCAGTATGCAGGCGGGCATGCAGCCAAGACGTGAAGGGATGCCTCTTCGGCCCTTGCCAAAGCCGCTGCCATTGAAGCCCAAGCGTGTGCGTGGCGGGATGAAGTACGAGGGCATGCTCGACGCGACGCCACCACCAGCTGGGTTGTGGGCAGCGCAGCGGTGGATGCGTTTGGTTGAATCTGTAGCCGATGGCGAGTCATTGCGTGATGGGCTTGAGTATGCGAAGCAAGGGCAGACCCGGCGATGGGTTGTGCTACCTGGGCGGATCGAAGCATCGATCCAGGGGCGTGCACCTCGGCCTTTTACTACGGTTTTGCGGGTGCAGATGTTCTCGCCAGAGAATTGGGAACGGGTGATTGCGGGGCTTTCGGAGGGTGCGGCGTACGCTGCGAAGTTATTGTCGGGTGAGTTGCCGACGAACATTGAAGAAGCGTTCGCGCCAGCGGGCCTGCGACTTTTCCCGAATGAAGCAAGTGATGTTGTGGTGAGTTGCTCGTGTGAAGGGTGTGATGTTGCGGGGGGCATGCCGCCGGGTATGGGCATTGGGCCGGGGCAGGTACAGGGGAGTTTTTCGAATCGAGGGTTTGGTTCGCCGCAGGTAAAGACGCCGGAGGCAGCTTCGGGCGGCGGTGTAATCACAGGACAAACGCCACAGGATGTGGCTTCAGCGCAAACAACTAACCAAACAACTCCAGCTGCTATCTCCGCGAAAGTTACCCCGGTATATAACTCGACCACTCCGACTTTCGAGGCGCCTGTGAAGCCTGCGAATGGCTGGTGCTTGCATGTGTGCTGTGTTGCTCAGTTGCTCGCGGAAGCACTCGCGACCAAACCATTCTTGCTCTTTGCTATGCGTGGGCTTGATGGCGATGAGATTCTTGAACGACTTCGGCAACGCAGAGCCGTCGTGGGTACGGCGACCGGCGCGACCCCGGTGTATCAGCAGCGTGTTCAAGGCGTCAGCGATATCGAGTCGGCGTCGATTGATTCGATCAGTGGTAGCTTCTGGGAAGCGGGAACGGGTCTGGATAATTTGGACATCCCGATGGGGCCGCCCGAGGTGAGTCATCCGTTGCTGAGGCGGCTTGGGGCGAGCCCATTTCCCAACGGTGCCTTTCCGATGGTGGGGCTGCTTGCCAGTTGCTACGAGACAATTACTGAGAATGTGCTGCGGGTAGCCGAGGGGGAAGAAGGCATACCAGAGGATTCGTCAGCGGCTGAAGATGAGTCGAATTCAGACGACGACGAGTCGGATGCGGACGAAAACGAATGACCTATTAAGGCTAAATTTAACTTAAATTACACTTGATTTTGGCTCAATTTGCATAGGCGTATCGGAATCTGTCGTAGTTGATTGACTCGCGGATGGTTGATTCTACCATTCAGGCAACGAACCAAAGGCAGTTGACCTGTTGTTGGTTCGAGCTAATGGAGCCGATTGTGACGGACTTGGCGTTTCCTGCGCGAGTAGGAAATTTACCAACGAGGCACAGTCAGGGGCGTTCTCATCGCGGCTGATGGATCGTCCAGCTCCGGCCCAAGGTGTTTGTACAAGAGTGTGCAACTACCAAAGGCCCAGTGCCGCGGCCTGTGACGGCTGAGTTTGCTCAGCGGAACCGACCGCGCCTGAACCAGCATGTGTTGTCATTTCAAATGAAATGCCAGTACATGCGACATTCGTTCTTGTGTAGAGCTTGGCGCGTGTACGCCTCGTTATGCATGAGATCTGGCACGGTTCGATGTGTTCTTTGTTGAAGCAGATTTGTCGGCGAATCAAGCCGACCCGCACAGGAGGACAAACCCGGCCGACTACTGGTTGATGGTGTAATTGGCAGCACAGCAGATTTTGGTTCTGTTAGTCCAGGTTCGAGTCCTGGTCGACCAGCTTCCTTGCCTTACCCCGGTGGGTCCATTCGTGGACTCCAACCGGGGATCGGCGGCGGGAGAATGCAGTCGAGATCGTTGAAGCGACCATGCTCCTTCGATCACACAGCGTCTGAATCAGTTGCCATCACACATCGATCGTCACCGCAGGAGATGAGTTTCGCCACGATCCACTAGTGAGTGGTTAGGGAGGAACGCCTTCGCGTGATTTGGTTCCGGGTGTCGAAGTATTCATGCAACAAGGCAATTTAGCGAACCCAACCTCTGGCCCGATTGGCAACACTCGTTCCGCTCCTTCGGCGATCATTCTCGCGGCTGGCAAGGGTACACGGATGAAGTCTGACTTGCCCAAGGTCGTGCATCTGGTTGGTGGCCGTCCGATGGTGTGCGCGGTGGTCGATGCGTGCCTTGAGGCTGGTTGCAAGCGGATCGTCACGATCGTGGGTTACAAACAGGAAGACGTGCGGTCGGCGCTGGCTTCGTACCCGCAGGTTGAATATGCGGTTCAAGAAGAACAGCTTGGCACGGGGCACGCAGTGGCGTGTGCTCGCGCCGCGTTTACGAGCGAGATCGCGCAAGCGGGGAATGACGCCTTCATTCTCTGTGGCGATGGGCCTTTGATTCGCGCGGAGACTTTGAAGCAACTGTTGGCTGCACACCGAGGCGAGTTGAACGGCCAAGCCGCGTCTGGTCAAGTGGCGGTGGCATCGCTCGCGACTGCGGAGCTTGCCGACCCCAACGGGTATGGCCGAATTGTGCGCGATGCCAACGACCGCTTCCTCGCGATTGTCGAACAAAAGAACGCAACGCCCGAGCAGCGCGCCATCCGCGAAGTCAATCCGAGCTATTACTGTATTGATGTCGCTTCGCTCTTTGGTGCGCTCGAACGCGTTGAGCGCAACGCGCTGACGGGTGAGTATTACCTGACGGACGTGCCCGGCTTGTTGCTGGGCATGGGAAAGAAAGTAGAAGTGTTGCGGGGCGTGCCCGCGGAGGATGTGTTGTCCATCAACACACCGGAGGACCTCGCGCATGTCGATGAGATCTATCGGCGGCGGCGGAGCGGGAAACACTCATAAATCAATCGGAAAGCCCGGTGGCATGATCGGCAGCCGCTCGGGACAGTTGCATCGTGTGGTCGCGGTCGGAGTCGCAGGGACGCACTCGAAAGCGGAGCTTGAAGTGATGAGCGGAAGCACCAACGCAGACATGAAGATCTTTACCTCGCGTGGCAGCCGTGCGCTCGCGGAAAAGGTATGCGCGTCTCTTGATCTCAAACTCGGCAACGCACACACCACCGTCTTTCCCGACGGTGAGCTGCTCGTCAAACTCGAAGAAGACGTACGCGGCCGCGACTGCTTCATCATCGTTTCCACGTGCGAACCCGTGAACGACAACATCATGGAACTGCTCATATTCCTCGATTGCTTGAAGCGTGCTAGCGCGGCGCGGGTCACGGTGGTGATGCCATACTTTGGGTACGCGCGTCAGGATCGCAAGGACGAAGGCCGCGTTCCCATCACGGCGAAGCTGGTCGCGAACCTCATCACAGCTGCTGGTGCGGATCGCGTTCTGGCGGTTGATCTTCATGCGGCTCAGATCCAGGGCTTCTTTGACCTGCCTGTGGACCACCTCGCGGCGTCGCCTGTATTCGCTGATTACTTTCTTCAGCGTCGCGACAGCATGCCCAACTTGTGCCTGGTTTCGCCAGATGTGGGCAACGTCAAGGTCGCCGAAGGAATGGCGAACCTGCTGGGTGGCGAGATGGCGATTATCAACAAGCGCCGCTTGTCTGGTTCGACGGTAACGACGGGCAACCTCATCGGCTCAGTTGAAGGGCGCACGGTGCTCATGTTCGACGACATGATTTCGACTGCTGGTACGGTGTGCGAAGCGGCGAAACTCGTGGTTGAGCGTGGCGCGCGTGAAGTCATCGCTGCGGCGACCCACGCGGTGCTTGTTGGCCCCGCTATTGAACGCCTGATGAACTCACCGATCAGCAAGATCGTCGTTACCAACACGATTCCTATCGGGGAAAAGGCTGAATTGCTGAAGCCCAAGCTTGTTCAGCTGTGCGTCGGGTCGCTTTTGGGTGAGGCGATCAAGCGCATCCACCACAACCAGTCCATCAGCGAGCTTTTCAAGAAGGCCGCCGGGACCAAGAGATGAGTCGTGTACGTTCCAAGTCTGGGCCGAGCAAAGTAAAGGCCCAATTCATTTGCTTAATCACCGACCGAGTCATACACACAGTCACTGACAACGTCCAATTTCAGAGGAGTTCACCATGCACGAGAAAGCACCCGTCCTAAACGTCGAGAACCGCGAGACGCACGGCTCTCGCTATTGCCAGCGATTGCGCAAGAGCGGCAAGCTCCCTGGCGTGGTTTATGGCCATAAGCAGGCCCCGATGTCCATCTCTCTTAACACCAAACAGGCCTTGGACCTTATCACCAAGGGCGAAAAGGTCTTTCGTCTTGACTTCCCCGGTGTCGAAGCGACTGATGAAGGCCAGATGGTTCTGCTGAAGGACCTTCAGTTCGACTTCCTGGGCACCAACATTGTTCACGCCGACTTCTCTCGCGTTGATCTCAACGAACGCGTCACGACGCGCGTACCTCTTCACCTTATCGGCGAAGCTCCAGGCCTTAAGGTCGTTGGCTCGATCCTGATGCACCCTTTGAGCGAGATCGAAGTCGAGTGCATGGTGCTCGAGATTCCTGATTCAATCGAAGTGTCAATCGCCGAACTTGCCGAAGGCCACGCGATCACCGCTGGTGACGTCAAGCTACCCGGCAGCGTTAAGCTGAAGACCGATTCGCACGCAATTATCGCGCAGATCATCATCCAGCTCGAAGCTCCGGCCGCTGAAGCAACCGCTGTTGTTGGTGGGGCTGCCGAGCCCGTCGTTCTCACCGCAAAGAAGGTCGAAGGCGAAGCTGCCAAGCCTGGTGCCAAACCCGCTGCGGGTGCCAAGCCTGCTGCCGGTGCCAAGCCTGCTGCTGGCGCGAAGCCAGCCGCCGGTGCCAAGCCTGCTGCCGGTGCGAAGAAGGACGCACCCAAGAAGTAAGAAGATTATTCTGGTTCGTTTTTGCACTCGATTCATTCAACACATTCGATTCCTTCAAGTCATTTTCTCTCAGATCAGGAACCGGCTCACATGAAGCTCATCGTCGGCCTCGGCAACCCAGGGAACGATTACTCCAGGACTCGGCACAACGCCGGCTTCATGGTGGTTGATCGCCTGATGTCGAAGCACGCCGGGGGCGTCATTCCCAAGAGCCGATTCCAAGGCGTCACCATCGATGCGTCGATCGCGGGAGAAAAGTGCGTCTTCCTTAAACCTACGACCTTCATGAATCTATCAGGACAGTCGGTCGGTGAAGCCGTCCGCTTCTTCAAGATTGATCTAGCAACGGAACTGCTCATCATCGTTGATGAGTTGTACCTGAGCATCGGATCGATCCGCCTTCGCGCGAGTGGCGGCAGTGGCGGGCACAACGGGCTCATCGACATCCAGCGTGCGTTGGGCACCGATTCTTACCCGCGGTTGCGGGTCGGGGTTGGTGTGGGGTCAAACGGCGGCAAGCCGTCCCACATGGACCAGGCCGACTTCGTTCTTTCGCGGTTCGCGCCCGATGAAGCGGCACACCTTGGCCCCGCGCTCGATAGAGCCGCGGATGCTACCGAGTGCTTCGTTTCTAAAGGGCTCGCTGCCACGATGAACGCCTTCAACGCTCCTGAACCGGCAGCTCCCAAGCTCGCCGCTTCGAATCTCGTAAAGCCAGCGAAGACTGCGGCTACTTCTCCTAATCAGAATCCTGTGAATCAGAATAACCAGAAACCTTCGACGCAAACCAATCAATCCTCCGGGGATCGGCTCGATCCACTCTCCGGCAGTTCCGTAATCAAGTAATCATCACGGTAAGCATCACGAACAGATACGCACGAAACGAGCACATCGCTCACGACCATCGAAAGGATCTCATGAAGAAGCGCATGTACAACTACGAGGCAATGTTCCTCCTGAGCCAGGCGACCGCGGCCGCCTTCTCCGAAGCCATCGCCCACATCAACGAAGTTCTCGCGCGTGGCCACGCCGAACTCATCGCCATGAAAAAGTGGGACGAGCGTCGCCTTGCCTACGAAGTCGATGGCCAGAAGCGTGGCGTCTACATCCTCGCCTATTTCAAAGCCCCCGGCCCTGATATTGCGCACATCGAGCGCGACTGTAACCTCTCGGAAAAGATCATGCGTGTGCTCATCCTTCGCGCCGATCACCTCACTCTTGAGGAAATGACCTCGCTGGACGGGCGTAAGGAACTCGAGATCGAAGCCAAGATGCGCTCCGAGCGTGGCACTGCCGTGCCCGTCGCGGTCAACGAGCCCCAGGCTGATGTGGATGCCGAAGATAACGACGACGACCTCTAAGTCGATACGCAAGGAAGTTGGTCTTCCAATCGCGAAACTGACAAGGCCCCTTCTCACAATGAGGAGGGGCCTTTGCATTGCGCTTTATAAAGGGCTTGTATTGCGTGTTGAACTGCGCGTTTGTGCTTGATCGCTCGCTCAACTGCCGCCATTATCGAGCAGTTTTCGAGCAGCTATCGAGCAGCTTCGTTAGCTCGTTCCCAGCTCCATCGCAGCGACTCATCGTAAATAGTGACCCGTGCGTTCTGGATCAAGCGCGAGGCGATATCGTCCATCGCGCCGCGTTCCTTGCGTGTACGAACGCGCTCGCGCACGCTTGCAAGATCGACCGGTACGCCGACTAGTGGAGCGCTGCTACGCGACTCAACCAGCACCAATCCATACCGCGTGTTCATCGCGAGCACATCGCTTATTGTGCCGATTTCCAGCGTTCGTAGCGCGGTGCGAACTTCTGAAGGCAGCACCGGGTCGGCGGGTGAAACATCTTCGAGGCGCCCGGCATTTCGTGCCGAGGGATCGCGCGACTCCACAACCGCCGCGTTGGCAAAGGCAGTCGCCATCAATTCTCCGGTGGCGACTCGCGCGACGATCTGCGAACGCACCATCGCGGCGGTTCGGTCTGAATCAACCACGATGATCCGCGCCCGTGCACGAGGTAATTGCGCTAATTCAAGGGCTTGCTGTG
>Ga0105048_10015520_pt1 | contig 11819 bp, 2 predicted proteins | sample MAT05_FD_78382 | JGI IMG/M metagenome (GOLD analysis project Ga0105048, IMG submission 78382) | Freshwater microbial communities from Lake Fryxell liftoff mats and glacier meltwater in Antarctica - MAT-05 | ecosystem: Environmental > Aquatic > Freshwater > Ice > Liftoff microbial mat | place...
CCCGGCGAGGTTCGAGACCGAGCCCTCAAGGAAGTTGATGTTGTTGCCCGCGTTGGTCAGATCCACGCCGTCGGTCGCCAGCACGCAGAGCCAGTTGGTGATGATCGCCTCGGTCTGCGTGATGTTGCTGCCGCTAAGGAACAAGCTGCAGACGTTGCCGCCGGCATCGCCGGTGGTGATGCCGCTGGTGGCACCGGCGGTGCCCACCGAGAAGCCGTTGTCATCACGGAACCGCATGAAGCTGGCGGCACCGGTCAGGTCCGCCGCCACCGTCGTGACGTTGTTGTTCTGCGTGCCGAGGTTGAAGTTGCCCGCGCCCAGCAGCTCAAGCCCGTCGACGTTGATCGCGAAGCTCTGCGTGACCGTCCCGCTCAGGGCCGACAGCGTGACCAGAGAGCCGGCGGTGGTGATCCCGTCGAGCGCGGCGTTGCCGTTCCACACACTCGTGCCCGCGACGGTGCCGATGTCGTATCCGCCCGTGCCCGTGAAGGCAACGTCAGCCGCCGCCGTCTGGCCGATCGCCACGGTGTTCACGTCGTTGCCGAGACTCAGCGTGACGACGCCGGTGCCGTTGGTGACGCCCAGGGCGTTGGCGGTGATGATGCCTGCGCCGCTCTGGCTCACGCCGTCGGCGTCGATCCGCAGCGTGCCGCCGGTAGCGCTCAGGTTGATGGCCTGTTCGATCACCAGCGCGCCGGCATCAAGCAGCAGCGTGACGCTGCCGGCGTTGGTAGTGATCCCGCTCACCCCGTCAACGGTGCCGACGGTCAGGTCCGTGTCATCGCGATAGTCAATCGCCGAGGGCGAGGCCGCGGCGTTACCGGAGGTGCCCGCCGCCAGGGTCGTCACGGTGTTGCCGGTATTGATCAGCAGGTACGAGCCCGTGCCCGCCAGCAGAAGCCCGTTGGCTTGAATGCTCGTGCCCGCGTCCTGCGTGACCGCCCGGGCCGTCGAAACGCGCAGGAAGTTGGTCGCCGCGCCGGTGGGCAGCGCAACATTGCCCAGCTCCCAGTCGGCCAAGCCGCCGCCGGTGCTGTGGTTCAGCAGGCGGATGTTGGTCAGCGCGGCGGTCGCGCCCCCGAGGTTTGCCGTCAGCAGCGCGATGCGGTTGTCCGTCCCGTTAAGCAGGAATTGCCCGCCCACCAGCCCGCCACCCGGGTTGACAAGGTTCAGCACCAGCTCGATGGCGGTGATGGGTGCCAGCGCGCCCTGCTCAACCGCCAGGCTTCCGGTCCCGACAACGCTGAGCGTGACCACGCCGTTGGTCGCGGTAATCCCCGCCTGGTTGGCCCCGCTGCCCGAGAGCTGGAAGATGCTGTTGGTGTTGCGCGTGGCGATCGAGACGTCGCCCGTTGTGCTGGCGATCCCGCTGACCACGCCGAAGCTGCCCTGGGCGCCAATGGGGTTGAGGCCCAGCGAGCCGCCGTTGCTGAACTCGAAGTTGCCGCTGGCCAAGCCGCCCAGCAAGCCCGCGACGCCCGTGGTGTCCGTAGCGGTCTGCAAGTTGTTGTTCAACGAGCCCAGCAAGACGCTGCCGGCTGGTGCCAGGGCCACAAGCGTGCCGCCCACGATGATACCGTTGGTGTTCTGCGCGATGTCGCCGCCGGTGCTACGCAGGCGGAAGACGCTGCCGACGCCCCCGATGGTGTTGCCCGTCAGAGGCCCGGCGATGGTGATGTTCCCGGTGGTGGAGATCGAGACGTTGCCGCTACGGGTCCCAGTGCCGACCGTCAGCCCGCCGGCCGCGCCGATCCCGAAGTCGGAGGCGTTGAGCGCGCTGAAGGCCGGAGCCGCAGAGATGCTGCTTCCCACAACGTTGCCGTTGGTCGTCACGGTCCCGTTAAGGATGACCTGCCCGGCCGTGGTAAGTGTGATGACCCCGCCGTTGGCGTTCCCGTTGCCGCTGGTGTCGACGCTGCCCGTCCCGCCAACGATGAAGATGGACCCCGAGGCGGTGAGAGCCCCGCCCGCGATGCCCGCGGCCGAGCCCTGCATGTTTAGCGTGCCGTTGATGTTCACGCCGCCGGTCCCGGTGAGGTTCACGGCCCCGCCGCCGGTGACGATGGTCTGCCCGGAGTTGAGGTTGAAGTCCGTCCCGTTGACCGTCACCGAGCCGCCGAGGGTCGTGGTGTTCGCGCCGATGACCGTCGCGCCCGCCGCGTCATAGACCAAGTTCAGGCTGCCGACAGTCGCGGTGACCGCGGCATTCTGGATGATCCCGCCCAGCGCGGTGAAGGTCAGCGTCCGCGCCACCGAGTTCGTCGCGTTGATCGCCGCGTTGATTGTGATGTTGCCCGCCTCAAACCCCACGCCCGTCGTGGTGATCTGGACGTTTGTGCCGTTGGCACCGTTGGTCCCGAACAGCGCCGCGACGATGTCCACCGCCGAGACCTGGCTCGGGGTCGCGCTGGGCGTAAAGACGCCCAGGGCGAACGCGCCGTTGTTGGTCGCGCCCGCGATGATCTCGACATCGAACGGGTCGATCAGCCACAGCCCCGCGCTGCCGCCAACGCCCGCCTGCGCGCTGATGTTGGACCCGGAAACGTTGAAGCTCCCGGCGCTGGAGGTCTCGATCAACCCGCCGTCACCGCCGGTGCCCGCGCCATCTGCCCGCGCGCTGCCGTAGAACCCGGTGACCTGGTCAGACCAGATGACAATCTGCCCGCCATTACCGCCGATAGTCGCGCTGGCGTTGATGCTGCTGCCGCTCGAGACGTACGTGCTCTGGGCCCGAGGCAAGGTGCCGCCGCCGTTCAGCTCGCCGCCGATATTGACCTGCCCACCGCCGGTGGTGCCCGAGGCGTTGATGGTCGCACCAACCAGCGCGATCCGCTCGCCGGTGATATCAACCCGCCCGCCGCGGCCTTGGGCGTTGCTGGCATCGATAGTCCCTGAGACCAGCGTGTTGCCGCGCCCGCCCTGCAGCTCGACGGTCTGCGCCCGCATGGTGCCGGTGTTGGCGATCGCCAGGCTTGCGATGTCACCCGCCGCCGCCGTGATGCCCAGCCGCGCCGAGACGTTGCCGGCGTTGTAGACCGAGGCCAGGGCGGCCTGATCGGTGTCATTTCCGGGCGTGCTGTCGCCTGTCACGCGCACGCTCAGCCGCCCGCCGCGCTGGGTCACGATCACCTCGTCGCCCGCGGCCATCACCACCGAGCCCTCAAGGCCCGAGATGGTCCCGTAGTTGGCGACCTGCGCGCCAACCAGACTCACCGAGTTCTGCGCCACGATGCTGCCGCGGTTTTCAACCACGCCACGCACGTCGGTGAAGCGGTCAACGCGACCAAGGAAGTCGCGGTCCGAGAGGCTGCCCGCCGCGGCGTAGAACTGCCCGGTGTTGATCGTCGCGTTGGGCCCGAAGAACACGCCCGCGCGGTTGACGAAGTAGACCGTCCCGTTCGCATCGATGCGACCGTTGATCCGCGTCGGCTCAGCGCCGGTGATGCGGTTGAGCACGCGGCTGCTCGCGCTGGGCTGGATGAACCGCACGCCCTGACCTGCGTTGAGGTTGAAGCTCGAGTAATTGATGATCGCGGTGTTGCTCGTCACGATCGTCCAGCGTGAGCCGCTCTGGGTGACCCGCGCGCTGCCAGAGACCACCTGCGGGTTCTGCGGGCCCGTGGGCGTCTGAGCAAGAGCCGTCGAGTGCACCGACCCGGCCAGCACCGCAAGCAACAGACCACGAGCGATCAACTGACCACCGCCGACCACGCGACCGGTCGTCCCGCGGCGGGCCCCAGTGCTCAGGACGCGGGTGCTGCGGGCCTTGCCGGTGTTCGTGCGATTGCTCATTGCTGATGCCTTCCGTAACTAGCGCGGCGCGCCTGAGTGCCAGGCCCTACGCCGCTGGATTTCGTTCCAAACCATCAACCACCAAAGACCAACCACCAACTACCAACCACCAACTACCGAAAACCAATTTCCTGTCCAGCCCTGTCCAAACGTCACCCAAGCGTGATCAAGACCGATCCGAATCGACCCGCCCTGACCGAAGTGACCTGAGGTCCATCCGTTCCGGGTCGCCGCCCGGGTCCATCTCAGGCCACGTTGGCCCGCTGTTTGGTGCCCGCCAGCACAACCGCCAACCAAACACGGCCAACCAAACACGGGCACCAACCTGCGGCACCGGCTCAGTACGACAGCGTCAACAGCAGGTGCAAGCGCGCGTCGGAGCCGCCCTCGACCCGCTCATTGTTGATGTTCGTGCTCCTGAGCGGCACGCCGACATCAACCCGCAGGTTGAAGTACCGCAGCACGCTCCACTCCACGCCCACGCCAGCGCCCACCAGCGTCGCGTTCTGCTCGAAGGCGAACCGCTCTTGGCTCTCAACCCGCGCCGCATCGATGAACCCGCGGAACACAAGGTCCCAGTCGGTTGACCCGAACGCCTCCTGCGGACGCGAGCGGAAGTTGGGCGTCCCGAACACCGGCATCTTGCCCGGCGATGGGTCGATCCCGAACAGCCGCGGCAGGTGCACGCGGTACTCAGCCGTGCCCGAGTAGACCCGGTCGCCCGCGACGTAGTTTTCGGGGTACCCGCGCACCGTGAAGAACCCGCCCACGACCTCCTGGAAGTTCGGCACCAGCCGCTGACCCAGCGACGTGGTGAACCCGCCCATGAACACTACCTCGTGCGCCAGCGTCATCCCGGGCTGCCACTGCTCGCCCGCCTTCAGGCCCTTGCCCGCGAACGCGCTGGGCGCAAGCAGCGGCTCAAGGAAGAACGATTGGCTGCCACGCACCGAGGCGATCTGGAACTCGCGGTCAGGGTTGAACCGGCCCAGCGGGACCAGCTCGTCCAGCTCGCCCGTGCCCGCCACGCCCGGCAGGTTCGCCGTGATGTCGGCGGTGAGCTGCGTAGCCCACTTCTCGTTGCCACGCTCGAGCGCGACGCCGCCCTTGAGCAGGAAGAAGTCGCTGTCGCCCTCGGTCTGCTGCGTCTTGTTCTCTGTCTTGACGCTCTCCCAGCGCCCGCCGCCGATCACGTCAACGAACAGGTCCTGGTTCTGATAGACGTTCCAGATCAGCTCTGCCCCCAGGTTCCAGTTGTCGCCGCTGAACTGCTGCCCGCCCGCGCCGACGTCGCTTGCCTCATAGGTGCTGAAGCTGCCGAAGGTCCGCATCCGCAGGCGCCGCTCGAGCGAGTCGCCAAAGAGCGGAAACTCGTAGCTGCCCAGGATCGCGTTGGTGTCCTCGAAGCCCGCCGTCAGATAGTCGATCTTCAGCACGTCATCGTTGGCCGTTAGCTGGTTCTGCTGGAAGCCGAACCGCTCGCGCCACTCGTTGGTCTGCTTTGTGCCCGTGTTGGAGAGCTGGAACAGCACCAGCCACGGCTTGCTTTCAGCCACCAGATAGTCAAGCGTCAGCTGCCCGCCAGCGCCCGCGCCGGGGCCCACGCCCACGTCAACGCGCCGCCCAGGCTGACGCCCAAGAAACAGCGCGTAGTTGTCAAGCTCGTTGCGGTCAAGGTACCCGCCGATCTTCGCCGGGCCGTTCTCGCGGATCCAGGCGTGCTTCTGGTTGTTGATGCGCGCCGAGTAGTCAAGCGTCCCGTCCGCACGCTGGGTCGGCACAACACGGTCACCCGCCGCCAGCGTCCGGACCTCGCTGACCGAGGCCACCAGCGTCACAAACCGCATGGTCGTGCGCCCGCCGCGAAGGTCCGCCTGGTCAGGCCCGATGTCAGAGGCCACGATGCCCGTGACGTTGCCCAGCACGCCGCGACGAACCATCTCGTCACGCACCGCAAGGCTGACCGCCTCAAGGCCCTTGATGTCAAACATCAGCGGCGTGGCGGCGCTGAACTCGCTCAGCCGCGCCGGCACGGGCTCGCCACCAAAGCCCTTGCCCGTGATCGTCCCATCGGGCATCCGCTCCAGCTGCGCCACCGCGCCCGCCAGCACGTCGGCCAGCATGGGCAGGTTGCTCAGGGCCCGCGACTGCGGCGCATACGAGAACTCAAAGCCCGAGATCGGGTACAGCGCGCGGTCCGACGCCAGTACCGCCGGCTCGCCCGGAGCCGTCGCCGCGGGCACCTCAACAGGCTTGATCGCCTTTTCAGGCTCGCGAACCACCGACTTGTCCATCTCGCCGATCGTGCTGGTCCCCGGCTGCGCAAGCGCGCCGGACGTCCCCGCCAGCAGAACCAGCGCCAGCGTGCCCCAGCACGCACCCGTGGCCCGAGCCGACCTCACCGACCGTACCGTCCACGCCGACCTGCTCACATGACCGCACGCGCCCTGATGGATGCCCACTGTTGAATCTCCGGCCGCACTCCGCGGCGATAAACCCAAGAAAGACCAACGACCCACGAGATCAAACCAGCCGAACAGACCGACCAATCAAGGTAGACCAACGACCGAGCCGCGACCGCCGGCCGCTCTTCCCAAAACCGCAGCATACCCGACAAGCCTTACCGGACGACCAACCAGACCATAACAAACCCAAGATGGGCCGTCAAGCCCCACAAGCGGCCGCAGGCGCGCTCAAGGCTCGCCTTATAGATTATCTCAGATGCATCTCGTCGCGTTTTGGCTGGGGTCCGGCACCCTTAAGGCGTCCGGGCGATCAGTTTGCCATCATCAGCACCCAGACCCCGATGCCGATCAGCCCGAGCAGCCCCAGGGCGATCCACAGCCACGCTCGCTCGATCCGAGCCGCAGGCTGTGCCAGCTTTGGTGCGGCGGACTTGGCGGCGGGGGCAGAGGCCAAAACCTGGGCAGAAAGCGCGTCGATGGCCGGCTGGTCCAGCTCGTAGGGCACCTGGGTGGACAGCGCGATCTTGGCGGGCCCGAGCCTGAGGCAGGCCAGCACCGCCGGGGTCACCGGGCCGACGATCGCATCCACCCAAGGGTCAGCAAGTGGCCGCACAACGCCCACGGGCGTGCCCACAGCGACGGTCCCCATCAGCAGTGACCAGACCTCCGCGAGCGCACGATCGGGGGCAACGTCGGCGGCAATCGGCACGCGCACATGCTGCGCAAGGGTCCCTGCGGAGGCCCTGGCACCGGGGCGGTAGGGTGCGAGCTCGAGAAGAATCTGCTGGAGCGTGCGGCGCCAACCCAGCGCGGGATCACCCACGGGCCCGGGGGCGGTCATCTCGGGGCGATCAGCCAAGCGCCCCACGGCGTGCGGGCCAACGAGCTGGTCAGATCGGACGTCACGCCCGGCCCGAATCTCATCAGCAAGCCGGTCGGCCAGGCGTTGGCGGCAAGCAGCGACGGCGGCGCGGGCCTGCTCTTGCGAGACCGCGGCGAGCAGCTCGGTTTCCAGTGCCTCTAGCGCGGGCAGCGCGACGGCCAGGGCCCAGTCGGGCCCGGTGTTCTGAACGTGCGCACAGGCGACCATCGGATAGCGCGTGCGGCCGCGGCCGTCCTTGCTGGCCCAGACGCGGGCGACGATCCACTCGGTTGGTCCGCCGGTGATAAGCACGTGTCCGAAGGGGCGCACGGCGCTGGTGGGCGCGGCTGTCGCAGGAGCGGCTGGCGCGGGCGCAGCTGGCGGGAGCGCGGATGGCAGGGGCGTGGTTGTGGCAGCGGGCGCGATGGCGGGTGGGTCCCACGTCCCGGCGTCGATGTTCCCGCCGATGGCCTGGTCGTAGAACGCTTCGCGGAAGGCGCTGATGACAGAGGTTTGATCACCCAGGTGGTCGACGTGGTCGTCCCAGGCGGGGTGCTTGCCGAAGGCCCCGACGTTGACGCCGGCGGGGCCGCGGGTTTTACTGCTGAGGCTGATCACGCTGGCAAGCTCCGGGGCGTTGGAAGGGTGTTGAGGCCTCGGGGGTGTCGGACGTTTGGCGATGCTCTTAGTTGGGCCAGTTGCCGGCGCTTGGCCACTTGGCGAGCTCTTCGGGCAGTGGCGGGTTGAACTCGATGGCGAGCCAGTATTGGAAGCTGGTGCCGGGGACGGGGACGGGGACGACCACGCCGGGGATGCCGGCGGGTGGCTGAACCTCACCGGCGGCGGGCGAGAGGATCATCTCGATAGCCTCCCAGGTCTTGCGGTATTCGAGGGTGACCTCGGCCTTGACGGCGCGGTCGTCGGTGGCGAGCTCGATGGCGGCGGTCCCGCCGGGCATCTTGACGCGCAGGCCAGACTCGGCGAGCTTGGTGTGGCTGATGAAGCCCGCAGAGCCGGGCACGGCGGCGGCGGCCTCAACCCCGCCAGCGCGCGCGCGGGCGACGATGAATTTGCGCTGGGCGTTCGCGTCGTTGTCGCGCCCGATCACCGGGCGGAGGATGACCGTGCGCTCGGCGAGCAAGCCGCTGGCGACCTTGGCGATCGCTTCATATTGCTTGGCCTTGGCCTCGTCACCTTCCTTGCGTGAGACGCCCGCGAGGATCTCGGCGGCGTCGGCGGCGGCGCGAACCTCATCGACGGTCATCGAGCCCGCACCGCCGCGGGCAAGCGGGAAGCGGTTGGCGGCGCGGACGATTGCGCGTGAGCGTTCGACGCTCTGGCCGGCCTCGTCGCCCAGCAGGCGTTCGCCCTCGCGCACGAGGGTGGCGAGGAACCGCCCGCCGGTGCCGGTGGTGAGCTTGTACTCGGCCTTGCGAGCGTTCCACTGCGTGGCGGCCTTCTGCGGGTCGCGGCTGAGGGCGCGCCAGCGGTCAATCACGTCGCTGACTTCCTTCTCATCTACCGCGCCGGGGAGCGCGTCGAGCAGGTCTTGGGCGCTGACGCCCTGACGACGCGCGACCTGCGCGGGCACGCGCTTGACCGCATCAAGTCCGGCCCGCACGCTCTGGAAGTGCGTCCGCTGCCGGGCCAAAACGCGGGTAACGGCGACCTCGGCAAGGGCGGCCTGGAACGGGGCCCAGGCGGTGAACGCCTCGGGGCGCACGCCGGTGCCGTCACGCAGCTTGGTCCAGTAGTCGGTGTACTCGCCCAGGTAGGTCGCGGCGGCGGTGACGAACTCGTCTGCCGCGCCGCGGAGCTTGTCATCGGCCAGAGCACCGGTCAAGACGCCCACGGCACCGGGGCCCGCGGCGGCCGGGGTGTCGAGCGTGTCGAGGGCGGCCTTCCACCCTTCAAACACCGGCACCGCGCCCTCGGGGTGCCTGGCGCGCTCGAAGCTGAACGTGGGCGCCCAAGCGACGCCCTCCATATCAAACAGGCGCAGACGCTCGGCGTTGGCCGACGCATTCTCAACCGCGACGCCCCAGTTTTCTTCGCGGGCGGCCTCGAAGTACGCCATCAGCGCGCTGGTCTTGCGGCGCGCCAGCGCGCTGGCGAGCACGCGCTGGGGCATGCTTGCGCCGGCGCTGTCGGACGAGGCGGCAACGCCCGCGGGGATCATGCGGGCCCGCAGGTCAGCGACTTGACGCTCAACCTCTGCGAGGTTGTCCTTGAGCTTGAGGCGGGCGGCGGTGGCCAGCTCTGGCGGCGTCAGCGCGCCGAGCAGGCCCTTGATCCGCTCGGCCCGGGCGCGGGCCTCATCGATGGGGTTGCCCCCGGCACCGGCGAGAGACCCGAGCTTCTTGATCGCGTCATCAACAGACTTGCGGCGGTCGGTAAAGAGCCTGGCAACTACATCACGCTCGGCCTTGACGACCTCATCAATCTGGCGGGCCAAGGCGTTGAAGGGCTCGCGCGCCGGGTCATTGAACAGACCTTCGAGCTTCTCGCCCTGCTTGGCCTTGGCCGCGACATCACCACCGCCCAGGGCCTTGCCCGCAGTGCTGCCGGCAGCGCCGCCGATGGCACCGGCGATGGACGTCGGGGGTTCGGGGAGCGCGTCGAGGAGCTGCTTCTTGGCTTCGTCGGTCTGATTGAGCCACGCCTTCTCGCCGTCGGCGAGAGCTTTGAGCTCATCACCGCCCAGGCCCTTGCGGGCGGCGTCGAGCTTGGTCAGTGCCGCGTCGAGGCTTCTGGCACGCTCGGTGAAGGTGGCGGCGGCCTGGTTGTACGCCTCTACGGTGCGGCGCTGACCTTCATCGGTGGGCCAGCGGACCTCGGCGAGTGCGGTCTCGGCCTTGGTGAACTCATCGATGGCGGTTTCGAGGGACTTGGCACCGGTCAGTGCCGCAGGCTCACTCTTGAGCAGCGCGGCGAAGTGCTTGACGCCCTGAGTGAGTTCGGCGGGGAGGGTGGCGCCGGAGGCGACGGGCAGGTTGAAGGCCGTCGGTGGCCAGGCGTCGCCAAGGTTGGTGGCGAGGGCGGCTGAGCCGTCGGCGGGTGAGGGGCCGAGGGTGTCAACACTGCCGCCGAGGGTGTAGGTGGCGGCGATGATCTGCGCGAAGCGGTCGGCCTGCGCGCGGGTCGCGGGGTCTTCGAGGCCTTTGGGGTCAAGCGCGGCGGCGAGGGCGGCGACGTTGAGCAGCTCATCGCGGGGGCCGGCGAGTGCGCGAGGCAGGGCGGTATTGGTCTGGGCCAGCTCGGCCAGTAGCGGGTGCTGGAGTGGCGCGGGCTGGCCCTTTGGCCGCAGGCCCTTGGCGCGAACGTGCAGGCGGACAAGCTCAGCGAGAGCGGCGGCGGAGCGCTGCGCCTTCTCGGGCGAATCCCATGAGGCGGGCCTGGCAACGTGGGCGAGCGACTCGCCAATCAGCGGCTGGATGGCGCTCTGGACCAGCAGGCGGTGGGCCTGCTGCTGGCGCTCGGCGGTGTCGGTGCTGACGCCGGGGAGCCAGTCGGCGGGCTTGAAGATCCAGGGGGTGCTCAGCGGCGCGGCGCTGGTGAGCAGCGTGTCGTCAAGCAGGCCCACGAGGGTACCGTCGGCGATCGGGCGCGCGGGGCGGAACTTGACGCCCTCGGGCGTGCGCTCGATGACCGAGAGGGGTGCCTCACCGGCGGCGCGGGCGGCGGCGCTGGCGCGCTGCCAAACGCCCTGCGGGCGGCCGATGCTGGCGGAGAGGCGCGAGCCGTAGATGAAGCTGAAGGCGATGAAGATGACGGCGGCGGCGATGCCCGCGCCCATGACGGCGGCGCGGCGCAGGCGCATGGCCTTGGTAACGTTGCCGGCGGTGGTGACCAGCCCGCTCTCTTTGAAGGCTTTGGAGAGGAACATGTCGCGCAGGAACAGCGCGCGGTCGCGGCGCATGCTGGTGTCGGCCGGGAGGTCGGCCACGTTGATGCCCAGGGCTTTGGCCAGCGCTTCGTCAAGGGCGCGGCCCTCTTGCATAGAGCTGGTGAAGTAGATGCCACGCAGGAACAGCGGCTTGGGCGACCACTCGCCAGCGACAAAGATGGTGTCAAGGAACCGGCGCAAGCGCGGGCCTATCTGCGTGAGCGCGGCGGGGAAGGCGTACAGCGCGTCGACCTCGTCGGTCCGGCGGCCAGCGGGGTCTTGGCTGTGGACCGGGTCGCCCAGCAGGCGCTTGCGGCGGGCCGTGAGGTCTTGCCGGACGCGGGCGAGGTGCTGGTCGACCAGTTCAGGCTTGAATGGCTCATCGAGGCTGGCGGCGGGGTTGGACCAGCCCATCATCTGATGGACGAGCTCGGGGTTGTTGAGGTCCTCAAAGAACTCTTTGAAGCCGGTGATCTTGTCGCACTTGGTGATGACCACGTAGACCGGGAAACGCACGTCGAGGATCCGCTGGATCGTTTCGAGCTGCTGAGCGAGCTTGGAAGCCTTCTTGCTCAGGGCCTCGGCCGAGTCTTTGACCAGCGTGTCGATATCAACGGCGAGGAACATCCCGTTGATCGGGCAGCGCGGGCGCGTCTTCTTGAGCAGCTCGAGGAACTCGCGCCATTCGTTGCCGCTGGTCGCGTCGGTGTCCTTGCCCATGATGACGCGGCCGGCGAGGTCGAGCACGACGGCCTGGTTGGTGAACCACCAGTTCATGCCGATGGTGCCGCCCGCGCCTTGCTGCGGGTCAGTC
>Ga0105048_10015521_pt1 | contig 11819 bp, 10 predicted proteins | sample MAT05_FD_78382 | JGI IMG/M metagenome (GOLD analysis project Ga0105048, IMG submission 78382) | Freshwater microbial communities from Lake Fryxell liftoff mats and glacier meltwater in Antarctica - MAT-05 | ecosystem: Environmental > Aquatic > Freshwater > Ice > Liftoff microbial mat | place...
GTCCGAAGAACCACCGATCCAAGTTGCCGCGACAAGCTGGTGCGGGCAGCCGTGGGCAGCGAAGGGTGTATCCACTGGACCATTTGATGCGTTAGTAGTGGCGTGCCCGATGAGCGCCACAATCTCGGTCCAACTATTGCCAAAGCAAGAATCGCGAGACACGTCAGAAGGATGACCTCGCCTCCTGTACCTGCAGGCGCTTGCTCAGGAATGAGTGCGGTCGTCTGTTGCGGGCCGTTCTGGTCGGCAACAGCAGGGGCGGGCGTGTCAGAGAAGAGTTGCCCGATCACGGCAACATCCGCGTGGCACAACCAACTCTCTTCAGGGCCAGCCACTACGTGAAGGCTCAAGGTGAGGGCAGCGACGATGACGGCCAGCGTCCTCAACCCGCTCATGGGGGTCTGATGCGTCCACGCCATGAATTCACTATGCCACGAGCCTGGCTGGTGCTGCATGATCTGGACCGCCTGGCCAGGGGCCGCTGCACGAGCAGATGACAGTCGAGCAGTCCACCGGAAGGCGTCAGTACTCCGTCTCGGCGACATTCAACTTCCCGATGTCTTAGGCAGCACATGGGACTGCTTGTTGGCAGGACCATCCGAGGTGCGCACTCCCTGTTATGTCGTCCTGGAGTGGGTGATTGGCCGGTGACTCGGCTCATCAAGATCAGCAGGTGTGCACGTTCTGAATTCTGTTGATGAAAGGCAAGACGCACCTCACGCGCCCAGTTGATTGCTGTCCAACAACGATGCCCAGGTCGTCATCGCGGTGTCGGCGATCGCTTTACTGCGTGAATCGGCCACACTCTTGCGTGCCTGTTGGGCGATCTCGAGCCCTTCGGCCAATTCCTCCGCGAGGCTTCTGCGGAAGGTTCGGTCGAAGGTCTTGGCGGGCGCCGCGCGAAGAGCATCGGATCGCTCTGAGGATTTGGTGTCGTGGTCAGCCGAGTCCTCGTGCGCAAATCCGTCGGCGCCGTCGGCCGCCAACGCAGGACCCAGTTCTGTGAGCGCGTCAACGATCGGTGCAACCGCCGTGAACACCTCATCAGCAAGCGCTTGGACTTGGGGGTCCTTTGATCGTGTGCGTGCTTGGTCGGCCAGGTCCATCGCAGAGGAGGCATGCATAGACATGTCTTGAGCGAACGCGGTGTCGGAAGCGGTGGGCGCTCCTGACTGGTCGGAGCAGGCCGGCAGAACGGTGATACTGCCGAGAACAATGAGTGCCACGGCGAACTTGATGCGCAAGGTGATCCCCTCGGACGAAAAGGTAGGGCTGGCGGGTGGGATCAGTTGCAGGAGCGACTGACCCCACCGCTCGTGCTAGGCGCTGAGCCAGCCGGTCATCGTGGCGATCTCCGCTGTTTGACCCTTGATGATCGCGTCGGCGAGCTTGCGTACGTCGGTGTCCTTGCCATCGGCCTTGACCGCGTTGGCCATGTCGACCGCTCCTTCGTGATGTTCGATCATCATCGTGAGGAACATTTCGTCGAAGGCTGACCCCTTGGCCGAATCGAGGTCGCTCATTTGCTCGGTGCTCATCATCCCGGGCATGTCCATGCCGTCCGAACCGTGTCCCATCGCCATGTGGCCGCCGGCGTCAGTCTCTTCCACGTTCCACTCGGCCAACCACGCCCGCATCTGCTTGATCTCGGGTGCTTGCGCCGCTTCGATCTCCCCTGCGAGCGTCCTCACTCGCTTAGTACTGGCCGCGCTCTCAGCCATCTGGGACATCATGACGGCTTGCTGGTGATGCGGGATCATGCTTTGCGCGAACTCGACGTCGGCCGCGTTGTAGGACGCGTTCGCCGCGATGCTGGAGGTGTCATTGCCAGCGTTGGAGCATCCGGCCAGGACGAGTCCGGACACGGCCGCGATGGTCACGGCTGCCATTGTGATTCGTTTCATGGAGTTGCCTTTCATTCTCAGATTCGTGCGCATACTGCCCATGGGGGTATGCGATGACATCGGACGGCGGCTCAGTAGGCCGCGGCCCGATCACGTTCTGAGTACTGACAACTCCATCAGGTCTGGTGGTTTCGGCCAAGCCTGAACGCTCAACGCTTGAATGCGCCCTAAGTGCCGGTGGAGTCGAAACCACCGCTTGGACCGCGTCGGCGCTGATGCCAGCACAAGCAGGGCAACGAGAATCGCCACGCAGGTCATCCACACGGTTCCACCAGGTGAACGACCGTCCTCCGCGTTGCTCACTACGAAGCCGGAGCTGGTCGTCTGATCCATCGCGATCATTGGCGGCACCGCCGGAAGCGCTGAACTAGCGTGCGGGTCAGTGCTCGCGTGCGCAGTGCTGGAGACCGCGGGCATCGCCTCGTGGCTCATGCACGCTGAGGCCATGGAAGGCGTCGCGCCGTGCATCCAGGAAATCCCCGCCAGCGCACAGACCGCGGCCATCCGCACGAGCGGACGAAGCCGGGATGCGCTGTTCACCAGCCCATGGGAGCACACCAATCACTCCAGCGCAAAGCCCCCATTCGAGGTTGGCGGGGCAGCCTGGCGGTACAAGCCCCTTGTGAGGCTGGGATGAGGCCAGGGTTGACGAGATACCCCCTAGGGGTATATGTTTTTCCATACCCACCTGGGGTATGGAAAGAAGGCCTGGATGGACGTTCACTCGCAAACGTCAGGTTCCGCGACAGATGCCCGGTCTATACCTGGCTACGCGGGCTCGAAGGATGCCCAGCTCAAGCGACTTCGCCGCATCGAAGGGCAGGTCCGCGGGCTCCAACGACAGGTCGAATCCGATACCTACTGCATTGACGTGCTCACCCAGGTATCGGCGACCACGCGGGCCCTGGAGTCATTCGCATTGGCGCTCCTGGAAGAACACCTCGCGCATTGCGTCGCCTCGGCCCTCGAAGCCGGCGGCGACGAGGCGCAATTGAAAGTGAAGGAAGCCTCAGCAGCCATCGCTCGCCTCGTTCGATCGTGACCCAACCGAACGATTACTAGTGGAGGAAGACCATGAGTACCTCGACTGCCTACAAAGTTGTCGGAATGACGTGCGAGCACTGTTCGAAGGCGGTCAGCACCGAGCTCGGCCTACTCCCGGGTGTGCGCAGCGTGCAGGTCCACCTCGTTGCGGACGGAGTATCCGCCGTGACAGTCGTCAGTGACATCTCGCTCGAACGCACCGCGGTGGCTGACGCGCTCGACGAGGCAGGCGACTACACGCTGCAGGACAACGATCGCTAGAGCCTTATACGCATTTCAAGATTGAACTGCCAAGGAGAACCCGTCATGACTGTTCCCGAACAGACCACTGCGAGCCACACCGTCGAGCTGGCGATCGGGGGCATGACGTGTGCCTCGTGCGCGGCACGGATCGAGAAGAAGCTCAACCGGATGGACGGTGTCGCCGCCACGGTGAACTACGCGACTGAGAAGGCCAAGGTCACCTTTCCTACGACGATTCAGGCCGCCGACCTCGTCGCAACGGTCGAGGCCACGGGCTACACCGCCGCGCTGCCGGCCGAACCGGATGCGCCAGGCGAGGCTGTGGTTGCGGTTGATGAGACGTACTTGCTGCGCCAGCGTCTGCTGATCTCGACGGCGCTATCCGTGCCGGTCGTGCTCGTGTCGATGATCCCAGCGCTGCAGTTCGAGTACTGGCAATGGTTCGCACTGACCCTCACCTCGCCAGTCGTCGTGTGGGGAGCGTGGCCCTTCCACCGGGCTGCGTTCGCGAACGCCCGCCATGGTGCAGCGACGATGGACACCCTGATCTCGGTTGGAGTGAGTGCTGCCTACCTGTGGTCGCTGTGGGCCCTGTTCATCGGCTCGGCCGGGATGAGCGGCATGCATATGAGCTTCACCCTCGTACCCGCTCAGGGTTCGGGCTCAGACGCGATCTACCTCGAGGTCGCAGCGGTGGTCACCGTGTTCATTCTGGCTGGGCGTTACTTCGAGGCGCGGGCCAAGAAGCAGTCTGGTGCAGCACTGCGTGCCCTGATCTCCCTCGGCGCGAAAGACGTTGCCGTCCTGCGGCCGGGCCCGGACGGGACGCTCGAGGAGCGGATCCCCGTCGACCGCCTGGCCGTCGATGACATGTTCGTCGTACGACCAGGCGAGAAGATCGCTACCGACGGAGTCGTCACCGACGGCGCATCAGCCATCGATGCCTCGATGCTGACCGGGGAGCCGGTACCGGTTGAGGTCGCCGTGGGAAGTGCCGTGGTCGGTGCCACCACGAACGTCGGTGGGCGACTTGTCGTTCGCGCGACCCGGGTCGGGGGTGACACCCAACTCGCGCAGATGGCGCGATTGGTCGAGGACGCCCAGAACGGAAAGGCGCCCATCCAGCGCCTGGCCGACCGAGTCTCCGCTGTCTTCGTTCCCATCGTCATCGTGCTCGCTCTCGTCACGCTCGCTGGCTGGCTGCTCACCGGAAATTCAGCCCAACAAGCATTCACCGCCGCAGTCGCTGTTCTCATCATTGCGTGTCCCTGCGCACTCGGTTTGGCAACGCCGACGGCGCTGCTGGTCGGGACGGGACGCGGCGCACAGCTCGGAATCCTGATCAAGGGGCCAGAGGTGCTCGAGTCGACCCGCGCTGTCGATACGATCGTGCTGGACAAGACCGGCACAGTGACCAGCGGGCAGATGAGTTTGCACGATGTCCTCCCCGTCAATGATGTCGGCGCCGATGAGTTGCTCCTCCTCGCCGGCGCGCTCGAGGATGCCTCCGAGCATCCGATTGCGGCGGCGATCGCCCGAGGAGCCAAGGACCGCCTGGCGGTGGTCTCGCTCCCTGCTGTTGAGGGGTTCACCAACACCCAGGGTCTCGGTGTCGCCGGAGTCGTTGATGGCCATTCCGTAGTCGCCGGTCGCCGAACGTGGCTCGAGAGCGAATGGTCGCTCGTGGTGCCAGACGCCCTCGTGGCCAGTGTCGATGCAGCCGAGGCCGATGGACGCACCGCGATCTACGTCGGGTGGGACGGGCGGGCGCGCGGCGCCGTCGTCGTGTCCGACACCGTCAAGCCAACCTCGGCTGAGGCCGTGCAGTCGTTCCTGACCCTCGGGCTACGCCCGGTCCTGTTGACCGGCGACAACGCCCGAGCCGCCCAGGCAGTTGCCGCCCAGGTCGGCATTGATGAAGTCATCTCAGAGGTACTACCCGCCGACAAAGTCGCCGTGGTCAAGCGCCTGCAGGACCAGGGTCGGGTGGTGGCCATGGTGGGCGATGGCGTCAACGACGCGGCCGCCCTTGCCCAGTCAGATCTCGGTCTCGCCATGGGAACCGGCACCGATGTTGCGATCGAGGCATCGGATCTCACTCTCGTGCGTGGGGACCTCCGTTCGGCCGCTGACGCGATCCGACTCTCCCGCGCAACGCTTCGTACCATCAAGGGGAATCTCTTCTGGGCATTCGCCTACAACGTGGCCGCGCTTCCACTGGCTGCGCTCGGCTACCTCAACCCGATCATCGCCGGCGCCGCGATGGCATTCAGTTCGGTGTTCGTCGTCACTAACAGCCTGCGGCTACGTCGTTTCAAGGCGGCGTCCGGGCGGCCAGCGGCGAGCCGCACCACCACTCCAGAGCGGGTGAGCGTGTCGGCATGAGTGCAACTGTCGCGCCAGCGCCCACCTCCCGTGAACGAACGGTTGTTCTGAGCATCGAAGACATCACCTGCCCGTCGGGTCAGTCCACGATCGAACGTTCGCTCGGTCGCCGACCCGGCGTTCTGGATGTGGCCGCGAACTGGGCGTCCGGCTCGGCCACCATCGTGTACGACCCCACGCTCACCGATGTCGCGCAACTCACCGGCTGGGTCAACGACACGGGCTGCACCTGTGGGGGAGAATCGACCGCCGATGGCGTCGGGGGCATGGCCGGTCGTGACGCGGGGGGCGAAGCCGGGCACGACATGGGCGGGCACGACATGGCCGGTCACGTGCGAGCCATGCGCAACAGCTTCATCGCCGCCGCTGTCCTGTCATTGCCGATCCTGTTGTACTCACCGATCGGGCGCGATGTTCTGGGCTGGAGCGTCGCAGCACCGTTCGGCCTGTCCGATGAGTGGTTCGCACTTCTGCTTTCGCTACCGGTCATCTTCCACGCCGACAAGCTGTTTTTCACCGGTGCGTGGCAAGCGTTGCGGGCCCGAACCCTCGACATGATGGTCCTTGTCTCGGTCGCGGTCGGCACTGGCTGGCTCTACTCGGTCGTGGTCACGATCACCGGCGGCGGAGATGTGTTCTTCGAAACCGTCGTCGTCCTGTCTGCGTTCGTCCTCCTCGGCCACTGGCTCGAGATGCGTGCCAGATCGGGTGCAGGCAACGCAGTACGCAGCCTGCTAGACCTCGCTCCCACTCAGGCCCTGGTGATCCACGGCGCGGAGACGATCGAGGTCGCGACCGCAGACGTCGTGGTCGGCGACCTCCTGCTCGTGCGGCCTGGCTCGCGGATCCCCGTCGACGGGATCGTCGAGGACGGCGACTCGGAGGTTGACGAATCGACGGTTACTGGCGAGAGCCTCCCGGTGCACAAGGAGCGCGGCTCCGCAGTCGTCGGGGCAACGATCAACATCAACGGAACGCTCCGGGTCACGGCCACCAAAGTGGGAAGTGACACCGCCCTCGCGCAGATCGTCGATCTGGTCCAGCAGGCGCAGAACTCGAAGGCTCCCGGTCAGCGCCTTGCTGACCGGGCCGCGTTCTGGCTTGTCCTCGTTGCCCTCGTAGGTGGCCTGCTCACGTTTCTGTTCTGGGTCACCATCGGTGAACGCAGCGTTCCCGACGCGATGGCGTTTGCGATCACAGTTGTCGTCATCACCTGCCCGGACGCGTTGGGTCTAGCGACGCCGATGGCGATCATGGTCGGGACAGGACTCGGCGCGAAGCGCGGTGTCCTGTTCAAGAACGCAGGTTCCCTGGAGACGCTCGCGTCGGTGCGGACCGTCGTGATGGACAAGACCGGCACCCTGACCAAGGGCCAGCCAGAAGTCGTCGACGTTCGTACGTCCGCCGGTTTCAACACGGGCACGCTCCTCCGGCTGGCCGCCGCCGTTGAACGTGAATCAGAGCACCCCGTCGCGGCTGCCATCGCGGCGTATGCAGAAGCGAAAGGTGCGGGGGAAGCGCACGCGACGTCATTCGAGAACGTGCCGGGCTATGGCGCAGTAGCAATGGTCGATGGCGCGCGTGTCTCGGTCGGCAGCCGCCGGCTCATGGAACGCGAAGGTGTCGACCTTGGGCCGCTGGGCCTCACCGTCGACGCGATGGCGGCCGAAGGACGCACTGTGGTCGCGGTCGGCGTCGACGGTCGGCCCGCTGGCGCGTTCGGCGTTGCCGACGCGGCACGCCCCACCGCCCGGGCTGCCGTCGCCGATCTGCGGTCACTCGATGTCGCGACCGTGATGCTCACTGGAGACAACGCAGCTACAGCCGCCCGCATCGCCGACCAGCTCGGCATCGCCGACGTCATCGCCGACGTCCTTCCCGCCCACAAGGCGGCGATGATCGCGAGGCGTCAGGACCAGGACGGTCGCGTGGCAATGGTGGGCGACGGGGTCAACGACGCCCCCGCGCTGGCCGGCGCAGACGTGGGGATCGCGATTGGGGCAGGTACTGACGTGGCGATCGAAACAGCTGATGTCGTCCTGATGCGGTCAGATCCGCTTGATGTACCCATCGCGATCCGAATCAGTCGCGGCACGGTCCGAAAGATGCGCCAGAACCTCGCCTGGGCTGTTGGCTACAACGCGATCGCACTGCCGATCGCCGCTGGCGTCTTCGAGCCCTGGGGAATCACCCTGAGCCCTGAAATTGCAGCGCTATCGATGTCCGGCTCGACTGTCATCGTCGCCTTGAACGCGCTCTCGTTGCGACGCCTGAAACTCCCGCGATTTGATGAGCACGAGCCGACGCGGATAAAAGCCGCAACTCCCTGAGCGACTAACCGACGATTTGGTGGTCGTCTCGATCCGCGGTGGAGGCTGGGAGAGCCCACTCTGGCACTCAGGCGTCACTATTCATCGAGAGCAGATCGTCGCTCCCGGTATTCATCGACTGCGATGTCGCCACGCGCAAACCGCTCGTCGAGGATGCCCCTGGCCTTGTTTGCGACCGCTTGTGCCTTATCGGGTCCTGATGAGGACGGGGACGGTGACGAGGTTCGCGTGATAGCGACGATGAGCCCAACTACTCCGGCGATCACAAGGGCAAATACGAGGAAGGCGATGAACCAACCGAACCCGTTGCCCACGTGTCCGTTCTGATCGTTCCAATCGTTCATCAAGCGCCTTCTCTCCGTCCTCCCGAGTATGCGCCCTGAACTTGCGAATGGCCAGAGGCGTGAGATGTACGAGAGACCCCCGACGGGGGCGTCGTTGTCCGAACCCACGATTCGGACGTTCGACGCGACTTCTCGTCTCGCGAGCGCGCAGCAGCTGCGCTTGGTCCCTTGAGTTCGGGTGAATGCCATGCATTGGGACATACTGAGCCGATGCGCACTTTGTTTCCTGCAACGATCGCTGGAAGTCTTCCCAAACCCCCGTGGCTCGCTGAGACTCACAAGCTATGGCCGCAATGGCGGGCTAGCGATCCTGACGAACAGGCGGCTGCAAAAGCTGACGCAACGCTGCTGTGGATCAAAGAGCAGGAAGACGCAGGCCTGACTGTCATCGGCGACGGGGAGCAGTCGCGCCAGCACTTTGTGCACGGGTTTCTTGAGAATGTTGATGGCATTGATCGCGAACACAAGGTGTCGATGGGGATCCGCGACAACCGGTACCAAGCGATGGTGCCGCAGGTGATCGCGCCCCTGCGGCTCATGCAGCGCGCTCACCAGACCGAGGCGCGCATCCTTCGTGCACACACTCAAAGGCAGACGAAGTTCACCCTGCCGGGGCCGATGACCATCGTTGACACGGTCGCCGACCAGGTCTACGGCGACCGTGCGTCACTGGCCATGGCGTTTGCCGATTTGCTGAACGTCGAGGCCCGCGGTTTGCAGGCCGATGGCATCGATGTGATTCAGTTCGACGAACCCGCCTTCAACGTCTACACGGCCGACGCTGCCACCTGGGGCATTGAGGCCCTTGAGCGGGCCTGCGACGGATTGACCATCACGACCGCGGTGCACATCTGCTATGGGTACGGCATCAAGGCCAATGACGACTGGAAGACCACCTTGGGCGGTGAGTGGCGCCAGTACGAGCAGGTCTTCCCCGCACTGGCGTCAAGCAGTATCGACCAAGTGAGCTTCGAACGCTTCAACTCCCACGTGCCACCCGAGATCATCGCGCTGCTGCCAGGCAAGGACCTGATGGTCGGGGTGATTGACGTGGCAAGTGATCAGGTCGAGACACCCGAGCAGATCGCCGACACCATCGACGAAGTGCTCGCGTTCGCCGACAAGGAGCGCGTGCTGCTGTCAACGAACTGTGGTCTGGCTCCAATGGATCGCAACATCGCGTCCCAGAAGCTGAAGGCTCTCGGTGCGGGCGCAGAACTCGCAAGGAGCCGGCACAGTTAGTTGTGGTTCACCCCTTATCGTCTGCTGCGACGCTCCAACCGCGTCATGACTGGACCGGCTACGGTGCCGTGCACCAGCGCGGACAACAGGATCGCGAACGCCGCCGTTGCCCACAGCAGATCCAGATCGGGAAACTGGGCCTGCCCTGCCCCGTAAGCGATGTAGTAGATCGTCCCCACCCCGCGTACCCCGAAGAAGGCGATGGTCGCGCGTTCGCCTCGACCTAGGCCGACTCCAGCTAGCGACACCCATGCGATCAGCGGCCTGAGCACCAAGATCAGGAGAACCACTAGCAATGCTGCCCGAAGCGTGAGCGGTGCCAACAGGCCTCGGGCCACGGCGAACCCGAGAACGAGGAGAACTGCCAGTGTGAAGAGACGCTCAATCTGGCTGATGAAGTCGTGCAAGACCTGGTGGTATTCATGGTTGCTCTCGTATGCGCGCATGACGAGCGCCGCAACGAACACAGACAGGAAGCCGTAGCCGCCGAGTAGTTCGGCCACTCCATAGGCGACGCCTATGACACCCAGCCCGACGAGGGCCTCGGCTGTCTCCGCAAGACCGAGCTGGCGGGCCCCGCTCCGGGAGAACACAATGCGACCAATAGCCACTCCGACGGCGGCACCGACGATGACGCCGATCGCCACCCTGCCCAGCAGGTCCCAGGCGAACCACCTGGGCAGCCAGGTTCCCACCGCCCCCGTGGTGAGAAGGATCGCGGCATAGACGAAGGGGAACGCGAGCCCGTCGTTCAAGCCGGCCTCTGAGGTCAGCGCGAATCGGACTTCATCCTCGGCTTCAGGCCCGATCTCCTCCTCGTCATCGGATGGCCCGCCCACCTGTACCTCTGAAGCCAGAACGGGGTCGGTCGGTGCGAGCGCGGCGGCCAGCAGCAAGGCGGCCGCAGGCGCTAAGCCCACAAGCGCCCAGGCCAGCCCGGCCACAGCGAGGATGGCTAGAGGCATGCCGATGGCGATCAAACGAAGTGAGGATCGCCAAGCGGGCCAGCCGAAGGGGCGGTCAAGGGCTAGGCCGACACCGAACAGAGCGACGATCACGACCAACTCAGTCGCGTGCTCGACCACCGGGCGAAACTCCGTCGCAGACCAGCCGTCTGCCAGCCTCAACGGCAGCAGACCCAGAATCACCCCAAGCACGATGAAGGCTTGGGGTGAGGAGAACGCCCGCCCCTTGGCCAGTCGTGGCAGGGCGGCGGCAAGCAGTACTGCGGCACCGATCACTACGTATGCCGCGTCCGCAGAAACCGTCATGGTTGGTGGGTTGGCACGACCAGCCACTCAACCCTTCTCGAGATCAGGATCCTCCGATGGCAGGCAAGAGGGGAAGTGCTTGCCTGCACGTCGACTCACCAGAGTCGGTGAGCGAGCGCACCCCTGGACCAGTTATGGCCCAGGGGTGTACGACAGTGCGCACGCTTTCCGGAGGGGGATGCGCGACGCGCTGGGAGGTTAGACCCGGCTCCCACGATTGCGGAAGATGGAGTACCCGCCGGGTCCTACGAGGAAGGCAAGCACGATGAGCACAATGCCCAGGATGATCTGACCCTGAACCAGTTGGACGATTCCGGCGATGGCAAGGACGACGGCGATGAGCCACAGGATGAAATTCATGGGTGCCTAATACCCACCTGCATACGTTCTAAACCTGGTGTTCGCGAATTGGCGTCGAACACAGAAGACCGGTGCCTCGGCACCTACAGCAACCAGTGAGCCAATCGCTCTCGACCGGGTGCTGCGCCGATCGGTGGGATGCTTGCCCCAATGACCGAGCGGACCACGACCGAGAACGAGCCAGTACCCGGCGACCCCGAGGGGGCGCCTGAGGCTGCGCGCGGCCTGTCAATGGCCGAGGTTCAGGAGCGTCGGGCTGCAGGGCTTGGGAATGTCGGGCCGCACACCTCGAGTCGCCCACTACGCGACATCGTCCGATCGAACGTGGTCACGAGCTTTAACCTCGCGCTCGGCACACTCTGGCTGCTGATGGTCCTGTCTGGTGCGCCGTTCCAGGACTGGCTGTTCGGCATCATCATCGTCGTCAACTCTGGAATCGGGATCATTCAGGAGTATCGCGCCCGCCGAACGCTTGAGCGGCTCTCGGTGATCGGGGAGGCAAGGCCGGTCGTTCGGCGTGATGGCCGGGATGCCTCCGTTCGACCGGGGGAGCTCGTCAAGGACGATGTCGTCGTACTCGCGACCGGCGACCAAGTGGTCGTTGACGGCACGCTCCTGAGCAGCGCAGGTATCGAGCTCGACGAGTCGTTGCTCACCGGCGAAGCCGAGGCCGTGCGAAAGCAGGTCGGTGAGGAA
>Ga0105048_10015524_pt1 | contig 11818 bp, 10 predicted proteins | sample MAT05_FD_78382 | JGI IMG/M metagenome (GOLD analysis project Ga0105048, IMG submission 78382) | Freshwater microbial communities from Lake Fryxell liftoff mats and glacier meltwater in Antarctica - MAT-05 | ecosystem: Environmental > Aquatic > Freshwater > Ice > Liftoff microbial mat | place...
GCCGAATCGTTCCGTCTGGTCGAGCTCGACCAGGCCCTGCTTGAACAATTCGAGCAGGGCCAGGAAGCGCACGATGACTTCCAGTCGCTCCACCAGACCGCTGGTGAGCCGGCGGAACGACATGCGGCCCGCTCGCGGTAGTTCGTCGATGAGTTCGGCCAATGCATCGGCCACGCTGGCGCGGATGGGCGCCACATGAAACAGGTCGATGCGCTGCACTGTCTTCGGGGTGACAGCCTTCACGAACGCGCGATGCAGCCGCTGCGGTGTGACGCCCTCCATCAGGTCGGGCATCAGCTCCGCAAAGCGGTCGTCGGCGCCCACGGCACGAGGGAACGAGCGGTCGGCGTCGTCGGCGAGGCGGCTGAAAACGCTGGCAACATCCTTGAAGGTCTTGCACTCGAGTAACCGGGCGAGCAACAGGTCGCGCTCCTCCCACAGCGCCAGCTCGTCGTCGATGTCGATGTCGTCACGGCCGGGCAGCAGACGGCGAGCCTTCAGTTCCACCAGCGTGGACGCGATCAGGAGGAACTCGGTGGCCAGGTCGAGATCTAGGCCCTCCATCTTGTCGATCTCTTCCAGGTACGCATCGACGATGCGGCTCAGCGACACCTCGTAGATGTCGACCTGCTCCTTCAAGATGAGGTGCAACAGCAGGTCGAACGGCCCCTCGTACACGGAGGTGGAGACGTCGACGGCCATAGCCAGCGAGCGTACCGCCGCAACGGATGCCCGCCAGCCCTCGGCGCGCGAACAGCTGCCGCTGCGGACAGCACGAAACCACCCGCACCGGCCATCTGCGCCTCGGTAGCCTGCCCGCGTGACACGCGTGCTTTCCTGCATCCAACCGACCGGCGACGTACATCTGGGGAACTACCTCGGGGCGCTGCGTCACTGGGTCAGTGGCCAGCACGAATCGGATGCCTTCCACGGCATCGTCGACCTGCACGCGCTCACCGTCACCGAGCGCCCCGACGTGCTCGGCCAAGCAACACTGCAGTTGGCCGCCATGCTGTTCGCCGTCGGGCTCGACCCCGACGTCGCCACCGTGTTCGTGCAGAGCCACGTCACCGAGCACAGCCAGTTGGGCTGGATCATGGAGTGCCAGGTCAGCTTCGGCGAGCTCAGCCGCATGACACAGTTCAAGGACAAGTCGGCCAAGCGCGAAGCCGACTTCGTCAGTGCCGGTCTGTTCACCTACCCCGCGCTGCAGGCCGCCGACATCCTGCTCTACGACACCAACGAAGTGCCGGTCGGCGACGATCAACGCCAGCACATCGAGATCACCCGCGACATCGCCGTTCGTTTCAACCATCGCTTCGGCGACACGTTCGTGCTGCCCAAGGCCGTCATGCCAAAGGCTGGCGCTCGTGTGATGGACCTGCAGGACCCCACCTCGAAGATGAGCAAGTCGGCCACCACCGACAGCGGGCTCGTCTACCTGCACGAGGAACCGTCCGCCATCATGAAGAAGTTCAAACGGGCGGTCACCGACAGCGACAGCGAGGTCCGCTTCGACCGCGAGGCCAAGCCGGGCGTCAGCAACCTGCTCGAGATCCTGGCCGCGGCTACCAGCGAGTCGCCCGTGGTGGTCGCCGACCGCTACACCCAGTACGGACCCCTGAAGATCGACACGGGCGAAGCGGTGGTCGAACTGTTGCGGCCGGTGCAGGCACGCTACGCCGAACTGATGGCCGACCGCGGCGAGCTGCAGCGGCTGCTGCGCAAGGGTGCGGAGAAGGCCGGCGCCGTCGCTGCCGCCACGCTCGACCGCACGCAGCGCGCCATCGGCCTGCTCCCCAGCTGACCCACCGTACTTCCGGAGCTCAGGCTACACGTGGTCGGATGCCGCAAGCATGGGAGCCAACGGGCCGCGGCCGCCGACGAGCGCCATGGTGACTGCCGTCGAGCCGGCATCGCCAGCCATCGCGGCGCCAAGTGCCTGATGGTCGTGGTACTTCCTGAATCGGTCACCGCGTGGTCCGACCAGCGTGGCCGCGACACGCGCGAAGGTGCCCAGCCCACTGGCTTGTTTGCCGACGTCGTGCAGCAGCGCGCCGGCCACCTCTTCGCGATCGGGTTGGTCGACCAACGCCACGAAGCGACGTGCCACCAAAACGGCGTGGCGCCGATCCTGCACCGACATCTGTTGCCACAATGCCACTTCGCCCGGCAGCAACTGACTGCGCACCCATTCGGTGTCGACCTCGGGAGGCTCGCGCCGCGACAGCGAAGTGATGAATCGGCGAGCAAGGTGCGGCATTGCACGCAGGACACTCATTTCTGCTCGGCCCTCGGGTGCGCCTGGCGGTACACCTGCCACAGCCGTTCCTGGCTGACCTTCGTGTACACCTGCGTGGTCGAGATCGAGGCGTGGCCGAGCATCTCCTGCACGATGCGGAGGTCGGCCCCGTGGTCCAGCAGATGCGTGGCGCACGAGTGACGAAGCACGTGAGGTGAGAGCCTGTCCGCCAGCCCGACACGTTCGCCGTACTTGTTCACCACAGCCCAGGCTGCCTGACGGCTGAGTCGGCCGCCGCGGGTATTCAGGAACACGGCCTCCTGGTCACCGCGCCGAGCCCACCGCGCAGGTTCCAAGTGACGACGACCCTCGACCAACCACTCCCCCAACGTCGTCGCTGCGCTGCGCCCGAAGGGCACCACACGCTCCTTGGCCCCCTTGCCGAACACCCGGACCAACCGATTGTCGAGGTCGATGTCGCCCAGCGACAGGCCACACGCTTCGCTGATCCGAGCACCCGTGGCGTAGAGCAGCTCCAGCAGCGCCCGATCGCGTCGCGACGCGGGGTCAGTGGCCACCACCGCATCGAGCAGACGACCCACCTCTTCCTCCGTCAGCGGGTGCGGGATGCCGGCAGGAACCCGAACGCCCTCCACGTCGGCCGAGGGGTCGTCGGGTCGAACACCTTCCTCGCCGAGGAACCGGTGCAGCATCCGAGTCGCCGCCAACTGGCGCGCCACGCTCGATGCCGCAGCGCCGCTGGCACGTCGCGCCTGCACGAACCGGTCGAGCGCCGCACGGTCGACCGTGTGCACCGTCAGACCGTGCTCGACCAGCCAGCGCTGGTACCCCGCCAGGTCACGTCGGTACGCAGCGAGTGTGTTGGCCGAGCGACCGCGTTCGGTGGCCATCCACGTCAGGAAGTCCTCTGCCTCGATCGGCAGTTCGACGGCCTCGGCCACCGTCACCTCGCAGCGCCGTGCCGCAACCGTCGGTCGACCAGCAGCAGCCCGATCACCGTTTTCGCATCGCGGATCTCGCCACGCAACACCATCGCCACTGCGTCGTCGAGCGAGATGTCGAGCACCTCCATGTGCGCCTCCTCGGGCCCGTGTGTCTCGCGCGGCACCTCTGTGAGGTCGGTGGCGAGGAACAGGGTGAGCACCGAGTCGGTCATGCCGGCGGACGGGTACATGTCGAGGAGATGCTCGAGCGTGCCTGCGACCAGTCCAACTTCCTCGACCAACTCGCGAGCGGCCGTCAGCTCGGTCGGCTCACCCGCCACGTCGCGCATACCGGCGGGTATCTCGAGCACGTAGTCGTCGAACGGTGCGCGGTATTGGCGAACCAGCACCAGTCGAGGTTCACCCGCTTCGTCGAAGCGCAGCGGAACTGCAGCGACCGCGCCCGGCGAGCGAACGATGTCGCGCTCGAAGACCTCACCTTCGGGTGATTCATAGCTACCGACGGCGACATGCCAGATGTGGCCCTGATGGACGAGCCGATCGCCGAGATGGCGGAACGCGGTCACAGTCGCTTCACGCCACCGACGGTGTCGCGACGTCGGTGACAGCGCGCAGGGCCGGCACACGCGCCTCACGACGTGCCAGTGCTGCCTCGGTGAGGTCGCGGAACAAGGGGTGCGGCCGGTCGGGCCGGCTCTTGAACTCGGGGTGCGCCTGCGTGGCCACCCAGAACGGGTGATCGTCGAGTTCGATGAACTCGACGAGGCGCCGGTCGGGTGACAATCCCGTGCAACGCAGGCCGGCGGCCTCCATGCGTGGCTTCCACTGTGCGTTGAGCTCGTAGCGATGGCGGTGACGCTCGCTCACTACCGGCTCGCCATACGCGCGGTGCACGCGGCTGCCTGGTTCGAGGATGGCGTAGTACGCCCCCAAGCGCTGTGTGCCGCCCTTGTCACTGACATCGCGCAGGTCGTTCTTCAGGTCGATGACCGGGTGCGTGGTGGCCGGGTTCATCTCGGTGCTGTTCGCATCGACCAAGCCCATCACGTTGCGAGCGAAATCGATGGTCATGGCCTGCAGCCCCAAGCACAGCCCGAGGCACGGGATGTCGTGCTCTCGGGCGTACCCGGCGGCAGCCACCTTGCCCTCGAAGCCGCGGTCGCCGAAGCCGCCCGGGATGACGATGCCGTCGAGGTTGGCCAGCCGACCGGCAGCGAGCAGACCTTCCACTTCCTCGGCCTGGATCCAGTCGACCTCCACCTTTGCACCGTGGTGGATGCCGGCGTGCTTCAGGCTCTCGACCACCGACAGGTACGCGTCCTGGTAGTCGACGTACTTGCCGATCAGGCCGATCTGCACCGGCCGGGTGGCCGCCTCGACCTTGGCCACCACTTCCTGCCACGAGGTGAGATCGATGGGAGCGTCGATGCGCAGGCGATCGCACACCACGGAGTCGAGCCCCTCTTCGTGAAGGATGAGCGGTAGCTCGTAGATGTTGCGCGCGTCGGCAGCGTTGACCACTGCGTTCTCGTCGACGTTGCACAGGTTCGAGATCTTGCGCTTGAGTTTGTCGCTGAGTGGCGCCTCGCTGCGACACACGATGATGTCGGGCTGGATGCCGCGGCTGCGCAGTTCGGTGACCGAGTGTTGCGTGGGCTTGGTCTTCTGCTCACCGGAGGGCCCGATGAACGGCACCAGCGTCACGTGGATGTAGCAGATGTTGTCGCGGCCGACATCGGTGCGGAACTGGCGCAGCGCTTCGAGGAACGGCAGAATCTCGATGTCGCCGACCGTGCCACCGACTTCGGTGATGACCACGTCGACGTCGTCGGTGGCCAAACGCGTGATTCGGCTTTTGATCTCGTCGGTGATGTGCGGGATGACCTGCACGGTCTTGCCCAGGTAGTCGCCACGGCGCTCCGCCGCCAGCACGGCCTGGTAGATGCTGCCCGTGGTGGCATTGCTGTTGCGGGTGAGCGGCTCGTCGATGAACCGCTCGTAGTGGCCCAGGTCGAGGTCGGTCTCGCCGCCGTCATCGGTGACGAACACCTCACCGTGCTCGAACGGGTTCATCGTGCCCGGGTCGACGGTGATGTACGGGTCGAGCTTCTGCATGGTGACCCGCAGACCACGCATCTTGAGCAGCCTGCCCAGGGATGACGCGGTGAGACCCTTGCCAAGGGAGCTGGCAACGCCTCCGGTCACGAAAATGTGCTTCGGCATCGTGCTCGACCTTCCGTTCCATGTACTGACAACGGGACTGCAGACTACCTCAGCCAACCGGTGAGTGGTGGGACCATCGGCGCCTGACTAGCATCGCAACCCGTGCTGGTCGCCGACATCATCGTTCCTACCTACAACGAGGCAAAGGTCCTCAAGATCAGCATCGAGCGTCTGCATGCGTACCTGTCGACCGAGTTCCCGTTCTCCTGGCAGATCACCATCGCCGACAACGCCTCCACCGACGGCACCCCCGACATTGCGCTCGCGCTCGCCGGCGAACTCGAGCATGTGCGTGTTGTCCAGCTCAGCACCAAGGGGCGCGGCCTCGCGCTGCGCACTGCGTGGTCCAGCTCCACAGCAGAAGTCGTCGCGTACATGGATGTCGACCTGTCCACCGGCCTCAACGCGCTGCTGCCGATGGTCGCCGCCATTCACTCCGGCCATAGCGAGCTGGCAATCGGGTCGCGCCTGGCTCCGGGTGCGCTGGTCGCCCGTGGGCCGCGACGCGAGCTCATCTCCCGGTGCTACAACCTCATCCTGCGCATCGTCTTCTTGAACCGGTTCCGCGATGCACAGTGCGGGTTCAAGGCCATCCGTACCGACATCGCACAGAAGCTGCTGCCGCTGGTCGTCGACAACGCCTGGTTCTTCGACACCGAACTGCTGTTGCTCGCCGAGCACAACGGGTTGCGAGTGCTCGAGGTGCCGGTCGACTGGGTCGACGACCCCGACAGCCGGGTACAGATCGTGTCCACGGCGCGCGAGGATCTGAAGGGCGTCGCTCGCGTCGCCTCGCTGTTCGCGAAAGGGGGCGGCATCGCCGACCTGGGCAACAACGCACGGCCCCACCTTGCCGACGACATGGGCCGCCAGTTCGTCAGCTTCGCCGTTATCGGCTTGCTCAGCACAACCTCCAGCCTGGGCCTGTTCTTGGGCGGCCGCACGCTCCTGTCGGCGCCGGTCGCTGCCGGTGTGGCGTTCGGCGCAGTCACGCTGTTCAACTCCTGGGCGAACCGGCGCTTCACCTTCGGGCACCGCGGTCGAGTCGACAGGGGCACACACCTGCTCCGGCTCGCCGTCACCTTCCTGGTCGGTCTCACGGCCACTGTGTTCGTCGCCGTGCTAGCCCACGGCCCGTTGTGGCGCGAGTCGCTCGCCCTGCTCGGCGTGTGGCTGCCGCTCGCAGCCATCCGTTTCGCGCTGCTGCGCACCTGGGTGTTCCGTCCCAAGGCGCACCCGCTGCTGGTCGATGCCTCGCGTATGGCGCCCGACCCGGTCGTCAAGGGGTAGCCGGTGCCCTTCCTGCGTGTCTTGTTCGGCACGCCGCACAGGTCCATCGCGTCAGCTGTCGCGTTCTCTGCACTGCTGCGCGTGCGGTTCGTGTTCGAAGGCCTGCTCGCCGACGAGGGCGGCGCTCTCTCTGCCGCCCGCAGCTGGTCGAGCGGCTCGCCGCTCTACCGCGACGTCTGGGTCGACCGTCCTCAGGGCGTGCTGTTGCTCTTCAGAGGTTGGGACGCCCTGCCGTTCACCAACGCGCCCTCGGTTCGGGTCCTGGCCATCTTGCTCGGGGCCACCGCAATCGCCGCCACCGCTGCAATTGTCGGGATGTTCGCCGGCAATCGTGCCGCTGTGTACGCCGCATGGTTCGCAGCGCTGCTCTCGGCGTCGCCGATGCTCGAAGGTTTCGCGGCCAATGGCGAACTGCTTGCGGCCGGCTTCGCATTGCCCGGGCTCGCAATTGCAGCCGCGGTCGGTACCAGCCGACTGTCCAGACGCTGGATCATGTTCGGCGGTCTGCTCGCCGGCGCGGCGCTCACCATCAAGCAATCGTCATTCGACGTCGTCCTGGTGGTCAGTGCATGGTTGCTGGTCATGCTCATCACCCGCCGCCGTTCTCTCGGACAGGTCACGGCGGAACTGGCTCTGTTCGGGCTCGGTACCGTGGTGCTGCCGGCGCTGTGCATCTGGCACGGCACAACTCTCGGCTGGGACACCTATTATTACGTCGTCGCCGGCTTCCGGGTCGATGCCCGCAGTGCCGTGTCGTCACCCGAATTCGGTCGCTTGCTCACCAGCCTCGCGTTCACTGCTCCCGTGATGGCCCCGGCCCTCTTCATCGCGCTGCGCGGCGAGCACCGGAGACCACGTTGGTTGCCGCGCACCGACGGCGGCTGGTTCATTGCGCTGTGGACCCTCGCCTCGTGCATAGCCTTCGCCACCGGCGGCAGCTTCTGGCGGCACTACTTCGTGATCCTGGCCTTCCCACTCGCTGCGTTGGCGGGCGTGGCGGTGCCGCGCGTCAGGCAGCAGTGGGTGACGGCGATCGGACCCACTGTGCTCGTCAGCGTGTTGTGCGCCGTGCCACTCATCGCCAACCCTCGGCTCATCCTCGGCGACATCGTCGACACCAATTCCGAGCTCGCGCACTGGGTTCGCGAGCAGCCCGGTCCTCGTGCGCCCACGTTCTACGTCTACTGTGCCGACGCGGCGCTGTACAGCGAGGTGGGCGTAGCGCCGACCTATCCATACCTGTGGGAAGACCACGTCCGCCTGGCCCGCGATGCCCAGGAACGGTTGCTGGCCTACCTCACCGGCCCCGATGCCCCTGACGTGGTGTTTCGCGTCCAGCCCTTCGAACAGTGCGACGAGACCGGGGCCATCACCGCGGCCATCGAACGTGACTACCAGCCCACCGCGACCATCGGAGATGCGGAAGTGTGGAAACGCAAGGTCGACGCGCCCGGCACCGACTAGAATCGGTCTTCTGTGATCGACGTCGCGCAGCACCCACCTCAGCTCGATGAGCGCACGGTCGTTGCGGCCACGCGCCCTCGCTTGCGATGGTGGCGCGAGCTGGCCATCGCACTCGTCGTCTACAAGCTCTACGAGCTCATTCGTGGTGGCGCCGACACCGGTGCCAGCCCCGATGCCTTCCGCAACGCCCGCTGGATCGTCGAGATCGAGCAAGCCACCTTCCTGGCCTTCGAGCGCTCGCTGCAGCAGCTGGTCCTGCCGTTCGACTGGCTGGTGAGCTTCACCAACAGCTACTACGGCACCGCGCACTTCCTGGTCACGGTCGCAGTGATGGTGTGGATGTTCCTCTTCCGCAAAGAGGGCTACCGTCACATGCGCAATGTCTTCGGCATCATGATGATCGTCGGCCTCGCCATCTTTTGGCTGTTTCCGTTGGCGCCGCCGCGCATGTTGCCGTGCAACGACAGCATCCCAGTCGCTGCGGCACCCGATGCGCCGGCACTCGGTGATTGTTACGTCGACACGTTCAACGCCGGCAAGCAGCTGTGGTCGTACAAGTCCGAGGCCGTGAAGGCCATCACCAACCCCTACGCCGCAATGCCCAGCTTCCACTTCGGGTGGGCGCTGTGGTGCGGTCTTGCCGTGTCGTGGTACGGGCGCTCGCGCTGGCTGCGGCGCGCTGGTTGGTTCCACGTGTCGTTCACCTTCTTCGCCATCATCGTCACTGCCAACCACTATGTGCTCGACGCTGTCGGGGGCGCACTCGTTGTTGCTGCAGCCTGCTGGGGCGCCTCGCGCATCGAGCGATCCCACCGCCCCGTGGCCGTGCCCGATTCCTCCCCCGAACTCGCCGTCTCCCCCGCCGCGCCGCCGGCGCAGTGAGCCCAGCCTTCACCAGCCTCCCATGACCGCCGAGCTCGACACCGCTGCGCCCACCCGCAGCGCCGAGACTGCGGAACCAACGGCTCGTCGGCCGTCGCGCCACGCCTGGATCCGAGAGGTTGCCATCGTGGTGGGCTTCTACTACGTGTACAACGCCATCCGCAGCCTCGCCGACGTCGGTGACGCGAAGAACCGCGCCTATCGCAACGCCAACTGGATCGTCTCGGCTGAGAAGGCGATGTTCCTGTATCACGAGCAGCCCATTCAGGAGGCGTTCCTCGGTGCCCACTGGTTCATCAAGGTGATGAACGTCTATTACGGCACGCTGCACTTCGCCATCACTGCCGGCCTGCTGGTATGGCTTTTCGTTCGGCGGCACAGCGCGTACCGCGAAATGCGCAATCTCATCGGCGCCACCACAGGCCTGGCACTGGTCGGCTACTGGTCGTTCCCTCTCGCTCCGCCACGCCTGTACCTCTCGTGCGAAGGCAACATCCCGGTGCTCGGCGCTGAGGGCGGGCTGGTGAAGCCGGCGTGCTTCGTCGACACGCTCGAGCAAGTCGGTGGGCTTTGGGACTACCAATCGAGCGTGGCCAAGACCATCGCCAACTCGTACGCGGCCATGCCCAGCCTCCACTTCGGGTGGTCACTGTGGTGCGCCATTGTCATGTGGCGCTGCATCGGCGGCCGGTTTGGGCGCAGCGCTGCCGTGATGTACCCGTCGGTCACGCTGTTTGCCATCGTGGTCACCGCCAACCACTTCATCCTCGATGCCGTCGGCGGCGCCATCATCGTGCTCTGCGGGATTGGCGTGGTGCGCTGGAGCGGAGAACGGCGCTCAGCTCGCCGAACTCTGTCGGCGAGCACGCAACTCAGCGCGTCGTAACACCCCCATCACCATTGCGAACACCACCACACCCAACGAACCCGCCACCAGGAACGCGGCCAACGCCTGACGCCGCGTGTCGTCGAAACAGGCCACCGTTGCCACCATCGTCGCTCCGGCCAACACAGCGGCAGCCACCGTTTCCGCTCCCAGCGACAACGCTCTCCGACCACTGATCGCACCAGTGAGCTGATTGACCCGTCGGCACAGCAGCACTGCAGACACCGTCTGCGCGGCGCCGTAGCCGATCGCCAACGCCGCCGCTCGGTCGCGTGCGGGGAAGGCCGACGACATCACCACCATGCAGCCGACACCGACCACGGCGCCCACGACCATCAGCATCGCTGCATGGCGCACATCGCCCAGCGAGAACAGCACCCTGGTCATCACGAACGCGATGCCATAGCCGAGGAGACCCGGCCCGAACGCCACCAGTGCGTGGGCAATGGGCTCGAGCCCCTGGCTCGCGGTCTGACCGAAGCCTGCGAGCACACGAGTGAGCGGCCATGCCAACGCCACCAGACCCGCGCCGGCGAGAGCGAGAAGCGGCACCGCCCAGTGCGCAGCCCTGTCGATGGCATCGCGAACGTCGTTCACGCTGCCTGCCTGCCACGCGTCGGCAACGCGCGGCGCCAAGGTGGTGGCGGTGGTCACTGCGATGAGCGCATGCGGTAGCACGTAGAACGCGAAAGCGTAGACGAACACCGCCACCCCACCCTCGGCCCCGTTACCCAGCGCAAGCGCCGCTGCTGTCGGCACCAACGTGCCAACGACCGACAACGTGGCCCAGCCGAACGAGCGGCGCATCGACCACACTGCGGGGTGGTGCGGTTGCCATGTCGGCCACCACTGGACCCCGCTCCGGCGAAGTGCCAACGCCGGCGTCAGAGCAAAGGCCACCACCCCGGCGGTGGTTCCGCCGGCGAGCAGCAGGAACTGACCGTTCGTCAAGTCGAGGTCGGCCACTGTGCCGTCGCGCGCTGCCCGGAAAGCCAAGCAGGCGGCGATGACGATGACGTTGTTGACGGCCGGAGCGAGCGCAGCCGCGACATACCTGCCGCGGGCGTTGAGCGCCGCGCCAGTCACCGTGGCAACCCCGTAGCAGACCAGTTGCGGCACGAACATGAGCACCATCGGCACCATCAGGCGCGCCTTGTCGTCGGCCAGCACCGCCGATGGTTCCGAGAGCAGCAGCAGGTGAGCAACCACAGGAGCGAGGGCCATGCCCACCGCCGCAACCACGGCCAGCCCGGCGACGATCAGCCCAGCCGATGCCCTGGTGGCGCGACTCAGTGCCTCGTCGCCGCCCGCTCGACGGGCGGTGACGAACGCCGGCAGCAACACCGCTTGCAACACTCCGCCGGCCACCAACTCGAACAGCAGGTTCGGGATCATGTTGGCCGTCTGGTACACGTCGCCCAGCACGCCGCTGCCCAACACCGCTGCCGTGGCGATCACCCTGCCGAAACCCGTGACCCGCGAGAACAGCGTGCAGATCGTCACCAGGGCGGTGTCGCGCCGCATGCCGTCGATGGTCGTCATTGGCGTCGTTCAGATCAGCCCAGCATCAGCACGATCGCCCAGCAGTTCGGCAGCGTGCAACCGCGCCGAGTCGCCGGCCTCGTCGCCACTGAGCATGCGCGCCACCTCATCGACCCGATCCGGACCCACCACCACCGCGGCCGAGGCGAAGGTGGCACCGTCGTCGACGTGCTTGGCGACCACCACCTGGGTGTCCGCGAGAGCAGCGACCTGCGCCAGATGGGTGACGACGAGCACTTGGTGCCGCTCGCCGAGCGTGGCCAGGTTGCGGCCGACCGCGACCGCAGCAGCACCGCCGATGCCGGCATCGACTTCGTCGAAGAC
>Ga0105048_10015526_pt1 | contig 11817 bp, 10 predicted proteins | sample MAT05_FD_78382 | JGI IMG/M metagenome (GOLD analysis project Ga0105048, IMG submission 78382) | Freshwater microbial communities from Lake Fryxell liftoff mats and glacier meltwater in Antarctica - MAT-05 | ecosystem: Environmental > Aquatic > Freshwater > Ice > Liftoff microbial mat | place...
CACCCCGGCCCGCAGCCAGTCCTCATCGCGACACTTGCGGCACCTCCGATAACCCGGCAACTCCCTGACCCCTAAGAGGAGCGGATCGAAGAAGCGTTCGCATAACGCGAGGCTCGGGTAAGAGATCGGATCGGAATCAGGGCTGGGAGCCGGTGAGGTTTGGTTGGTAGGAAATGGCTGGCGGCGGGACACGGGCTGGCGGGGTTCGATTGCAAAGCGGTTCGCGCAGGCGGAAGACGACGTAGGCGCTGCCACGGCCCTGGGCGATCCAGTGTGGGAGCTGCGTCTCCTTCACCGGGCCGATGGCCTCGATGACCATCCAGATGTTGCCGCGATTCTTTTTCACCTCTCGTTTTTTCACGATGCCGCAGTGCGAAAACGGTGAGCCGCTCGATCCCTCGATGGCGTCAATGAGCGGATTGTGCGGGAGGCTTTGGAAAACGAAGTCGCCGGGCCGGGGCGCGTATCCGACCGGCACGGAGGCCGTGCGAATTTGTTGCGGGAGGCAGGCGGAAAAAATCGCGGCACACGCGCAGAGCAGCAGGCGGAGGAACATGCCGCATGGTGTCATCGGTGAGGGACGGCGGCAAGTTTGCGCGAATGCTGGCAAAGACTCGCAGGTTCCTGCTAAGAATGGTCGCGATGAACGACTTGAAACCCACAGGCAAATGAAGCGCGCTTTTCTCCCGCTGCTCGCAGCGGTTCTTACGATGGCTGTGGAGTCGGTTTTCGCCGCGCCCGCGAAGCAGCCGGATAGCGAGGAGAAGCGTCGGCTGGCGGGAGAGGTGTACCGCATCTTCGAGGCGAAATGCGCGGACTGCCACGGGGGTCATCTGCCGAAGCCGAAGGGGAAGTTCGGCTACGTGCTGGATCTCAAGCGCGTGGGGGAGAATCTGAAATACGTCGTGCGTGGTGATCCGGACAATTCGGAGATCTACCAGTTGGTAAAAAATGACGAGATGCCGGGCGAGGATGCCGATGTGCCGGGGCTGACGCCGGAGGAAAAGAAGACGGTCGAAGCGTGGGTGCTCGCAGGCGCGCCCAACGATCTGCCGGCAAACTTGGCGGCATCGACTGCGTCCGAGGAACGGAAACCCGAGGCGCGGGTTCCCTTCTTTCAGCGGGCACTGAACTGGGTGGGGAAGCTGCATCCGGTGAGCACGCATTTTCCCGTGGCGCTGCTGCTGACGGCGGTGCTCGCCGAGGCGCTGTGCTGGTGGCTGCGCCGCAGTGAATGGATGCTGCTGGTGCGTTTTCTGGTCGTGCTCGGAGCGGTCAGCAGTGTGCCGACGGTCGTCCTGGGATGGTGCGCGGAGTTTCCGACTGTCGATGGCAGCGAGCTGGCGACAATCTATCGTTTCCATCAGATTCTCGGTACCGCGGCCTCGGGGTGGGCGCTGGTGTGCGCGACGCTCGTATGCATTTCCGAATGCGAGGAGGGATCGGTGGCCCGGCGGCGATTCCGCGGCGCGCTGCTGCTGGGTGCATTCCTGATCGGGTTGGTCGGCTTCCTCGGTGGCGCGTTGAATGCGGGCGGACTGGACCACTACAAGTTCTGACCGCCGACCGGCGACGATGCGCTCGACACGCTGCGGGCGGCGTCGCATTTTCCCCGGCTGAATGAAACGAATCCTCTCGGGCATCAAGCCGACCGGCGCGCCGCATCTGGGCAATTATTTCGGCATGATGAAGCCCGCCATCGAACTGCAGGAGCAGGGCGAGGCGTACTATTTCATCGCCGATTACCACGCGCTGACCACGGTGCAGGATCCGAAGGCGCTGCGGGAGAATTCGCGCGCCGTCGCCCTCGACTTCCTCGCCTGCGGGCTCGACCCGGCGAAGGCGGTGCTCTTCCGCCAGAGCGATGTGCCGGAGGTGACGGAGCTGACGTGGCTGCTCTCCTGCGTGACGCCGATGCCGATGCTGGAAAATTGCCACGCCTTCAAGGATCACCTCGCGAAGAACAAGACGCCGAACCACGGCCTCTTCGCCTATCCGGTGCTGATGGCGGCGGACATTTTGCTCTATGATTCGAACATCGTGCCGGTCGGGCGCGACCAGAAGCAGCACGTGGAAGTCACCCGCGACATCGCCGCGGCGATGAACCGGATTTACGGCGCGGGCCTGTTTGTCATCCCCGAGCCGAGCATCATCCAGCAGGTCGCCACGGTGACCGGACTCGACGGGCGGAAGATGTCGAAGAGCTACGACAACACGATCGGGCTGTTTGAAGACGAGAAGCCGCTGCGGAAAAAGATCATGTCCATCCAGACGGACTCCACGCCGGTCGAGGCGCCGAAGGATCCGGCGAATTCGAGCATCGTCGCTCTTTACCGGCTCGTCGCCAGCGAGGCCGACGTGGCGAAAATGGAAGCGGACTTCCGCGCGGGCGGGATCGGCTACGGCGATTTCAAGAAGCGGCTGTTTGAGGCGCTGTGGGAATATTTTCGCCCGCTGCGGCAGCGGCGCGCCGAGCTGGCGGCCGACCTTGGCGCAGTCGATGCCCTGGTGAAATCCGCTGGCGAGCGGGCGCGCGCCGTGGCGCTGCGGACGATGGAGCGGGTCCGCACGGCGGTGGGTCTTCGATAAAAAACGGCCTAACAAGATCGGACCCGATGGCTTCCAACTTGAGTGCGGAAGGAAATCACCAGAACGTAACGCATTCGGAAATCGCAATGCATGCGCGACATGACGAGTCTTCCGCATTTTCAGCCTCGATTATTTCCCTCGCGACCTTCTCCCTCCGGGCTGGCTTTCGAGGAATGAACAACAACCAATGAATACCATGCAAGAGCAAGAGAATGCCGGGCCGAGGATGCCCTCCGAACCAATCGCGTCGGAAAAAGTAACCATCGACCGCAAGGTCTTCTTCATCGACTTGAAGGAGAACCAGCGCGGGCGGTTCATGAAAATCACCGAGGATGTCGGCGGGCGGCGCGACACAATCATGCTGCCTGCGGCCGCCTTTAAGGACTTCCTCGAGGCTCTCGCGCGCCTGGTTGATTACGAATCCAAGCTGTAGCGCGTCGCGGAAACAGAGGACCGACGCGTTCGTGCCGGTCCGCCGGAAAGCCCCGGCAGGGGTCTTCTATTTTGTACTTGGAGCGCAAAGCTGCGCGCGAATCGCAGCGATGACTTCAGCCGATTCGACCGCCTTCATGCAGCGGAAATCGATCGGGCATTCCCGCAGGAAGCACGGGCTGCATCCGACCCGCTTGCGCAGGACCGTGTGACCGGACCCAAGCGGCCCGGTGAGTGCCGGCTCCGTGCTGCCGAAGATTGCGACCGTCGGCACACCGAGGAGGGCGGCGAGATGCATCGTTCCGGTGTCGTTGGTCAAAAGGAGATGGTTCTCGCGGAGAATGGTGATCAGTTCGGCGAGCGACGTCTGCCCGCACAGGTTCTCGACGTTGGGCGGATTCCCGGCGAGCGATGCGATGTTCTCCGCCACGGCCCGGTCCTTCGCCGTGCCGACCAATTGCCAGCGGCAGCCCATTGAGTCGCTGAACTGTTTCACGACTTCGGCATAGCGTTCTGGCAGCCATCGCTTCGCCGGGCCGTACTCCGCGCCAGCGCAGATGGCGATGCGCCCGGGGCTCTCGGGCAGACCTGCCTTTTTTGCAGCGGGCTCCAGCAGGCCCGCTGTGGAACCGGTGGTCACCTGCCCTCCGACGAACTTCGCGAGCGCGAGGTAATGGTGGACTTGATGGACTGCCGGGCCAGCGGACGCATGGACGCGTTTCCCGGTCGTGAGCACCTGATTCAGCAGGAGCGACCGCGGGGCATGCCCTGGGTATCCGACCCGCCGCGGGATTCGCGCGAGCCACATTTCGAGTCCGGTGCGCAGGCTGTTTGGAAAGATCACCGCGGTGTCGAACCCGCTTCCGCGAACGAGCTGCGCCACGGCAAACACGTCGAGCATCCGCGCAATCTTCCACTTCATGCCGGCCCCGGTCGCCTGCGGAAATGCGATGACCTCATCCACCTCCGCGACCAGCTTCCACACGTCGGCGATTTTCTCCGGCGTGAGCACGGCCAGGTGCGCACCCGGGTGCCCGAGCTTGATGGCGCGGACGGCGGGCACGCTCATCACCGCATCGCCCAGCCAGTTTGACGAACGGATGACGATGCGTTCCATCAGCGATTCTTCCAATACATCGTGCGGAAAGGATGCTCGTCGGTGAGGTTGCCCGCGATGCCGCCGAGCCGGTCGCTGTAAAACATGATCACGACATAGTTGAACAGCGGACAGATCGGCATCTCGTCGCGGATGATCATCTGCTCGGCTTCGCGGAAAAGAGTGAAGCGCCGCCCGTTATCCGGCTCCTTCGCGGCGAGCGCGATGAGTTCGTCGTAGCGCTTGTTGCTCCACCCGCAGTTGTTGTTGCCGCCGCCGGTCACGAACATGTCGAGGAACGTATTCGGATCCTTGTAATCGCCGACCCACGACGAACGGCAGAAGTCGTAGTCCAGCGCCGAGAGCGAGTTCAAATAGACGGCCCATTCCTGCTTGGCGAGGAGCACGGAGATTCCGAGTTCCCGCTTGAACATCGCCTGCAGCTCCACCGCGATCTTTTCATCCGTCTCGCTCTTGTTCGTGTAAAGATAGCGGACCACCGGGAAGCCTGCGCCACCGGGATATCCGGCCTCGGCGAGCAGCTTGCGCGCGGCGTCGGGATCGCGCGCGGTGCCCGCTGGCGGCTGATAGCCCGCGGTGCCGGGCGGAACGAACGCATCGGTGACCGGTTCGCCAGCCTGCGTGACTTTCTCGGTCAGCAACGCCTTGTCCACCACCATGGAGAACGCCTTCCTCACGCGCACATCGGTGAACGGCTCGCGCTTCACATTGTAGCGGATGAAGTAAGTCGCGAGAATCGGCGTCGCGTGATAATCGGGGCGCTTCTTCAGCTCCTTCACCAGCGAAGTCGGGACCATCGACTTGTCGAGGATGAGGTCCGCGACGCCGCTGTGGTAGAGATTGAACGCCGTGTTCGGCATGGGCGCGGGCAGGATGTCCACGGTCTGCATCCCCACGTTTGCCGCGTCCCAATAGCGCGGGTTGCGCGTGAGACGGATGCGGTCATTCAGACGCCACGCGGTGAGGAGGAACGCCCCGTTGTTCACGAGACGCCCGGGCCGCAGCCAGGACTCGCCGGCCTTTTCCGCCGCCTCCACGCTCGGGCGATGCACCGGCATGAGCGTGTAAAATGCGCACAGGTCGACGAAGAACGGCGTGGGATTGTTCAATTCGACCACCAGCGTGCGCGCATCGGGAGCCCGGATGGCCACGGTCTCATCCGCCGGTCGTGAAGCGGCATCCTTCGCCTCTCCATACGCCTCGGCTCCGCGGATGTAATAGAACTGGTACTTGTATTCCGCCTCCGGTTCGCGAAGCGCCCGCAGCCACGACCAGAGGAAATCCCCCGCCGTCACCGGGTCGCCATTGTTCCACTGCGCGTCCGGCCGCAGATGAAATGTATATTTCAACCCGTCCTGCGAAATCTCCCACCGTTCCGCCACGCCCGGCTCCGTGTCTCCATCCACCTTGTTCCGCGTCAGCCCCTCGAACAGCGAGAAGGCCACCCGGCCTTCGGGCTGTCCGCGGATTTTCGCGGGATCGATCGTATCCGGCTCCCCACCATTGATGACCACCAAGTCCGCGCGCTCAAGTGGTCGCCCGCAGCCGGCGGTCATGCTGATCACCAGCAGAAAGATGAGGAGGCGCGGAATGAAGGGCTTCACGAGGTGACACACGCTGCACCAATGCCGCGCCGCTTGCCAGCCTGGTCACAGGTCAATCGCATCGAGGGCGGCGTCACCCAACACGGCAGCCAGATGCCTTCGCCGCCACTCCGACACACCCAATGGGTAAGTCACACCGTTTTCAATACTCCTTCTTTCCGTGGACATCCCATCCACGTTTCGAGGCTAAATCACCGAGTTCCTGTCCGCCGCGGCCGAGGCACATTAGTGGGGGTGCGAGAAAGCAGGCTAAGGAAGGTAAATGCCGCGTATTGACAGAGTGAAACCACAGTCAAATCACACAGTAATTATGAACATCTCTGAACACCGCCCTTCTGAGGCTGACTTCTGCGTCACCCGTCGGCAATTTCTCAACCGCTTCGGCATGGGCTTCGGTGCCCTGAGCCTCGGCAGCTTGCTCGGCGAAACCGCAAACGCTGCGGCCAGTCTTTCACCCCTCCAATCGCACGCGCCGCACTTTTCGGGCACGGCCAAGCGCGTCATCCACATCTTCTCGCAGGGCGGTCCTTCCCACATCGATACGTGGGATCCGAAGCCGGGCATGGCGAAGTATGTCGGGCAGGATGTGAAGCTCATCGGTGGCCTGCCGCTGCCGTCGGTATTTAATTTCAGCAAGTCGGGCAAGAGCGGCGTGGAAGTGAGCGAAATCTTCCCGCACATCGGGGAGAGCATCGATGACATCGCGGTGATTCGCTCGATGACGACGGACATCCCAGGGCATGAGTTTGCGACCTTGATGATGAATACGGGCTCCGGACGGCTCGTGAAGCCTTCGGTGGGTTCGTGGGCGCTCTACGGTCTGGGCACGGAAAACCAGAATCTCCCCGGCTTCATCGCCCTCGGTGGCGGGCTCGGCGGAGCGGCGAACTGGCGCTCGGCATTCCTGCCCGGTGCATTTCAGGGGACGCTCGTGAGCAATGTGAGCGCTCCGGCCGAGAAGATCATCGACAACATCAAGAGCCACTACGCCTCGCTCGGAGATCAGCGCAAGCAGCTCGATCTGCTGAAGAGCCTGAACGAAATGCACGCTGACCGCCTGAACCGTGAGTCCGTGCTCGATGCGCGCATTCAGTCCTTCGAACTCGCTTTCAAGATGCAGACCGAGGCGACCGATGTCTTCGATGTGACAAAGGAGCCCGAGAGCATCCGCGCGATGTATGGCGACAGCGAAACCGCCCGCCGCATGCTGGTGGCGCGCCGCCTCGTGGAGAATGGTGTGCGCTTCGTGCAGGTCTGGGCCGGTGGCTGGGACCATCACACCGATGTGAAAGGCAACCTTCGCAAACAGGCCGAGGCCATCGACCAGCCGGTCGGCGCTCTGCTGAAAGATCTCAAGCAACGCGACATGCTCAAGGACACGCTGGTCGTGTGGGGCGGCGAATTCGGCCGCACCCCGCGCCACGACAAGGGCGCGCGCGGCGAACCCGGACGCGACCATCACAACAAGGCGTTCTGCTCGTGGATGGCCGGCGGCGGCGTCAAGGGTGGCCAGGCCTACGGTCAGACCGATGAATTCGGCTACGATGTCGTCGAGGACAAGGTCCACGTGCATGACCTGCACGCGACCATCCTGCACCTCCTCGGATTCGATCACGAAAAACTGACCTATCGCTACAATGGCCGCGATTTCCGCCTCACGGATGTCTATGGCAATGTCGTGAAGGATCTCATCGCCTGAGCTCACCCACTATGAGCATCTGCACTACACGGGTGTGTGTCGCCACTGCGGTGGCGGCGTCCATATTCCCATTCTACGCCGGCGCGGCGGCTCCGTCCGACCTCGCGCAACTGGACTTCTTCGAGAAGAAGATCCGTCCGGTGCTGGTCGAGAGTTGCTACGAGTGCCACAGCGCGGGTAGCAAGAAGCTCAAGGGCGGCCTGATGCTCGACACCGCGGAAGGTCTCCTGGCCGGTGGCGACACCGGCCCCGCTATCGTCCCAGGCAAGCCCGAGAAAAGTCTCCTCGTCCAGTCCATCCGGCATGAGACGAAAGACGACGATCTCTTCATGCCGCCCAAGAAGGACAAGTTCACCGACGAGGTGATCGCCGACTTTGAAAAATGGGTGAAGATGGGCGCGCCCGATCCCCGCACAGGCAAGGCGATCGCGAAGGCCGCGGCCTGGGATGCCACCAAGGCCCTGGACCATTGGGCATTCAAGAAAATCACCAGCCCGGCAGTCCCCAAGGTGACCGACACGCAGCATTTTGTTCAGAATGCGATCGACAACTTCGTCCTCGCGACACTCGCCGACAAGAAGCTCGCGCATTCCGCGAAAGCCGACAAACAGACGCTCATCCGCCGGGCCACTTACGATTTGATCGGACTGCCGCCGACCATCGGGGAGGTGGATGCTTTCGTCGCTGACAAATCGCCGAACGCCTACGAAAAAGTCGTGGACCGTCTCCTCGCTTCGCCGCGATACGGCGAACGCTGGGCGCGCCACTGGCTCGACATCGCGCGCTACGCGGACACGAGCGGGGATCGCCAGGGCGGCGGCAAACGCCAGCCGCTTTTCCCCCATGCATGGACCTACCGGGACTACGTGATCGGCGCGCTCAACCAGGATCTCCCATATGACCAATTCATCATCGAGCAAATCGCCGCGGATCGTCTCCCGGAATCCAAGACGGACAAGGCGAAGCTCGCCGCCCTCGGTTTTCTTACCATCGGCAAGCGCTTCATGGGAAATGAGAACGACCTGATCGACGATCGCATCGACGTGATCACGAAGGGTCTCATGGGCGTCACCGGCGCGTGTGCCCGCTGCCACGATCACAAGTTCGACCCCATCCCGACGAAGGATTACTACTCGCTCTACGGAGTGTTTACCAGCAGCCAGGATGTGGCCGAGGGAGTCCCCTTGGTGGATCCGGAGAAGAATCCACACTACAAGGACTTCCTCGCCGAGGTCGCCAAGGTGGAGAAGGAAATCGAACAGTACTCCGCCTCCGAGGCTGCGCGTCTGCTCTCAGGAATGCTGGAGAAATCAGGCGACTACCTGCTCGCCTTGCATGAGTCGGCCGGGACCAAAGATACGAGCAAAAAGGGCGACAATTTCCGCCTCGCGGCCCGCGACAAGGGTCTGAAGTCTGAACTGGCGGCGATGTGGTTCGACCGGATGAAAAAGATCGAGGCCAGCAAGAAAGATGATCCAATCTTTGGCCCTTGGGTCCGGCTCGCCGGAATCCCGGAAGACAAGTTCACAACAGACGCGCCGGCGATCCTCAAGGAGATTTCCGCTTCGCAGACTGTGGCCCCCGCCATCGCAAAAGCCCTCGCTGCGAAGACGCCCGCATCTCTCAAGGATGTCGCCGCCATCTACACCGACGTGTTCGGCAAACTGCACAGCCAGCTCAAGGTCGAGGCTTTCGTGGGCTACAAGGGCGGCAGGGGCACCCGCTTCGACATCGCGAAGACGCAGGCGACCCTCGCCGATGCGGACATTGATGCGCTCCGCAGGCAGATCTACGGCGAGACCTCCCTGATTTTGCCCGACGAGCAGACCATGACTCGCGCGCTCGGCAATCAGTTCACCACGCAGCAGAATACGATTCGCAACAAGATCGTCAGCCTCGAATTCACGCACCCTGGTGCGCCGGTGAAGGCGATGGCCGTGACCGACAAGGACAAGCCACGTGACGCGGTCGTCCTCGTACGCGGCGAAGCGCAGAACCGCGGCCCCGTCGTTCCTCGTCAATTCCCCGCGATTCTTACCACGCAGGAACGCAAACCCTTCACCGATGGCAGCGGCCGTCTCGAGATGGCGAAGCTCATCGCCAGCCGCGACAATCCGCTCACCGCACGCGTCATCGTGAATCGCGTGTGGCAGTGGCACTTTGGCCAGGCAATCGTCCGCACCGTCAGCGACTTCGGCACGCGCTCCGAACCCCCGACGCATCCCGAGATGCTCGACTGGCTGGCCACGTGGTTCATGGACAACGGCTGGTCGCTGAAGAAGCTCAACAAGTTCATCGTCATGTCCTCCGCCTATCAGCAGGACAGCCGCGCGAATGATGCGGCGATGAAAGCGGACCCGACCAACCAGTGGGTGTGGCGTTACAACGTCCAGCGCCTCGATTTCGAACAGGTGCGCGACACGCTGCTCGCCATCAGCGGCAAGCTCGACTTGGCCATGGGTGGACAGCCGTTCAACATCGCCGCGGCTTCCAGCCCGGGAAAATACAAGTACGGCATGGCCGACATGAGTGCATCGAAGGTCAGCCCCTATCGCCGCACCGTGTATGCCATGGTCGATCGCTCGGCCCTGCCGGACATGTTCAACACCTTCGACTTCGCCAACCCCGACATGACCACTGGCGAACGCATCCTCACGACCGTTCCGCAGCAGGCGCTGTTCATGATGAACAGTCCATTCGTCGCAGAACAAGTGAAGGGTCTCCTTTCCCGACCCGACTTCCCGGCGGCTGCGCCGACCGACGAAAAGGTCCGTTTCATTTTCCGCATCGTCTTCCAGCGCGCCCCGCGTCCCGAGGAACTCGATCTGGCAATGCGGTTCCTCGGCAATGAGACGTCGAGCGGACTCGCTGCCACTGTGAAGGAATCCGAAGTTCCGGACGCCAAAGCTGCGAAGAAGGCATTTGCCGCGCAGCTCAGGCCATTGAACGAGTGGGAGCGCTACGCACAGGTCGTCCTCCTCACCAACGAATTGATCTTCGTAAACTGAGCGGCGTCCAGGATCGCCCGGTGCCGCGGAGCGGAGGAACCTACTGCTGCGCGATGCCGTGCCCGCGTCGTTCGAGGACGTGCGCGTAGTGTTTGAAATCGAGCGATGCCCAGAACTTGATTCCAGCATCGTTCCGGGCGAGCACCACGGCTGTCACCCGTGCTCCAGGCGGAATTACGTTCTGCACGAGAAGGTTCATCGCAGCAGTGCCGACGCCCTTTCTGCGGTGCTCCCGTGCGATGAAAAAATGCCGGAGGTTCACCGTCGCATCCGGCTCGACCCCGAACACCGTATAGCCCACGGGTTGTGAATTCACGTTGAAGATGACTCCGCGCATGCTGCCGCTCGTCAGCCAGTTTCGCATCCGCACTTCGAGATCCGGCGCAGTCATCTGATTCCCGTGTCCCTCGTCGCGGATGAGCTGAAAATTCCACGCAGAGAGAAGAGCTGAGTCAGTCGCCGATGCTAAACGAAAGGTAATATGCACGGGCCACGACCGAACACCGGAAGGTCGGCTGGATCAATGACTCATGGGCTCGGGCGTTGGGCGTGAGTTGATCCGAGTCCAAAGTGACAGTGTGCAGGTCGCGGCAGGCGCAAGGAGGGGCGGTATGATACCGCCCTCTGGCAGCGGTCGCTCCGCGCCGCTGCCAGCCATGACCGTGGCAGTTCGAAAAGATCCTCGAACTCCGCAAAGCCCAAGAGTTGCCCACGCCTCTGGCTCGATGCGGCGCTCCGCGCCGCATTGAGAGGGCGGTATCAAAGCGCCCCTCCTTGATCTCGCCACCACGCTTTGTGGGACAGGAAATGAATCACGCCCTTGGGCGTTCGAGCAGAGCAGTCTCGCGATTCCTCTCTTCCGTCCGAATCCCGCACTTGCGATAAACGCCCGCAATGCGTGTCTTCCTGCCATGGACTTCCCACCTGCTGCCTGCGGTCGCGGCGCGGCTGATCGGTGATCGTGCGGCGGAGTCGCCGGATTCGCGCGATGCGGATCTTTCAAGCTGGCTGCTCGTCGTGCGTGGTCGCAGTGCGGCGCGACGGCTCATGGTATTGCTCGCGGCGGAGGCGCAGCGCGTCGGGCGGGCGTTGATTCCGCCGCGCATCGTCACCCAGGGATCGCTCGACGACGCAATCTTTGGCCGTGACGCGGCGGTGGCGCAGTCGCTCATCCAACGCCTCGCCTGGACGGTCGCGGTGCAGCGGGCTCCGGCGGAATGGATCGGGAAAATCTGGACCATGCCTGGTGGACGCGGCGGCGTGGCGAATCTCGCGAGCGTGCTCGACCGCACTTGGCGCGAACTGGGCACCTCGGGTGTTGATTTCAGCGGTGCGTTCTCGGAACTCGCGAAGATCGCGCCGGATTCC
>Ga0105048_10015527_pt1 | contig 11815 bp, 10 predicted proteins | sample MAT05_FD_78382 | JGI IMG/M metagenome (GOLD analysis project Ga0105048, IMG submission 78382) | Freshwater microbial communities from Lake Fryxell liftoff mats and glacier meltwater in Antarctica - MAT-05 | ecosystem: Environmental > Aquatic > Freshwater > Ice > Liftoff microbial mat | place...
GAAAAAGGCATTTCGATAATGCCAAAGGGCGGTGTAAGTGTAAATATGCAAAGTGTTTTGATGGATAATAATTTTGTGGCACTTGATGCTGGTGCTGCCGACATTTCCGGTAAGCCGGTTAAGGTTATAAAACTGTTGCCCATAAGCGAAAGCAGCGATGTGGTACTCACCACCCTCTATATAGATGTGGCCAACCTGCTGATAGCAAAAGCAACCACCACCACCAAAGAAAATGGCACCTACGATGTGGAGTTGACGTACAACAAATGGGCTGCTTATGCCCTGCCCGACAAAATGGTTTTCAGCTTCAACACCAAAGATTACAAACTACCCAAAGGTGTAACCCTTGAATTTGACGATGGCGAACGCCCCAACCTGGAAAAGCTGAAAGACAAAAAAGGGCGGGTGGAAATTACCTACATCCAATACGAAATAAACAAGGGGTTACCTGATAGTTTTTTTAAATAGTGATTTAATATTTGCACCAAAGGGCGAAACAAACTGGTATTTTGTATTCAGAACGGGGTTAATGCTAAATTGAAATGATTAATTAAAGTGACTTTTTACTTAACCTGATGCCCCACATCTGCTTATGGGTTAGGTTTTTTAGAAAAAGAAATAAAATGAGGAAATTGAACAAACATGCACTTGCTGCCTGCTATTCTTTTAGCTTCACATCTCTAAACCATTTTCTATGAAGGTTCTCATTGTTCAGGCCGGGGTTCCTTACACCCAATCTTTAGAGAATACTGAAAAGTACTCTTTACACCCTACGCTTACAAAAGGAGCTATGAATCTGAAAGCGTCCAACTTTATCAATAACACCCAAACCAGGGAATCCATTGCAAATAATGGCGTAGATGTTACTTACTACTACTACACACACCGCAAATCAATCATAAATCTTATAAGGGGTTCCATTGCCATCCGTAAAATCGTTAGAGAAAAACAGATAGATATCGTTAACATGTATTGGGGTGGTCTCAGCACTTTACTGGGTTACCTTTTTTGCCCTACGGTATTTGTTGTTTCGCTACTGGGCAGCGAACTTCATGGCAGCTATACTAAAGCAGGCCGCAAAACCTTGTTTGGAAAAGTGTTGTCTTTTTTTAGCCAGCTTACCTGCTACTATGCCGATGGCGTAATAGTCATGTCGGAAAAGATGAAGCAGAAAATATGGAAAACCAACAGGCACAAAGCCAGGGTTATTCCTGAAGGGGTAAACCTTTCAAAGTTTTTTTTGATAGAAAAAGAAATGGCCAGAGAGTACCTGCAATGGAAAACTGAAGATCCCATAATATTATTTTTCAACAACAACAATCATGTAAAAAATTACCCTCTTGCCAAAAAAGTCTTTGAATTGATAAAAGCCAGCGTACCAACGGCTAAGCTAAAGGTCGTCAGTAATGTTGAGCACCATCAAACCATTTGGTATTATAATGCAGCAGACGTATTGCTGCTCACTTCATTTCATGAAGGTTCTAATAATTCGGTTAAAGAAGCACTTGCCTGTAATTTACCTGTGGTAAGTGTGGATGCCGGCGATGCAAAAGAAAGATTGTGCAATGTGACACCCTCTTTTGTATCGGATAGTTACGACGCTGCAATATTGGCCGAAAAAATTATTGAAATACTGGGGACCAAGCAAAGAAGCAATGGTAAGCAAGTGGCACCGGAAATTGAACTGAACAACATCGCCCTTACCATTATACGTTATTACCAGGAGCTTTGTAAGGAATATGCATCATTAGAAAACCAGATGCCAGGTTTAGAAATAAACGGCAGCCAGTTCCGGCCACTATCTACTAAAAAGGCAAACCAACAGGCTGTGTAGAACTACTCCTTTTTTTATCCCGGTTTTATTCGGGCAATACAATAGCCCTTTCGGTTACAGCATCTATAGTGCGCTGATTTGTTTTCTTTAAGGGGTTGGCCCTGTTTTCTTCGTAAAATTTACGGTGGGCAATAATATCAATGCAACCAAAAATAGCTGCGGTAAACGAAGTAGAATCTGCCATACCCTTGCCCGCTATATCAAATGCGGTGCCATGATCGGGTGAAGTGCGGATGCCATTTAAGCCAGCGGTATAATTTACCCCTTCCCCCAGTGCCAGCGATTTAAAAGGTATCAGTCCCTGATCGTGATACATGGCCAAAACACCATCAAATTTCTCATATTGACCCCGTGCAAAAAATGCATCGGCACTATACGGCCCGTAAACTAACATGTGCTTTTCTTTAGCATCTTTTATGGCCGGCTTAATTACTGTTTCTTCCTCTGATCCTATCAGCCCTTCGTCGCCAGCGTGTGGGTTCAGCCCCAGTACGGCAATTTTAGGCTTATCCACGCCAAAGTCTTTCACAATACTTTCCTGCATAATTTTCAGCTTGCTCAGTATCGCTTCTTTGGTAATAAACTTTGCCACTTCTGCCACTGGTATATGCTCCGTAACCAGACCCACCTTCATATTAGCGGCCACCATCAACATTAGTACGTCTTTGGCTTCAAAAGCTGCTTTAAGATATGGGGTATGGCCGGTGTACTCAAAACCTACGGTGTAAATATTTTTTTTATGTACAGGAGCAGTAACCAACCCAGCTATATCACCCGCTTTTAACGCTTCCACCGCGGCCACAAGGCTGCGTCTGCCATACTCTCCGCCTGTTTCGTTGAGAATGCCAGGTGTTATCAGCACTTCCTCTTCCCAGCAGTTATATACGTTTAACATTTTGGTGTTTACCCTTGTAAAATCTTTCAGCGTTTGATATACAAAGTTTATATCGGGCAGCGCTTTGCGGTAAAAATTAATACTCTTATTGCTGGCAAAAATTACCGGCGCACAGTGATCTAAGATGCGGCTATCGCTGAGCGATTTAATAAGTAGTTCAATGCCAATGCCGTTAAGGTCGCCACATGTAAAACCAATGATGGGCTTTTGGGTATTGCTCATAAATAATGCTTGATAAGCCGTAAATGTAAATGATTTAAGGTACCTGCCACAAAGCGAGGCTGTTGTGTGTAAACGGAAGTTTGATTAAATAAACAAAAGCATTAAAGTGGTCATAAAAAAGCCAAACGAAATAAAAAACAGACAGAACGATTTTTTGACAGTTTTTTTCAAAACCTCATCATGCATTTCGTGCCATTTTTCTACTATGTGCATGTAATTTTTTTTGCTACCGATAGTAAACCAAGAATAAGAAAAAGCTTGACAATCAAACTAAGGCCAAACATTTTTACCCACAATTTGCTGTGGTTAAACATATTGGTGGCATTTTTTAAGAACGCAGCAATGGGGTTACCGGGTACAAAAAAGGAAAGTATAATCAATAACCCTCCCAGTATCAGCAGCATAATTACTGTTGAAAAGATGGCTCCGTTTAACCGCCCTTATATGGCATTTCGGCCTGTTGTTTTAAGTTCGTAATACAGGCTGCAATAAATAGTTTCGCGGGGATTGATGGCATAATCTTTAGGGCAAGATAGCAGATGAACTTTAGTAGAAAACTAACCTTAGTAAGGTATTTTTAAAAGGAAAGGTTGGTTGTAATTACGGAAAGCATTTTAGGTTTACATAGGCCAACGTTATTGTACAGGCTCCCTTAGATAATTGCTGCAATCCAAAGCTGGCACTTTCGTCGGCTGCTACTTTTAAGAGTTGAGCCGCCAAATCTTTTATGGTATAAATGTTACAGAATGGTTTCTTTAACTCCGCGTGTATTTCGCCGCCGCACAGTATAACGCCCAACAAATTATTCATGGTCGGCCTTTCTGATGGGTTCAATTACGAAGTCTGCCTGCACCCAACAGCATTTTATTAATCAAAACTTTGTGTACTCGAGGCGGCCAGTTTCAGCAGCCTGTCGAACTGCTCCGGCGTAATATCGTTGTAGAAGTAATAAACCGGATCTACGGGTGTGCCGTTTTTATGCACTTCGTAGTGGCAGTGGGGGCCGGTACTTTTACCGGTGCTGCCTATCCATCCTATCACTTCGCCGCGTTTTACTCTTTGGCCGACACTAGCTTTTATCCTTACCATGTGGCCATATAAGCTTTCGTAGCCATAACCATGGTTTATCACCACATGATTGCCATAGCCGGTGCTACCATTGTCGGCAGTTTTTATGGTGCCATCGGCAGTGGCGTAAATAGGCGTGCCTTGCGGGGCGGTAAAATCCAGACCACTGTGCATTTTAGTGATTTTATAAATTGGATCGGTGCGGTAGCCAAAACCACTGGCAATACGGGTCAGCTCCTTATTGCTTACAGGCTGTATAGCAGGGATAGCAGCCAATAAAAGCTGTTTGTTCGCCACCATTTTTTCTATGGCGTCAAAAGATTTGTTTTGGTTATCGGCTCTGTTGTAAAGGATTTGCATACTGGCCGATATGCTTTTTACCAGTTGATTTTCGTTCATCCGGCTCACTTTGGTTAACTCTGCGATGCGTTCCACTGCCTTCGCCCTGGCACTATCGGGTAGCGGGGCAGCCTCAAAAATATTTCGATAAACAGCATTGTCACGTTTCTCCACAGCATCTACCCGCTGGTCTATTTCTCCCAGTTGGCGCTGCAAAATTTTTAGTTGATAAATGAGTTGATCCTTCTCGTTTCTCAAAGCCCGTTCGTTGTTAGAAGGAAAATATCGCTGGCCAATTAAAACAATAATAACAGATGTAACCAGTGCCGCCGCTATAAAACCAAACACCCGCAACAGTTTTACCCGAAGCGGCGTCTCCAGCTTTTCGTAGCGCAGGGTATGGGTGTTATAGAAGTATTTTATTTTCTTCAAAAGAAGGTTTTATTGAAGATGGTAGATCAGGGATGATTAGGGTGGGGATGTGTTCATCGTTAAAGATTGAAAATTGTTAGTTGAGCATTGAGTGGTTCATAACCAATTTTCAATGTTCAAATTTCAATGTAGTAAAGCCAACCGCCTTGATTTCGTGTCCCCACGAACCAACAGAGAATCTTTACATTTGCCACCGCTCAAAAATCACGCTGTCAAATATAGCAGCCTTTTTTCCGCAATCATAATTTTAGAAACTCGCTTCGATATCATGATGACTTCAGCCGAAATACGCCAGACTTTCCTCGACTTTTTTAAATCGAAGGGTCATACAATCGTGCCTAGTGCACCGATTGTAATTAAGAACGACCCTACCCTACTGTTCACCAATGCGGGTATGAACCAGTTTAAAGATTATTTTTTGGGTAATAAACCTGCACCGTACCCAAGGGCAGTAGATACGCAAAAATGCCTGCGGGTTAGTGGCAAGCACAACGACCTGGAAGAGGTGGGCGTGGACACATATCACCATACCATGTTCGAGATGCTCGGCAACTGGAGCTTTGGCGATTATTTTAAAGCTGAAGCCATTGCATGGAGCTGGGAATTATTGACCGAAGTGTATAAATTGGACATAGACAGACTGTATATAACGGTGTTTGAAGGCGATGAGAAAGAGGGGCTGCCGGCTTCTACTATTGCGTTAAGAGAATGGAGCAAAATTGTAGCAGCAGACCATATCGTTTTTGGTAATAAAAAAGATAATTTTTGGGAAATGGGCGATACTGGCCCCTGCGGCCCCTGTAGCGAAATACATGTTGACATGCGCTCAATTGCGGAACGAAAACTGGTGCCTGGGCGGGATTTGGTTAACAAAGATCATCCCCTGGTGATAGAGATATGGAACAACGTGTTTATGCAGTTTAACCGCCAGAAAGATGGCAGCCTGCAACCACTGCCTGCCCAGCACGTGGATACAGGTATGGGTTTAGAAAGACTGGTACGGGTAATACAAGGCAAAACAAGCAACTACGACACGGATGTGTTTACCGGTACCATAGCCGAAGTGGAAAAACTAAGCGGTAAAACCTACGATTACAGTGACACAAAACGGGCCGTGGCCTTCCGCGTAATCGCCGATCATATCCGGGCTATTTGTTTCTGTATTGCTGATGGGCAATTGCCATCGAACACCGGTGCCGGATATGTAATTCGCCGCATCCTCCGCCGGGCGGTTCGGTATGCTTATTCTTATTTGGATGTAAAAGAGCCGATGCTTTGTAAGCTGGTGCCGGTTTTGGCCAACCAGTTTGAACATGTGTTTCCTGAACTATTTGCCCAAACTGATTTTGTAAGTAAGGTGGTGATGGAAGAAGAGCATGGTTTTTTAAGAACGCTGGAAGGTGGCCTTAAACGCATGGATGAACTAATGAAACAAAGCGACAAAATTATAAATGGGGATAAGGCTTTTGAGTTGTTCGATACTTATGGTTTTCCTATTGACCTCACAACTTTAATTGCATCAGAAAATAATTTAACCATTGACGAAGATGGCTTTAAGGCTGCTCTACTACTACAAAAAACCCGCAGCCGCGCCGCCACCACCATAGATGCCGGAGACTGGATAGTATTGGACGATTACGCCATGAACCAGTTTGTGGGCTACCACAGTACCGAAACCCAAACCAAACTGGTTAAATACCGCAAGGTTACAGCCAAGGGGCAGGAAGGCTACCAACTCGTTTTGGAAAGCACCCCCTTCTACGCCGAAAGCGGCGGGCAGGTAGGCGATACCGGCCACCTTTATTTTGATGATGAAGCAATAGCAGTCATCAATACCAAAAAAGACAACGATCTCATTATCCATTTTACAGAAGGCCTCCCTGCTACATTTGAAGGAAAAGTATTTGCCAAAGTGGACGTCAGCAAAAGGCAATCTATATCCGTACACCATAGTGCCACCCACCTGTTACATGCTGCACTTCGCAGTGTATTAGGTGCCCATGTAGCCCAAAAGGGCAGCCTTGTAAATGCAGAACACCTTCGTTTCGATTTTAGCCATTTTGCCAAAGTGGGTGATGAAGAAGTTGCGGCAATAGAAAAAATAGTGAACGAAAAAATACGTGAGAACGTTCAGGTAGTCATCAATGAACTGCCCAAAGAAGAAGCACTAAAACTCGGTGCCATGGCGCTGTTTGGCGAAAAGTACGGCGATGTGGTACGGGTGGTAGTCATTGACCCAACATATAGCGTAGAGCTTTGTGGCGGTACCCATGTGGGAACCACCGGCGAGTTAGGCCTCTTTAAAATAAAACACGAAACAGCCGTGGCAGCAGGTGTTCGCCGCATAGAAGCAGTGAGCGGTAATGCCGCCGAAACCTTTGTAAATGCCCAGTTGCACGAACTGCATGCCGCCAAATTATTGCTGAAAAACCCGAAGGAGTTTGCCAAAAGCATAGAACAACTACAGCAGGAAAACAGCGACCTCAAAAAGCAATTTGAACGCCTCGAAGGCAGGCAACTTGTGGGCATCCGCAACGAACTGTTGGGCAAAACTGTGTTGCAAAATGGTACTGTTTTTATAGGTGATATTATTGAAGTAGGCAATGCCGATGCCCTCAAGAAAATTTGTACCGACCTTAAAAACGAACTCACCGCACCTTATGCCGTAGTGCTGTGCGCCAATATTGGCGGCAAAGCCAGCGTAGCCGTTATGTACCACGAAACCAGCAGCTTTGATGCCGGTAAAACCATTAAAGAACACATTGCCCAATTAATAAAAGGCGGTGGAGGCGGAAGCAAGAGCCTTGCTACGGCAGGAGGACAGGATGTGGAAAATTTGCAGACGGTGATTGAAAAGGTGAAGGGACTATTGTAAATTTCTGCACCAGAATTTGATTTTATAATTAATAAAAAAATGTCTGAACCAATGAAATCCCGGTTCAGATTTTTTTTCTAACCCATCTACGAAATATTTCGCAGACGTAATATTTTCCCATTAACTTTGGCTCAACAAAAAAATATTGACCATGAAAAAAATATTCTACAGCGCAATGGCTATAGCCATGCTGGCAACATTTACAGCCCGGGCCCAGAACGATAAAAAAGCACCCAAGGCCAAAATTGAAAAAAAAGAATTAACCATCAACGCCGATACCGACGAAGATGGCGATGGCAAAAAACGGATTGTGATCAGTAAAAAGAAGAATGGCAGAGTAGAAAAAATGGTGATAGTAGTAGATGGCGATAATGTGACCATTAACGGCAAACCGGCTAAAGATTTTAAGGGCACCGTAGATTTCTCCGGCCACGAAGATTTTGATTTTGATACTGATATAAACGTACACATGGCTCCAAATGTGATGGAGCATGGCCTTACCCAACTGCGTAACCTGCAAAGTTTTCCTGGCAATAAAGCCATGCTTGGTGTAACCTCCGAAAAAGACGTGAAAGGTGCCAAAGTAACCGATGTAACGAAAGGCAGTGCAGCAGATAAAGCCGGTTTAAAAGAAGGTGACATTATTGTTGGCATCAACGCCGACGAGATTAATGAAGAGACCGACCTTGTAGAACTGATAGCCAAATACAAACCAGATGAAAGCGTAGATGTACTGGTGTTGCGTGATGGAAAAGAACAAAAACTGAATGCCAAACTCGGCAAAAACGATACCCCCATGGCCATGGCCTGGAACGGCAACGATAATTTTAATTTCAGGATTCCAGCCATGCCAAGAATAGCCCAAACACCAGGGACACCAAGGGCGTTTAATTTTGACCAGAACAACTGGCCACTAATGGATTTTACCGGCGAAAAACCAAAATACGGTTTCAGCATAGCCGATAACGAAAAGGGCGATGGGGTAAAAATTACTGGCGTAAAAGCCGAAAGCAATGCTGCTAAAGCCGGCCTTAAAGAAGGCGACCTGATTACAGAAGCAAACGGCACTGCCGTAAAAAACACCGACGAACTAAAAAAACAACTCGCCGAATCGAAAGATAAAACTGATGTACCCATGAAAGTGTTGCGCAACGGCAGCAGCCAAAGCATCAATATAAAAGTGCCCAGGAAAATTAAGACGGCGGATTTGTAAGCAAACGAGAAAGTGTAATTATAAAACTTGCCCTATAATAGCTGGTAAAATTTTCGCTTCAAATTTTCCACTTTAGGGCTTCTCTAAAAACCTTTCTATTTCTCCTCCTTTTGAGGGGATTTAAAGGGGAGGCCAACAAAGAAAAGTAGGTTTTTAGAGGTGCCCTGTAATAAAACCCGCAAAGCCATTGGCCTTGCGGGTTTTTTCTTTCCTTTGCAGCCGAATGACTGAAGAATCAAAAACTCTATACGAAGCCGTTATCGGCCTCGAGGTACATATACAGCTTTTAACCCAAAGCAAACTTTTTTGTGGCGATAGTGCTGCTTTTGGCGCCGACCCCAATACCCATATTTCACCCATCACCATGGCCCACCCCGGCACACTGCCGGTGCTCAACAAAAAAGCCGTGGAGTATGCCGTTCGCCTGGGTGTAGCGCTTGATTGCAGTATCACCCGGCACAGCTTTTTCGACCGCAAACATTATTTTTACCCCGACCTGCCCAAGGCGTACCAAACCAGCCAGATGCTTTTTCCTATTTGTATGGGCGGCGAACTAAAAATAAACACCGGCAGTACGGTGCAAATACACCATATACACCTGGAAGAAGATGCCGGCAAGAGTATTCACGATGCACATGATGACTACACTTGTATAGACCTTAACCGTGCTGGTGTGCCATTGTTAGAACTGGTGACCGACCCTGTGATACGCAGTGCCGAAGAGGCTTTTGCCTTTTTAACCGAATTGCGCAAACTGGTACGCTGGCTGGGCATTTGCGATGGCAATATGGAAGAAGGCAGTTTGCGATGCGATGCCAATATCAGCATCCGCCCCGTGGGCGAAACAAGGCTCGGTACCAAAGTGGAAGTAAAAAACCTCAACAGTATTCGCAATGTAAAACGGGCTATTGAAGGCGAAATTTTACGGCAAATAAACCTTGTAGAAAAAGGCGAAAAAATTACCCAGCAAACACGTGGTTATGATGCCGATGCAAACACCACAGCACCTCAAAGGGACAAAGAAGAAGCGAACGATTACCGCTATTTCCCCTGCCCCGACCTGCCCCCATTTGAAGTAAGCGACAGCTACCTCAATGCAATAAAAGCAGCCCTTCCTGTATTGCCGGAGCAACTGCTACACAAGTATATGAGCGTGTTGCAATTACCCGAACAGGATGCCAAAGTGCTTACAGAAGAAAAAGCATTGAGTGATTACTTTAACAACCTGATTAAAGAAACGCCGCATAGCAAAGCAGCAGCCAACTGGATGCTGGGCCCGGTAAAAAGCTGGCTTAATGAGCACAACACTACCATAGAGCAGTGGCCTGTTCCGGCATCGGTGCTGGCCGCTTTAATAGAAATGGTACAGGGCGGTAAATTAAATTTCAGCACCGCATCAGCTAAAATATTACCTGCTCTTATTAAAGACCCCACAGTGGAACCACTATCCCTGGCCACCAGCCTAAACCTGCTGCAAGACAGTAACGAAGATGAACTCGATGGATGGGTAAACGAGGTAATTACTAACATGCCCAACAAAGTACAGGAATACAAAAAAGGTAAAAAGGGGTTAATAGGTTTGTTTGTAGGCGAAGTAAAAAAACTATCGAAAGGCAAGGCTGACCCGCAAAAGGTGACGGCTTTGTTGCAGGATAAATTGGCATAAAGCCGACAACTTAAGAAATTTTTTTGTTACCCTACCGCAAAAAATCGATTAAAATTGAATTGGCGTGGTATAAAATATCTCAACTTTCGATACTCCTGCCCGTCCGGTCAGGCGGTCTTTTACTACATCAGCTCTATTCAGCAAATCAACCCCCCATAACAGCCAGCCGCTATTAAGCATCGTATCAAAAATCAATTACCCTTACACATGAAAATATCTTTCAAAGCTTACTCTTTATTGGCATTGTTAATTAGCGGCTGCTTTGCCTGCCAGCCCGGTAACGACCCCGCAACTTTTGAGGTTAGCGGCACTTTTACCAACACAACATCTAAACAAATATTTCTGGCTGAGCTACCCTTTGGCAGCAGCAAACGCACCATTTTAGATACCACTGCCATAGATGCAAAAGGAAACTTTAAATTAAAAGCCATTTCAAAAGGGGAGGGCATGTACCAATTGTTTATAGAAAACGGGCCCGGCATAATGCTTATAAACGATGCGGCTAAGTTAGAAGTACACGCCGACGCCAAAAACCCGCAAGCCTACACTACTCCCGGCAGCAAGGTGAATGAAGACATGAAAAAAATGTTTTCCAGTTTCATAAAATCTGATAGCATTTTCCGTATCCAAAAACAGATGGCCGATAGCCTGCAAAAATCAAAAGCGAAAGACAGCATCCTATTCGCCACCACCGCTGCTGCAAATCAAAGCCTGGCGAGCCTTAAAAGAATACTAACTGATTTTATTACCAGCCAACCCAACGGCACGGCGGTATATTTTGCCACCGGCATGGCCCAAAAATTCAATAATGAAACGGAATGGAATACCCTTTTACAAATCGCTTTAAAACGCTTTCCTAACCACCCTGGCTTACAGGTGTTGCGGGTAAATACTTCCTCTCAAAATTCGTTAGACAAACAGGGGCAGGAGCTGATAGGCAAACCTGTGCCAGAACTTATTTTGCCCGACACCAGCGGCAAACCAGTTGCCGTAAGCAGCTATAAGGGCAAGTGGCTACTAGTTGATTTCTGGGCCAGTTGGTGTGCACCATGCCGTGCAGAAAATCCGAATGTCGTAGCAGCATTTAATCAATTTAAAAGCAAAAATTTCACCGTACTGGGTATATCTCTTGACCTGCAAAAAGGTGCATGGCTAAAAGCAATTAACCAGGATCATCTCGGCTGGACACATATCAGCGACCTGAAACAATGGCAAAGCCTGGCCGCCGAAACCTATGCCATCAACGGCATCCCATTTAATATTTTGGTTGA
>Ga0105048_10015530_pt1 | contig 11812 bp, 7 predicted proteins | sample MAT05_FD_78382 | JGI IMG/M metagenome (GOLD analysis project Ga0105048, IMG submission 78382) | Freshwater microbial communities from Lake Fryxell liftoff mats and glacier meltwater in Antarctica - MAT-05 | ecosystem: Environmental > Aquatic > Freshwater > Ice > Liftoff microbial mat | place...
TACTCGGCGAGCGAAGGGCGCGACATGACCAAGCTCACCCCCGCTTTCCTCGGAGCGCGCTACGGCGCGATGAAGCTGACGGATAAGATGATGCCGCCCAACCTGCAGCGGCTCGCCTCGGTCAGTGAGCTCGATCACTTCGCCCGCGCCGAGCTGCAGGAGCTGCTGGGCCAGCAGTTCGCCGCCGGGCGCGAGATCGCGCCGGTGAAAAGTCACGCCAGCGCTTATGCGCGCGTGCACGGGCTGATGAGCAGCGAAGACCTTTTCGACATCTCGAAGGAGCCGGAGAATCTGCGCGCGGCGTACGGCCCGACGCTCTTCGGCCAGCAGACACTGATGGCGCGCCGCATGGTGGAAGCCGGCGTGCCGTTCGTCCGCGTCTCGCGCGCGTGGTGGGACAGCCACGGCCAGAACTTTGAGACGCACCAGGAGATGGTGCCGGAGCTCGATCGCGTGATGGCCGCGCTCCTCGATGACCTGAAGCAACGCGGCCTGTTCGAGAGCACGCTGGTGCTCGTCATGGGTGAATTCGGCCGCACGCCGACGATCAACGCGAGCCTCGGGCGTGATCATTTTGCCAGCGCCTGGAGCGCGGCAATGTTCGGGGCGGGAGTGCAGCGCGGCGCCGTCTATGGCAAGACGGACAAGGACGGCAAGAATGTCGCTGAGGGTGCGATTGGAGCGGGTGAGCTGTTTGCGACGGTGCTCGAAGCGGTGGGCATCAATCACCAGAAGGAATATCACGTCGGCGCGCGACCGATCCCGCTCGTCAATCCGGGCATCAAGCCGCTCAAAGAGCTGCTCATTTGAGACTGCTTCTCTAACAACTCCACACATGGCTGAGCCGAGCACTTTCAAGGTCACGCGCGAAATCAAACGCGAGGATATCCTCCTCTGCCTCGCACCTGGCGTGCAGTCGGAGCGGGTCTTTGCCGGCAGCTCCGATGGCAAGGTTTACGAATTCGACTGCTCTGCCGAAAAGCCGGAGCTGGCGGCGCTCGAAGGCCACTCCGGCTACGTCACCGGAATCGCGCGTGCAGGGGAACAGGTGATCTCCGGGGGCTACGATGGGCAGCTGATTTGGTGGCATGCGGAGAAGCGCGAGAAGGTGCGCGCCGTCAAGGCGCACCAGCGTTGGATCCGCGCAGTCGAGGCCGCGCCGGATGGGAAGACCATCGCCAGCGTTGCGGACGACATGGTCTGCCGTCTGTGGGACGCGGAGAGCGGCGCATTGAAGCACGAGTTGCGCGGGCATGAAGCGATGACGCCCCAGCACTTCGACTCGATGCTTTACGCCTGTGCGTTCTCGGCCGATGGCAAGCTGATCGCCACCGGCGACAAGGTCGGCCACATCGTCATCTGGGACATGGCGACCGGCGCTTCGCTCGCGACGCTCGAAGCACCCGGCATGTACACTTGGGATCCCACCGCGCGGATTCACTCAATCGGCGGCATCCGCTCGCTCGCCTTCTCCCCAGATGGTCAACTGCTGGCGGTTGGCGGGATGGGCAAGGTGGGAAACATCGATCACCTCGAGGGGAAGACTCGCGTGGAGATCTTCCGTTGGCAGGCTAAGGAGCGGATCGCCGAAATCCACGGCGACAAAAGCAAGGGACTGATCAACGACCTCGCCTTCCACCCGAGCGGCGAATGGTTGCTCGGTGCCGGCGGTGATGGAAAAGGCGCGCTGCTCTTCATCGATGTCGCCCAGATGAAAGTCGCTCGGGACGAAGCGGCGCCGGCCCACGTGCATCGCTTCCTGCTGAATGCCGCCGGGAACCGCATCCACGCGGCTGGACACAACCGGCTGACCGTGCTCGAAGCCGCGTGAACTCACCGGTGCGCCCCGCCGGCGCACCACCCCGTTTCCGGCGCGGCGGGGTGAAAAGCGATTTCCTTGCAGTTTAGCTTCTGCGATTCCCCCGAGACACTGATGCAATCCCCGATCCTCCCCCGACACCTGTTCCTCGTTGTGCTGCTTTCGTTTTCTGCGCTGGCACGAAGCGCGCCTCCGGAGACGAAGGCGACTTTCCCGCCGAGTCTGCCCGGCGGACAGGAGGTGATGACCGATACCTCCGACGAGTTTCTGAGACCGCCCGCGACACTGCGACCGGACGTCGCCGTCGCGAAGACCCCGCCAACAATCGATTTCCTTTTCTATCCGGGCCAGAGGTATCCGGGGAATCCGTGGTCGAACTGGGGCGACAGCGTCGCGGCGAACGGCAAATACTACGCGTCGATCGGCGATCATCTCGCGCCCGCGGGAAATGCGTTCGTCTTCGAATACGACCCGGCGACGCGAAAGATGCGGCAACTCGCCGACGTGCGGAAGCTGCTCGCGCTGCCCGATGGCCACTACACGCCGGGCAAGATCCACGGGCGTCTCGACGTGGGGAGCGACGGATGGATTTACTTCTCCACGCATCGCGGCTCCACGCGCGTCACGACCGACGCGTTTCATTACGAGGGCGATTGGATCCTCCGCTGCGATCCGGCGAGCGGGCGGGCGGAAGTCGTCGCGCACGGGCCGGTGCCGAAGCATTGCATCCCGTGCAGCGTGCTCGATCCGCAACGGTTGATCTTCTACGGCGGCACCGCGCCGGGCACCGGCAAGGACAGCGAAGGAATCCAGTTCTTCGCTTACGATGTGAAGGCGCGGAAGAATCTGTATTCGGGACCGAATGGACCGGCGCGCTACATGATGCTGGCGCGTTCGACGGGTCGCCTCTACTTCACGCCCGGCAAGGAAGGCGAAGGCGCGCTGATGCGCTTCGATCCCGCGAAAGGCGGTGCGCCGGAGCCGGTGGGCGGGACCATCGGCCTGCGCGCGGCGACCGAGGAAACGCCCGATGGATTCATCTACACCGTCTCGTCAGGACAAGGCGGCGCCGAGGCGACGATCTACGCTTTCAACACCAAGACCGAGCAGGTCGAGGCGCTCGGTTCCGCGGCCGTGGGCACGCAGAGCTACATCACCTCGATCGACGCCGACCCGACCGGCCGCTTCCTCTACTACGTGCCCGGCGCGCACGGCGGCAGCGAGAAGGATGGGTCGCCCGTGGTGCAATTCGACGTGAAGACGCGGCGCAAAAAGGTGATCGCGTTCCTGCACTCGTTTTACGCAGCGAAGGCCGGCTGCACGCTCAAGGGGACCTTCAGCTCCGCGGTCGATCCGGCCGGCGACAAACTCTACATCACCTGGAACAACAGCCGCGGAAGCAAGGCGTGGGATTCGTGCGTGCTCACGGTGATCCACATTCCTGCGTCGGAGCGGGAGTAGCATCGACCGCGTATGAAATTGCTTCTGCACGCCACCGCGTCCCTTTTGATGCTCGTCGGAGTCGCGATCGCGGAGCCGTTTGTCTTCCGCGATGCGGGCGACGACGCGGGGCTCTTTCCGGAAATCGCGGGCCTCCAGGGTCACGGCGCGGGGTGGGGCGACGTGGACGGCGATGGCTTCCTCGATCTCTTCGTGGGCACGTTTCACAAGGAGGGAACAAAGCCATCCCTCTTCTTCCGCAACGCGGACGGGAAGTTCCGGCTGGATGAGCAGAAATCCCTGCGCATCTCGGCGCGCGCGACGGGCGTGGTCTTCTCCGACTTCGATAACGATGGCGACCTCGACCTTTACGTCGCCAGCATGCCGCAGCCGAAGAACGGCCTCGCTGGCTGCACGCTCTTTCGCAACGAGGGCAAGGGCGTCTTCACGGACATCTCGCAGGACAATGCGGCCTGCCCGCTGGCCTTTGGCGGTCGCAGCGCCGCGGTGCTCGACTTCGATGGCGACGGCCTGCCCGACCTGCTTGTCGGCGAGGATCCCCTGCCCGGCTACAACGGCTCGCCGACGAAAAGCTCGCGCCTTTTCCGGAACCTGGGCGCGCTCCAATTCGAGGATGTTTCGCGCACCGCCGGACTGCCTGCGGACATCCCCGGCTTCGGCGTCGCCGCGGCCGACGTGAACAACGACGGCTGGCCCGACCTCTTTCTCGCGGCCACCAGCGGCAACCGGCTCTTCCTCAACGACGGCCACGGAAAGTTCCGCGAGGCGCCCGGCTCGCGCGAGACCTTCGCGTGGAAAGGCGCGGGTGGCGACAACATGGTTTGCGGCGTCTGCTTCGGCGACGTGAACCGCGACGGGTTGCTCGATGTGGTCATCGGCCAGCACTTCGAAAAACCGTGGCTGACGCCCGTGGCGAACCGCCTTTACCTCAACCGCGGCATCCGCGACGGCAGCCCCGCCTTCGAGGACGTGACCGACGCGGCCGGCCTCAAACCGCTGCCGCTGAAAGCGCCGCACGTCGAGATTCAGGACTTTGACAACGACGGCTGGCCGGACATCTCCGCGAGTCTCGTGAAGTTCAAGGACGGTCGCCCGCACCCGCTGATCTTCAAGCATCTCGGCCTCCAAAACGGCCTGCCGCGCTTTCGCGAAGACGTGCTCGCGCTCAACGATTTCCCGAACGACGAAGACCGCGCGATCAAGCGCCCGGGCGATCTTTTCGCGAAAGTGATCAAGGACGGGCGAATCATCTACACCGCGCCTGGCCCCAGCGGCGACTACGACAACGACGGCCGGCTCGACTTCTTTCTGCCCAGTTGGTGGCCGGAAGCGCGCTCCCTCCTGCTGCACAACGAAACGCCCGGCGGCCACTGGCTCGAAGTGCAGGTCGAGGGCACGAGCGGCGTCAATCGCATGGGTATCGGCGCACGGGTGAAAGTCTATCCCGCTGGCAAGCTCGGCGATTCCTCCGCGCTGCTCGGCTGCCGCGAAATCAGCGTCGGCTTCGGCTACGCCTCAGGACAGCCGGCGCTCGCGCACTTCGGCCTCGGGAACGAAGCGCTCGCGGACGTGGAAGTCATCCTCCCGCATGGCAAAGGAACGCTCTCGCAGAAAGGCGTGAAAGCGGATCAGCGGCTGACGATCAAGTGAAGATCTCCGCGTTGTGGATCGGCCGCGCTGGTCAGCATGACGCGTGCGGGAAGATCGCCAGCGCACGCTTCCAGGACGCGGAAACGCGAACTTTCAGCGCGGCTATTTTTTACAAATACCTCAAAACCACGCTCGGCCCTCGTTGCGAATCGAAAGCACGACACTCCAAAATACGCGTATGACCAACCTCCAAGTCTGGCAAGGCCGTCCCAATCCCCTCGGCGCCACGGTGACCAAAGAAGGCGTGAACTTCGCGCTGTTTTCCGAGAACGCCACCGGCGTCGATCTCTGCCTCTTCGACGATCCCGCGGCTCCGAATGAAACCGTGCGGGTGCGAATGATCGAGCGCACTCACCACGTCTGGCATTGTTTCCTTCCGGGGTTGAAGGCGGGACAGCTTTACGGCTACCGCGTCCACGGGCCTTACGAGCCGTCACAGGGCCACCGCTTCAACGCGGACAAACTCCTGCTCGATCCCTATGCCAAGGCGGTGACGGGTCTGGTGAACTGGAGTGCAGAAATGTTCGGATATGTCCAAGACGGCAGTGCCGACGCGGACCTCAAGCGCGACGAACGAGACAATGCGTGGTGCATGCCGAAGTCCGTCGTCATCGACGATGCATTCGATTGGGGCGATGACCATTTGCTCGATTATCCGCAGGCGGAATCGGTCATCTACGAAGTTCACGTCAAGGGCTTCTCGAAGCTTTGCCCGCAAATCCCCGAGGAACTCCGCGGCACCTACGCCGCGCTCGGCACTGACTTCGCCATCGACTACTTCCGAAAGCTGGGAGTGACGGCGGTCGAACTTTTGCCCGTGCATCATTTTGTGAATGACCAGTTCCTCGAAGAGAAGGGGCTGACTAACTACTGGGGTTACAACTCCATCGGCTACTTTGCGCCGCATTCCGCGTACGCGAAAAGCGGCACCACGGGCGAACAGGTGGTGGAGTTCAAGGAGATGGTCAAGCGACTGCACGCGGCCGGCATCGAGGTGATTCTGGACGTCGTCTATAACCACACCGGCGAAGGCAATCACATGGGGCCGATGCTTTCTTTCCGCGGTGTGGACAATGCCGCCTACTACCGCCTCGTGCAGAACGACCGGCGTTATTACATGGATTACACCGGCACCGGAAACACGCTCAATATGGTCCACCCGCGGGTGCTCCAGCTACTCATGGACAGCCTGCGCTATTGGGTGACCGAAATGCACGTCGATGGCTTCCGCTTCGATCTCGCCTCGACGCTGGCGCGGGAGTTCCACGATGTGAGCAAGCTGTCCGCCTTCTTCGACTGTATCCACCAAGACCCGATCATCTCCTCGGTGAAGCTCATCGCGGAGCCGTGGGACGTGGGTGAAGGTGGGTATCAGGTCGGTAACTTTCCGATTCTCTGGGCGGAATGGAACGGTAAGTATCGCGATAACGTGCGCGCTTACTGGAAGGGCGACATGGGAGAGTTGGGTGAGTTTGCTTATCGGCTCACTGGCTCAGCCGACCTCTTCGAGGACGACGGTCGTGGACCTGATGCCTCCGTGAATTTCCTGTGCGCTCACGACGGATTCACCCTGCACGATACGGTCGCCTACAACGACAAGCACAACGAAGGTAACGGCGAGAACAACCAGGACGGGCACAATGACAATCGCTCCTGGAACTGCGGCGCAGAGGGGCCGACAGAGGATGAAGGCGTGAATGCACTTCGTCGTCGCCAGCTCCGCAATTTCATGACGACCCTTCTCCTTTCTCAAGGTGTTCCCATGCTGGTCGGTGGCGATGAATTCGGTCGCACGCAGCGGGGAAACAATAACGCCTACTGTCAGGACAATGAACTCTCGTGGTTCGACTGGAACCATGCGGAGTGGCAGAAGCAGCTCAGCGAGTTCACCGCGCGATTGATCAGCTTCCGCAAAGAACACCCAATTTTCCGGCGGCCAAAATACTTCCGCGGTCGTCGGGTGGCTGGCACCGGACTGAAGGACATCATGTGGTTCGACACCGACGGGAGCGAAATGTCGGTGGAGGACTGGACATCAGGAGTCAATCGCTGCCTTGGCATGTTGCTGTCCGGCGATGCCCTGGACGTGCGGGATAGGCGCGGCGAGCCGGTGCAGGATGACACTTACCTTGTCATCTTCAATGCCCACCACGAACCAGTGAAGTTCGCGCTCCCAGGAAAACAGGAGGTCAATTGGGAGATCGTTTTAGACACCCGGCTGGAGCGTGGCTTTTCGGAAAAACCCGAGACGCGCTCCGCAGGCGATGAACTGGAAGCGATGGAACGGTCGATGTGTGTGCTACGGCTGGTGAAAGGCAGCCAGGAGGACGCGCGAAACATTTCGTGGAAGCACAAGCAAAAGGCCGAGGCAGTCGCTCCGCCTGTCCCGCCGCGCCCGTCGAAACACGAACCGATCGACCCGACCACAGTTGGCCCGCGTTTCCGTGCCCGCACGGCGAAGGCCCCAGCCATTTCCGACCTGGCCCAAGGCACCTCAGAATCGGACGACCCACCAACCCAATAAACCTCCGCGGTGGTATAAAGACTGTCTTCCCTCCACAAGGCTACTCACCCGTCCTCGCGACGATACTCGAGCCTCACACGCGCGTCGCGAGCTGAGGCAGCAGTTGCCGGAGCTGGTCGAGGTTCACCGGCTTCACGAGGTGGGCGAAGAACCCGGCTTCCTTGGTCTGCCGCAGATCGTCCTCCATGCCGTAACCGCTGAGCGCGATGACGGGGACCGGGCGCTGGCGCTGGATTTCGCGCATGAGATCGAGTCCGCTGCCATCGGGCAGACCGAGATCGCTGACCACGGCATCGAACCTTTCAGCGGAGAAAGCGAGGAGCGCCTCGTGAACTGTGCCTGCCGTGGTGACTTGGTGGCCGCTGCGCGTGAGCAGACGAGAAAGGACGGTGCGCGTGTCTTCGTGATCTTCCACCACGAGCAATCGCAGGGCAGGTGCGGGCGCGGAGGGCCGAGTGGTCGCGGGCGCGGTGTCAGCAGGGGCATCGACGCTGGCGAGGATCACGGTGAAGGTCGCGCCGAGGCCCGCTCCCTGGCTGTCGGCCTGGATGGTGCCGCCATGCGCTTCCACGATGGCCTGCGAGATGGCGAGGCCGAGCCCGAGTCCGCCGTAGTGATGCTGGCCGGCCACGTCGCCCTGCTCGAAGGCGGTGAATATGTGCGCCAGCGCCTCCGCACTGATGCCCACGCCGGTGTCCTCCACGCTGACCACGATCCCGCCTTCGGCATCGTTGCGCGTGCGCACGGCGATGCTGCCGCCGGTCGGCGTAAATTTCAGCGCGTTTTTGATGAGATTCCAAAAGACCTGCTGCACCCGCGCGGGATCGGCCAGCGCGTGATGCCGCTCCGCTTCGAGGCTGATGACGATGCGCACCTGCTTCCCGAGTTCATCGCTGCGCACGATCTCCGCAGTATGTTCCAGCAGTTGGTGAAGATCGGCGGCAATGGGGGCGAGGTTTAACTTCCCGCGGCTGATGCGGGTGATGTCGAGCAGGTCGTCGATGAGGCGCGCTTGCAGCTCCACGTTGCGGCGAATCATCCCGAGCTGATCACGCACTTCCAGCGGCAACGCGGGGTCGCCTTCCAGCGCGCTCGCCGTGAACAGCACGGGCGTGAGCGGCGTGCGCAACTCGTGGCTCAGGGCCGCCAGGAAGCGATCCTTCGCCCGGTTCGCCGCCTCGGCCTGGTCGCGGGCGAGCCGCATCTCTTCCTCCGCGCGCCGGCGCAGGGTATGTTCGCGGGCTTCGGCGAGCGCCCGCTCGATGGCGGGAGCGAGTCGCGAGAGCCGGTCTTTGAGCACGTAGTCGGTGGCCCCGGCCTTGAGCAAAGTCACGGCGCGCACCTCGCCGAGGGCGCCGGTCACGAAGATGAAAGGGATCTTCGGGCGCCGGATGCGGCTCATGATCAGGGCCGCCTCGCCGTCGAAGGCGGGGAGACTGTAGTCGGAGAGGATGAGGTCGTGCGCGTCGCGGGCGAGCGCGGCCTCGAACTCTGCGAAATCAGAAACATGGGTAATGGCGGCTTCGAGGCCCGCGCGCTTCAGCGTGAGGCGGATGAGCTGCGCATCGGCGGCGTCGTCTTCGAGATGGAGAATGCGCGGGGCCGTGTTCATGAAACAGTGTGCGCCGGCGCGGAGGGCGGCGTGTTATGAGTGCCCCAGAAGTCCCAAACCGCCTGGAGCGACGAGCGGAAGCGGTCGAACTCGATGCATTTGACCACATAGCCGCTGGCGCCGAGTTCGTAGGCGCGCTCCACGTCGCCGTCGTGCGCGGAGGCACTCAGCACGACGACCCGGGAGAGCCGCTGCGCCGGTATGGCGCGCATCCGCTCCAGGAACCCGAAGCCGTCCACGCGCGGCATCTTGAGATCGAGCAGCACCACGGTGGGCGGCTGGGGCTCGGGCCCGGCAGGTTCGCCGCGGCCTTCGAGAAAATCGAGCGCCTCCACGCCGTCGGAGACATGGTGGATGCTCACGCCCGGCGCGATTTTCTTGAGCACCTGCATCGCGAGTTCGGCGGAGGCGGCATCGTCTTCGACGAGCAGAATGTGGCGGTTTTTCATGGGTGAATGGCGGTGCTTAATCTTCCGCTTCCTCTTCCGCTTAATCTTCCTCATTTCCCCTGCCGATGAGGTCGGGAAATTCCTCCCAAAGACTTTTGCCCAGAAGATTTTCGCGCGATTTTTGCAGCGGACGCAGAATTTCTTCCGCTCTTTGATTCAGGAAAGTGTAGCGCCATTCCTTGTCCACAGTGGTAAAGGCGTCAGTGATGCTTTCAATGATGTTGGTAGTGCGCTGCCTGGATTCGAGCAATGCTTGCTCCGCCTGCTTGCGCTCGGTGATGTTCGCGATGATACCGAGCATCCGCACGGGCTTGCCATCCACCGCGCGGTAAATGCTCCCGTGCACGGCAATCCAGTGAATGCTCTCGTCCGGCCAGATCACCCGGCACTCGAAATCCCAGTCCTTCAACTCGCTCACCGCCTCGCGAAAATCCCGCTCGACGCGCGCGCGATCCTCGGGATGCACATGCTGGATGAAAACCTCGAAGCCCCAATCTTTCTCCGGGATCGGTTCGTTGTAGCCCAAGCATTGGTCGTGGCGGAGGGAACGGCGCGACGTGTCGTGGATCAAGTCCAGATCCCAATCGCCGATCCGCGCGGCTTCGAGAGTGAACTCCAGTGCGGCTTGGCTCTCGCGCAATGCTTCCTGCGCCCGCCTGCGATCGGTGATGTCGCGGGCGACTTTCGACGCGCCGACAATCTGGCCGTGGGCATCGAAGATGGGAGAAACGGTCAACGAGACGTCCACCAGCGTGCGGTCTTTCCGGCAGCGAACCGTTTCGTGATGTCCGAGGGACTCTCCGTGGCGGATACGCTCCAGGATGCCCGGCTCTTCCTTTTCCAGTTCGGGGGGAATGAGCATCACGACAGGCTGGCCAATCGCTTCCCGTGCGCTGTAGCCAAAGAGCCGTTCCGCCCCGCCATTCCAACTGGTGATGATGCCGTCGAGGTTTTTGCTGATGATCGCATCGTCCGATGACTCGACGACGGCCGCGAGGGTGGCGCGCGTGTCTTCATCGCCTTTGCGCGCGGTGATGTCTTCGATGGCGAGCACGATGCGCAGCGGCTGGCCCGCTTCGTTTTCCATGCGCTGGGCGCTGAGCAACATGGTGCGGCGTCCGATGGATTCAAACTCGTGCGTGACCTCGAAGTTTTTGAATGGATTGTTTTTCGGCAGGATCTCTTCCAGCAATTTGCGCAGGTTGGGAATGTTCCATTGGCCATTGCCCAATTCATAAATCAACCGGCCTTCGCTCTCGTCCGGCGTAACCTGGAAATTCTTATAGAAGGCTTCATTGGCCGTGTGCATCCGCAAATCATCTTCCAGGACGAGGAGCGGAACAGGCGCGGTGCGCAGCGTGGCTTCGGCGTAATCGAGCGCGACTTGGGTTTGCAGCACAGTGGCGCGCACCATCTCTTCTGCGAAGATGCGCGCGCTGATGTCGCGCCCGATGGTCGAGATGCCGATGAGTGACCCCTTCGCATCTTTGATGGGCGACATCTGCACGGAAAGGCATATTTGCGAACCGTCCTTGCGCACTCGGGTCGTAGTGAAAAGCTCAACGGCCTGGTGGTGTTTGACATTGTCAATCCGGGCGAGCACTTCCTGCAAATCCTCCGGCAACGTCAGCTTCATCAGCGGTTGGCCGAGCACTTCTGCCGCCGGATAGCCGTAAAGTCTTTCCGCCGCTTTGTTCCAACTGGTGATGACGGCGTCGAAGGTGATGCTGACAATGGAGTCCTCGCTCGATTCCACGATGGACGACAAAAGAAATTTGCCTGCTTCGGTCCGTTGGTGCGCAGCGCTTTCCGCTTGCAGCCGCGCGGTCAGCCTCGCGACCTCCTCCACGAGGGCGCGTTCTTCTTCCCGCGCCGGGGCGGCGGAGTCATTGGTCTCTTTATTTTTTTCGTCGTCCATGAGCTGGGGGTGGATCAGGGGAGGGTGTCGAGGCCACGGGTTTCACGATATGTTCGTCTCCGATGTGGTCTATCGAATGAACGCAGACTGGAACGAGATGGCGGCTGGCGGTGACTCGCGACGATAAACGAGCCTCACACGCGCGTCGCGAGCTGGGCCAGCAGTTGCCGGAGCTGGTCGATATTCACCGGCTTCACGAGGTGGGCGAAGAAGCCGGCTTCCTTGGTCTGCCGCAGATCGTCCTCCATGCCGTAGCCGCTGAGCGCGATGCCGGGCACCGGGCGCTGGCGCTGGATTTCGCGCATGAGATCGAGCCCGCTGCCATCGGGCAGGCCGAGATCGCTGACCACGGCATCGAACCTTTCAGCAGAAAAAGCGA
>Ga0105048_10015532_pt1 | contig 11810 bp, 11 predicted proteins | sample MAT05_FD_78382 | JGI IMG/M metagenome (GOLD analysis project Ga0105048, IMG submission 78382) | Freshwater microbial communities from Lake Fryxell liftoff mats and glacier meltwater in Antarctica - MAT-05 | ecosystem: Environmental > Aquatic > Freshwater > Ice > Liftoff microbial mat | place...
GAGCTCGGCCAGGTGCTGATGCTCGCGGGTGACGATGGCGCGCCGACGTTCGGCACGCCGATGGTCGCTGGTGCCAAAGTGTTCGGCGAAGTCGTCGAGCAGGGCCGCGGCGAGAAACTCATCATCTTCAAGTACAAGCCGAAGGTTCGCTACCGCCGGAAGACTGGACATCGCCAGTCGATCACCCGGGTGCGAGTCGGCGACATCGTGGGACCGGAGTAGATCAATGGCTCACAAGAAGGGCATGGGCAGTACCCGGAACGGGCGCGACAGCGCGGGTAAGCGGCTCGGCGTGAAGCGCAGCGACGGTCAGATTGTGCTCGCAGGGACGATCATCGTCCGGCAGCGCGGGACGGCCATCCGCCCGGGGAATAACGTCGGCGTGGGTCGCGACCACACGCTGTTTGCGCTCGTGGACGGCGTCGTCCGGTTTGAGCACGCCACTAAGGACCGCAAGAAGGCCAGCGTCTACGCGCCAATCGACATCGACGAAACCGAAGCCGTCGCCGTCTAGCCACCGGGCGACCCCCAGGTGCTCATCGCCGCACGGACCAGCCGTGTGCGCACAATGGAGCCATGAACGCATGCGCGAAGGTATTCACCCGAAGTACGAGGTTGTCACCATCACCTGTGGTTGTGGCAGTGTCATTGAGACAAAGTCCACCAAGGGCAATCTGCGGATCGACGTCTGCTCGAAGTGCCACCCGTTCTACACGGGCGAGCAGCGGCTGATGGACACCGGCGGTCAGGTTGAGCGGTTCCGGCGGCGCGCCCAGCGGGCAGCGCAGGCGGCCGCACCCACAGAGGCCACACCGGCCGAGTAACCGCTCGCGCGCGGCCCACGAATCAGCACAGCGGCCGGCGACCGGCGGAGGAGCATTGGCAGAGAACGGCTCCTCCCTGGTTCGCCGGCCTTCGCGTATCTCCCCCACGACCTATGGCGGGCAGGCGGTCCTTGAGGGCGTGATGATGCGCGGACGGCGCTGGGCCTCGGTGGCCGTACGCGCGCCCGATCAGCAGATCGTCGTGCGGTCGGAGCGGCTGCCAGTCCATCTGTACGGCGGCTGGGTCAGCAAGACGCCGTTTCTGCGCGGCCTGACCGTCCTGTGGGACTCCCTCGGCCTGGGCATGAAGGCGCTTATGTTCTCGGCTGAGGTCGCAGAGCAAGACGACGCGCCAAAGGCCGATGGCGAGGCTGGCGACGACGCAACCGCGCCATCTGGCGACGGTTCCGCTACCCCGGCCTCATCCGCTGCGCCGGCTGCGTCGAACTCGTTCGGCCAGACCCTCCAGTGGACAACCGTTGCCTTCTCGATGCTGATCGGCGTCGGCATCTTCTTCATGCTGCCGCTCGGTGCAGCCGCGCTCTTTGAACTTGCCATCGACAACACGCTCGCCGTCCACCTGTTCGAGGGGCTGGTGCGGCTGGCGCTGCTGGTCGGCTACGTCTGGGCCATCGGTTTCGTCCCCGAGATCAGGCGGGTCTTCGCGTACCACGGCGCAGAGCACATGACGATCCACGCCTTCGAGGCTGGCGAGCCGCTCGACCAGGCGCACATCGGCAAATATCCGCCCGCTCACCCACGCTGCGGTACGGCGTTCCTGTTGCTGGTCGTGGCGATCTCGATCCTGTTGTTTGCGCTGATTCCCACCGACAACTGGTGGATTCGCATTGCCTCGCGGATCCTCGCGATCCCACTGATCGCCGGCATCGCCTACGAGGTGCTCAAGTTTGGCGGCAAGCACGCCGAGCATCCGCTGATGCGGGTGATCGTAGTTCCGGGGTTGGCGCTCCAGTCGCTGACAACGCGCTACCCTGAGCCGGACATGATCGAGGTCGCGGTGGCATCGTTCCAGACCGTGCTAGATCTCGAAGCGGAAGACGCCGGCAGTTCCGCCGGCGACGCGCCTGCTTCAGCGTCGCCGCTGAGCTAGCTCCGCCCAGATCTCGTCTGGTGTCACGCCGCTTTCGGCCAGCAGCACCATCGAATGGAACCACAAGTCGGCCATCTCGGTGATGAGGTCCGTGCGGTTGTGGGTTACGCCGGCGATGACGACCTCGGTCGCTTCCTCGCCCACCTTCTGCGCCATCCGCTCAATGCCGCGCGCCGCCAGCTTTGCGATGTACGAGCCTTCGGGGCGCTCGGTCAACCGCTGCTTGATGGTGACGTACAACTCGGCGGCCACCTCGGGCGACGGCGGCGGGCCATCGGCCTCGTAGGTCGAGGTGTAGAAGCAACTGACCGCACCCGTGTGGCACGTTGGGCCGGCCGGGTCGGCCAGCACAAGGATCGTGTCGGCATCGCAATCGACGCGCACGGCCCGCAGCTTCAGCACGTTGCCGCTGCTCTCGCCCTTGCGCCACAGCCGGTTGCGGCTGCGGCTCCAGAACCAGACGTCGTGATCTGCAAGCGTGCGGTCGTACGACTCGGCGTTCATGTAGCCGAGCATCAGCACCTTGCCGCTCCGGGCGTCCTGCACGATAGCCGGGATCAATTCGTGCCGGTCGAAGGCCGGGCGGGTGACGGCGGTCGATGCCTCCGGGGTGGCCGGTGTGTCGGTCACGCGGCCTCCCCTTCTGGGTGCTGGACCGGCCGCATGGGCAGCCCGCGCTCAATGAGCCGGGCCTTTACGTCGGAGATGCGGAGCGTCCCGTAGTGAAAGATACTGGCCGCCAGCGCCGCGTCGGCCTTGCCTTCCAGCAGCACGTCAGCCATGTGATCGGCGTTGCCCGCGCCGCCGCTGGCGACCACCGGGACTGTCACGGCCTCCGAGATCAGCCGCGTCAGCCTCAGTTCAAAGCCGTTCTTGGTGCCGTCCGCGTCGATGCTGTTCACCACCAGTTCGCCAGCTCCGAGATCGACGCCTTGCTGCGCCCACTCGATGGCGTCCATGCCGGTGCGCCGCCGCCCGCCGTGGGTGACGATCTCGTAAAAGGTGCCGTTCCAGATGATGTCCATCGACAGCACGATGCACTGGGCACCGAACCACTCAGACGCCTCGCGGATCACCGCCGGGCGCTCCACGGCGGCACTGTTCAGCGACACTTTGTCTGCGCCCGCCTGGAGCATCGTTCGCACGTCGTCGGCGGTGCGGACGCCGCCGCCCACCGTCAACGGGATGAACACGGCGTCTGCCGTGCGGCGCACCACGTCGATGATCGTGTCGCGGCCCTCAGCCGAGGCCGTAATGTCGTAGAAAACCAGTTCGTCGGCACCCTCGCGGTTGTACAGCTCGGCCAGGGCGACCGGGTCGCCGGCGTCGCGGAGCTGCTCAAACGTTACGCCCTTGACCACGCGCCCCTTGTTCACGTCGAGGCACGGAATGATGCGCCGCGTCAGCACGCGCCGGTGCCCCCTTCGGTCGTGCCGGCGGCCTGTTGGGCGGCCAGCACCTTGATCGCTTCGGCAAGGTCCACGTTGCCAGTGTAAATCGCCTTGCCGACGATCACGCCCACAGTGCCGGTGCTCGCCAGCGCCAGGATGTCGCCCGGCGCGCCAACGCCGCCCGACGCGATGACGGCCACGTCTGGCACCGCGTCGGCCATCCGGCTCATGGCGTCCAGATTCGGGCCGGTCAACATGCCGTCGCGGCCGATGTCGGTGTAGACGATGGTCCGGACGCCGCGCGCCTCCATTGAGCGTGCCAGGTCGAGCGCGTCCACGTCGGACACGTCCACCCAGCCCCGCACGGCTACGCGGCCGTCGCGCGCGTCAATGCCGACGCCGACGCACGGGCCGAAGCGCCCCAGCGCCACGTCGATAAAGGTCGGGTCTTCGATGACTTTCGTGCCGACCATCACCCGGTCAACGCCGGCCGCCAGCGCCGCCGCGATGTCTTCAGTCGTCCTAAGGCCACCACCAAGCTGCACCGGCACCTGCACCGACTTCACGATGGCTGCTACCACTTCAAGCTGGCGAGGGCCGCCGGCCTTCGCGCCGTCCAGGTCAACCACGTGAATGCGCGAGGCTCCGGCCGCTTCCCAGCGCCGCGCCATCGCGGGTGGGTCGTCGCCGTAGGTGGTCGATTGTTCGAAGTCGCCTTGCACCAGCCGCACGCAGCGCCCGCCCTGGAGGTCGATTGCAGGGATGATCTCAAACACGGGCGACGGCCGACACGGGCTCACTGACAGGAGCCTGCGCGCAGATTCCGGCAAAGTTGCGGTAGATCAGGAGGCCGATGTCTGAGCTCTTCTCGGGGTGAAACTGGGTCGCGAACACGTTGCCCTGCGCCACAATCGAAGCGAACCTGACGCCGTAGTCCGTTTCACCGACGATGGCGGCCGGGTCGGCTGGATCGACGTAATACGAGTGGACGAAGTAGAAGTAGGCGTTGTTCGGGACACCGGCCAGCAGCGGATGCTCGCGCACGATGTTGACCGAGTTCCAGCCGATGTGTGGCACTTTCTGGCCGCCCGGCAGCCGCCGGACCGTGCCGGGCAGCAGTCCCAGGCAGGTGACGCCGTCGCCCTCGTCGCTCGACTCGAAGATGAGTTGCTCGCCCAGGCAGACGCCCAGAAACGGCCTGCCCGAGGCCACGAACTGCTTAATCGGCTCGACGAGGCCCATCTCTTCAAGTCGGCGCATCGAATCGACGGCTGAGCCCTGGCCAGGCACCACCAGCCCATCGGCGGCGGCGATGACGGCCGGGTCGTTGGTGACGGTCGGGCTGGTGCCAACCGCTTCGAACGCTTTCGCCACGCTCCGGAGGTTGCCGGCGCCGTAGTCCAAAACCGCGATCATGTCCGGGAACCCCCACTGGTGCGCTTGCACGGCAATTCTATCAGACCACCCGGCCAGGGACCGTCAGCCGATCCGTTGCACGTCAGAGGTGAAGCAGGAGCGTGGCGAGGCCCTCAGGCGGTGTCGGCGAACCTACCTCGCCATTCTGGGCGTCACTCAGAGCGTGATGCTGTCGTTCCGGTGAGGGAAGGCGATCGGCGGGTTACCGTCCGGGATCGCTGCGACTGGGAGAGCTGGGTGCATTCACGCCAAATTGCCGCGCGCAGACCGGCGGCCGGAATTGGAAGCAGGGTCTCTGGACTGACGGATGTCCCCTTCCGTGCTGCCGCCGTTCCGGGTGTCCGGCCATGGTCAGGCCACCTGTCCTCCTGGCTGATTCCGCTGGTCGCCGCAGTGGCTATCACCCTCCTGCTTGAACTTCCCCACGTTATCGCCGGGATGCAGGCCCAGCGCGGACTGATGTTTGTGGGGATGTTCTGGTCGTCACATGATGTCTCGCAGTATCTGGCAGCAATGCGCGACGGCGCGGCGGGTGCCTGGCTGGTCACGGACCACCTGAGTGGGGAGCCGCACCGCCCTGCCATGATGTATAGCCTGTACGTCGTGCTCGGAAAGGGCGCTGCGGCTGCCGGCATCGAGTTCGAGCGGGCGTACATGGCGGCCGCGACCTGCGGGCGGCTGCTCCTCCTGCTGGCGATCTATTGGGCGACCGCACTGGTGAGCCATCTGCCCGAGCGTCGGTACCTCGCGTTTGGGCTTGTCGTGCTTGGTTCGGGGCTGACATCTCTCCTGGGGGTTGCGGCACGATTGAGTGGCGTGCCGTTCGAGTTTGCCGGGGCGGAGCTAAACCGTCCGGAAGTGAGCACGTTCCTCACGCTGTTCACTGCCCCGCACCTTATGATCGGGCTGGCGCTGATGCTGGGCATTGCGCGAGCGGTCGCGCTTGCCTGGGACGGGAGCCGGGCTGCCGCTGCTGCCGCACTGACAATGGCGCTGGCCCTGGGTTTCGCGAACCCGTTCAGTCTGGCGACGATCTGTGCGGTACTTGCAGCGTTCGCGGCGGTGCAGGGCATTCTGCGTGCACCCACCCGCACGGGGATACTGGCTATCAGCGGCGTTCTCGCAGCGGCAAGTCCGTTTCTGCTCCACAGCGCCCTCGTGTTTTCTGCTGATCCGTTCTGGGGCGCGACCTATGGCGGGCAGAATCGGACGCTCAGCGATCCGCCGGTTGAGCTCCTGCTCGGACTCGGCTTGCTGGTGCCGTTGGCGATGATGGGCCTGCGGAGTTTCTTGCGAGACCTGACGCCGGGGCGGACACTCGTGATGACGTGGATCGTCGTCAGCGTCGTGCTGATGTACCTTCCGGTGGGTTTCCAGCGACGGTTCTCGTTTGGCCTCCACCCGATGCTTGGGATGGCGGCGGCGTGCGGCCTGCCACCGGTCTGGGCATGGCTTCGCCGTCACCAGACCTTTCCGGGGTCGCTGGTGCGGCTTGGCGGGATGGCGCTGCTGGCGCAGTCAGTCTTCGGTTCGACCATGTTCCTCTACATCGTCTGTGTGCTGGGAGCGTTCGGGTCGCCCGATGGTGTACCGGTCAGCGTTGATGCGGCGACTGATCGCGTCCCATTTCAGCCGGCCAGCCTGCGCAGCGCCGCGACCTGGCTTGCTGACCGCGTAGGGCCGGACGAGATCGTGCTTGGACATACGATCACTGGCAACCTGCTCGCGGGGATCATGCCGGGCAGGGTCTACGTTGGACACTGGGTCGCGACGCTCGACTTTGTTCGGAAGCAGCGAGAAGCACACTGGTTCTTCGCTGCGCCAGTCGATGACGAACGCCTGCGCTTTCTGGTCGATCAACGCATCCGCTACATCGTGTACGGCCCGCCTGAGCGCGCGCTTGGGGCAACGCCGCCGCCGCCGCGTGGCGCAGACATCCCCCAGTTACTTGACCAGCCATCGTCATCGCGAGCGTCGGCGTCACTTCGGCTGGTGTACGACACGCAGGGCGTCGCGGTCTACGAGGTCGTCTCGGAAGCCGCTCACGCTCGATGACGCGGTGTTGCGCCCGCACACGTCATCGGCCCGATCCTCGGGCGTCACTTGGCGAGGGCACACGGCGTTGTGAATGTCACAGTCTGTGCTTACGCGCACTGGAGCTGATGCTGCAACGCCCTGGAGCCGTGACCATGATCCATTCCGAGACCATCGCACCCAGGGCAGTAGGATCAACGATCTGCCCTTCCGGGTTGGTTGACGCGGCCACGCCCGTCCCACAGCCGGCACTCGTGCAGCGCGTTGCGCACTGGCTACACACGCTGCTGCGGGTCTTGCCAATGCTGGTGGGGGTTGGGGTCGTCCTCGCGGCCGTCGCGGCAGTTCGCGGCGTCGTGGCCGATGGTGACTGGATGTATTCGGACGGCACCCAGCTCTACCATGTGCTGCGAATCCGCGACGGACTGCCGCTATACCCGGACATTGCAGAGTCACCGTTCATTGCGTTCGTATACTGGCCGCTCTATCTGGTCGCCGCCGGATTCCTCGCGCGCGCGGCTGACCTGGGGGTCGATGGCGCACTCTACGTGACGCGCGCACTATCCGTGCTCGGCACGCTGGTAGCGGCTGGCAGCATCGCCAGCCTCGCCGTGCTTTCCGGCGCGCGCCGGTTCGGGGCCTTCATCGCTGGCGGCCTCTTCCTCACCTCCTACGTCGTTCACCCGTGGGCCTATGCCGCGCGGGCTGACCTGCCGGCCCTCGGCCTCGTGCTGTTCGGGTTGGTGGTACTCCTCCGTATCCCGAGTTGGTGGGGTGCTATCGCTGCCGGGTTGATCACGGCGGCCGGCTTCGCGTGCAAGCAGACCTACGTCGTGGGTGTGGCCGTTGCGGTTTTGGCCATGTTCTGGCAACGACAGTGGACTCGTGGGATCATTCTCGGCGGGGTTTGGACCGTGTCCGTGGGGATGGTCGCACTAGTCATGACCATGGTGACGGATGGCAAGTTCCTCACGAACACCGTGTCGAGCAATGTCTTGCCGTTCCGCGCCGAAACGGTCTTGAGCCACCTTGCCGCATATGGACCGATGTCGCTGCCAGTGCTGTCCCTTGCCAGCGTCGGATGGCGTGGAGTCGGACGCGCAGGCACAGCACTCGGGTTGATGCGCCTCTACGCCGTGGTCGCGGCAGTCGCTGGTCTCTTTGCGTTGGCGCGGGCCGGTTCGTACTACAACCATCTGCTAGAGATCACGGCCGTGCTTGCCGTGTTTGCCGGCGTTGGCGTTGACCGCTGCGCCGCAACGTTTGGCCAGCTCACACATCAGACGGACGGTCCCCGGCACCCGCTGCTGGCTGCGATCATTCCGACAGCGGCGCTTTTTGTGGCGGTGGCAGGGTCCGGCATACCGCTTCTGGCTCTGGCGTTCAAAGCCATCGATCCGCCGGTTCGTTCAGACCTGATTCGGGCGCTTCGCGACGCGCCCGGCCCGGTCCTGACGGAAAGGGATGCATTGGCCGTCGTCCTCGCTGGCAAGGAACCGATTGGTGGCGATCCGCTCGGGACAGGCTTGCTGGCCGCCCAGGGGAAATGGGATCCGTCTCCGCTCAATGAGTTTGTACGCTCGCAGACGTTTGCGCTGATTGCTTTGAACCGACCCGTAGAAGAAGCACCGGCATTTGACACGTTTTCGTGGTGGCCGCCGGATACCCGCGAATTAATCCAACGGCACTATCGCCTCGACCACCGGTTGAGGAATCATTACCTGTACGTTCCGAATGAACAGGTCGGCCGTACCATCACTGACGCATCCGTTATTGAAGCGTCCGTCGCTGGCTGGAACGTCGGCGCAGGCGGGCCGTAGCGCCGCACGTACACGTCTAGCCGCTCAGGGGACGCTGCTGATAGGGCGTGTACAATGCCTGTAACAGCCTGGACCACGACGGAGAAGGCAGGCTGCCGTCTCTGTCCACGGTAGGTTTACAGGTGTCAGCGTCGGGTGACTGTTTCGTCAGGCGTTGCCGCCGCGCCCGACCGCCCAGGTCAGGTAGCTCTTCATCAGTTCGTCGATCTCGCCATCAAGCACGGCGTTGGTGTCGCTGGTCTCGTAGCCCGTGCGCTCGTCCTTGATGAGCCGGTACGGGGCCAGGACGTAATGCCTGATCTGGGTGCCCCAACTTGCTTCGACGTGGACGCCGCGCAGGGCGGCAGCCTCGGCCTCGCGCTTCTGAAGCTCCAGTTCGACCAGCTTTGAGCGCAGCATCGTCATCGCCGTCTCGCGGTTCTGTAGCTGCGACCGCTCGGTCTGGCAGGCGACCACAATGCCGGACGGCCCGTGCGTGAGCCGGACGGCTGTGCTCACCTTGTTCACATTCTGGCCGCCGGGGCCGCCCGCCCGGAACATGTCAAGCTTGATGTCCTCGGGCCGAATCTCGATGTGGATATCGCTGTCCACTTCGGGCATCACTTCGACCTTCGCAAACGACGTGTGCCGCCGGTGGGCCTGGTCGAACGGCGACAGCCGCACCAGCCGATGGGTGCCGCGCTCGCTCCGCAGGTAGCCGTACGCAAACTCGCCGCGAATCAGCGCCGTGGCGCTCTTGACGCCGGCCTCTTCGCCCTCGGTCCGGTCCAGGATCTCGGTCTTGAAGCCGTTGCGCTCGGCCCAGCGGATGTACATGCGGAGCATCATCTCGGCCCAGTCCTGAGCCTCGGTACCGCCGGTGCCAGCATGGACCGCGAGGATGGCGTTGCGCTTGTCGTACGGGCCGGACAGCACAAGCTTGAACTCAAGGTCCGCCAGCCGCGTGTGAATGACCGTCAGTTCGGCCTCGACCTCGACCCGTGTGTCGGCGTCGTCGGCTTCTTCAGCCAGTTCAAGCAGCACTTCGGTGTCGTCAATCCGCTTCGCCACGTCAATCCACGGATTGATCTCGCTGCGAAGGTCGGAGAGCGCCTTGTGCGTGGCCTGGGCCGCCTCGGCGTCGTCCCAGAAGCCGGGTTCGGCCGATTGCGCCTCTAGTGCGGCTGCCTTCTGCTGCTTCCCAGCGAAGTCAAAGACGCTCCCGAAGGTCGATCACGCGGGTCCGGAGTTCATTGAGGGAATTTCGAGTCTCTTGCACGGGTTTCTATCCTGCCGCTAGATTTCTTCGGCTTGGTGTGGCAGCAAAACTGTACCACGCCCAGCGGGAGGCTCGGTCGAAGGCGGGATTGGCGCGACCGGCGCGCCGGGATCCACGCACCTCGCACCCTGCGAACGCGCGGTTGCCGCGTGTTTGCTTGACAACATCATCGACCGGATATGCCCGGCGGCGCGTACCATGTGGACATGAACGGGCGAACGCCCGAACAACAGAGGGGACGTACAGTGGGCGCAGTCAGAGTAGCAATTATTGGCGTCGGCAACTGTGCCTCGGCACTGGTTCAGGGCGTCGAGTACTACAAGAACGCGAAAGATGAAGACGATGTTCCCGGGTTGATGCACAACAATCTTGGCGGCTACCGCATCAGCGACATCGAATTCACCGCGGCATTCGACATCGACGCGAACAAGGTTGGCAAGGATCTTTCCGAGGCAATTCTCCAGGAACCGAACAACACGATTACCTTTGCGAAGGTGCCGCACCTGGGGGTGCCGGTCAGTCGTGGCATGACCCACGATGGCCTGGGCTACTACTACTCGCAGAAGGTGCAGAAGGCGCCCGGATCGACGGCCGACATCGTGCGGATTCTGCGTGAGACCAAGACCGACGTGGTAGTCAACTATCTGCCGGTCGGCAGCGAGACGGCGACGAAGTGGTATGTCGAGCAGATCCTGGCGGCTGGCTGCGGCTTCGTAAACTGCATCCCCGTGTTCATCGGGCGCGAAGAATACTGGCAGAACCGGTTCAAGGACCACAATCTACCGATCATCGGCGACGACATCAAGAGCCAGGTCGGCGCGACGATCGTCCACCGCGTCCTTGCCCGTCTCTTCGAAGACCGTGGGGTCAAGCTGGAGCGCACCTACCAACTCAACGTCGGCGGCAACATGGACTTCTACAACATGTTGGAGCGGACTCGGCTCGAATCGAAGAAGATTTCGAAGACCAACGCCGTCACCTCGCAGCTTGATTTCAAGTTAGATCCGGACAACGTCCACATCGGCCCGAGCGACCATGTGCCGTGGCTAACTGACCGCAAGTGGGCGTTCATCCGCCTGGAGGGGCGCTCGTTCGGAGACACACCGCTCAACGTCGAATTGAAGCTAGAAGTCTGGGACTCCCCGAACTCGGCCGGCGTGGTCATCGACGCGGTGCGCTGCGCGAAGTTGGCAATGGACCGCGACATCTCGGGGACGCTGGAGGGGCCGTCGGCCTACTTCATGAAGTCGCCGCCGATCCAGCACCACGACGAGGTTGCCCGCGAACTTGTGGAAGCATTCATCAAGGATGACGGTCGGCCCTCAGCGCTCGGCAACGTCCAGTCCACCGGCGGGCGGGCGAGCGCGCCAGCCGCCGAGCCGGCCGCCGACGCGTAGGTGTGGTCGCCCGATTGCCCTCGCCCCTGCCCCCTCTCCCGCTTGCGGGAGAGAGGGTTGGGGGTGAGGGTTGCAGTAGACCTCTTGTGACCGTCGGATGATTGCGCTCTGGGGCCACATCATTGGCAGCGCCATCGTCCGGCTGTTGCCGCGCTGGGTCTGGTACCGTGTGGCCGACGTGTTACTGCCGCTGGCACTGCTCGGCTGGCCCGGCCACGTCGGGCGGGCAGCGCGGAACATGCGGCGCGTGCTCGGCTCGGCTGCCTCGGAGCACGAAGTCCGGCGGCGGGTCCGGCAGGCGTTCGGCAACTACGCCCGCTACATGATCGACCTGCTCTGGATGTCGGGGTCTACGCGCGCCGACCGCGAGGCCGCTGTCACGCTGGTCGGCTGGGAGCACGTCGAATCGGCGCTTGCCCGCGGCAAAGGGATGCTGCTGGTGACGGGCCACGTCGGTAATTGGGACCTGCCGGCAGCCGTGATGGCCGGGCGCGGCTACCCGGTGAACGTCATTGTTGAGACGCTGCAGCCGCCAGCATGGAACGAGCGCGTGCAGGGC
>Ga0105048_10015534_pt1 | contig 11810 bp, 11 predicted proteins | sample MAT05_FD_78382 | JGI IMG/M metagenome (GOLD analysis project Ga0105048, IMG submission 78382) | Freshwater microbial communities from Lake Fryxell liftoff mats and glacier meltwater in Antarctica - MAT-05 | ecosystem: Environmental > Aquatic > Freshwater > Ice > Liftoff microbial mat | place...
AACGGCTAACGGCTAACGGCTAACGGCTAACGGCTAACGGCTAACGGCTAACGGCTAACGGCTAACGGCTAACGGCTAACAAAAAAGCCACTCCGGAAACCCGGAGTGGCTTTTTTTGTCGTCTTGATTGACGGAACTGGAATTAGTTGCCGCCGGACTTTTTCATTTTGTCCTTCTTCTGCTCGGTATTGCCTGCAGGAGTTGTATTTTCCATTTTGTCCTTCTTCGAATCGCTGGGTGTATTTTCCATTTTGTCCTTTTTCGGATCGGAAGGTTTTACTGGAGGAGGCTTTACAGGCACCGGTTTGACGCCTGGGCCTTTGCTGGTTGTTGGCTTTTTGCCTGTGGTCGGCTTGGTAGGCAAGGTTAAAAGGTATTCGTCGTAGCGACGCTGTGCTTCCAAGTTTACGCGATCGGTGCATTCAATTTCTTTTTGTGCACGCAGTTCGTCAAGTTTGCCTGCAACCAGAGCTGAAATTTCAGCTTTTTGTTGTTCCAGGGTTTTGCCTCCGAATGCAGTCAGGGTAACAAAACCAGCTACCGCAAAGGCACAAAGAATGAGAAGTTTCTTATTCATTTTGTTGATTTTTTTTTGACAATGGTTTGGAAATGGATGTAATGCCGATTTTGACGGTACATTACTTCAACGGTTGAGCAGCAGCAGCGTTGGCAAACTCAGTTTTCATACGATCGAATTCAGCCGTAGCACGGACTTCAAATTCGCTGTCGCATTTGGTAGCCATTTCACTTTCTGCAGCAGCTTTGCCGGCGTCGAAACCCTTCTGGATTTCTTCCTGTACCTGCGCGTCAGTCAGCAGTTTTTCGCCGCAGGAACTAAGGGCGAAAGTCATTGCAGCTACGGCGAAGATTCCAATTACCGTTTTTTTCATGTTTTGAGACGTTTTGTTAAGTTAAAAAGTTGTGCGAAATTAATGGATATGCCGCATGAATGGTATTTTTTTTTGAATATTGTTTCATTTTTTCACCTAATCCTCCGGATCTCTACATGAGATGCCAACTACCACCGCGATTACACAAAACCGCCATCACAAATTTCACAACATTCTGTTAACATCCTATGGCCTGTGTCTGTTCACAGCTTTGATGTTGTTTCAACAAGACGCATTTGCACAAGGAGATGATCCACCATTTTCTGAAGTTTTGGAAAACCATTTCCGTGATTCCGACACCCCGGTTGAGTCGGATGCCGCAACCTTGATCGAAAACCTTGAACACTTCCAAAACCGTCCATTAAACATCAATACCGTTTCCCGCAGTGAATTGCTGTCCCTCGGATTGTTTGATGCTCTCAAAGTGGAACAGTTGATGCAGTACCGGGAATTGTTCGGTCCTTTGCTTGCCAATGAAGAACTTCAGGCAGTTCCCGGCTGGAATGTTTCTGAAATAAGGACATCATTGCAGTTTGCAAAGGTGCCGGGAAATGGACTAGAAAACCGTGTAACAGCTTGGCAATCAGGTTTTTTAAACGGTGAAAACCAGTTTGTGTTGCGCTGGGGAAGGGCTTTTCCCCCATCCTACCCTGCCAATACGGAAGGCACACCAAACGCCATGGCCATACGTTTCTTCCACCAGTTCGACCGTCGACTTCAGTTCGGATTTACAGCGGAAAACGATCCCGGAGAAGCTCTTTTTTCCAAAAGCAATCCGCATGGATTCGATTTTTACAGCATGCATCTTGGCGGACAAAACCCCAACCGGTGGATATCCTCTTTTGCACTCGGCGATTTTACAGCGCGTTTTGGGCAAGGCCTTTTGTTGCAAACGGGGTTTGCTCCAGGAAAATCAGCCGAAACCATGGGTCTTGTGCGTGGTGGGCGTAAAATCAAAAGTTACAACGCTTTTGGCGAAGTGTATTTTTTGCGCGGAGGCGCCTTAACTGCAGTTTTGGGGAAAAATTGGGAAATCACCGCCCTCGCATCACACCGTCGACGGGATGCCAATCTGCTCGTGCTCAACGACACTATGTTTGGACTCGAACGTCCGGAACTGGCCTTCAGTGCTTTGCAAACAGCCGGTTTGCACCGCACGCCTGCAGAAATTGCAGATGAAAAAGCTTTGGAAGAAACCCTTGGAGGATTGTCCGTTTCCCACATCTGGAAACGTGCACAAGTAAGTGTGAACGGTTTGTATCTTTTGTACGATAAGCCATGGCTATCTTCAAGTGATGCCTACCGCCGTTTTGCTTTCAGCGGTCGTCAGCTTTGGGGCCTCAGCGTCGATTACCACTGGACGGTTCGCAACATGTACCTTTTCGGAGAAACCGCCCGAAGCGACAACGGAAGTGTTGCGACAGTGAACGGCATGTTGTTTTCGGTTGACCGACGTTTGAACCTCGCCTTGTACTCACGCATCCTTTCACGCGGTTACCAAGCTGTTTACGCGGCTCCAGTAACGGAAATCAATGGATCGGCCAACGAACACGGCGTCATGCTCGGCGGTGATCTGCGGTTTGCGCGCAGTTGGGTCATCAACGCGTATGCCGACTTGTGGCGACATCCATGGCTGCGGTTCGGCGTAAGCGCACCTTCAAGTGGTTACGAATACTTGCTACGCCTTCAATGGCTGAAGGGCAAAACGTTTTCAACTTATGTATTGTGGCAAATGGAAAACAAACAGTCTGATGGCGCTGGCTTTGGAGAGCTGGTGAACAACCGTCGGGATCGCCTTCGCTTGCATGCCGTTTACCGCTTGAGTAGGGCTGTGGAGTTCAGATCGCGCGTGGAATGGACGCGTTACCGGTCAGGTCTAGAGGGAACAGGTCGAGGATTTTTAGCCTACCAGGAAGTGGTGGTGAAACCATTGGGTTTACCGGTAAATGGTGCCTTGCGTTTCAGTATTTTCGACACCGAAAGCTTTGATACCCGTGTATTTGCCTACGAAAACGACCTTTTTTCAGCGGTTTCCATCCCAGCGTTTTTCGGACAGGGATCGCGCTATTTCATCAACATTTCATGGCGTGTGAATCAATGGCTGCGTCTTGAAACCCGTATGGAGGAAACACTACAGTACAGGGTTGTTACCGATGGTGGAGCAACGGGGCCCAGGCGGTATTGGAAAGTACAGGTAAGAATGCAGTGGTGAGGCCAATTGCAGGTTGTAGGTGGTTAAAGTCCGTTTATGGCTTCAACGCTTACGATTTCAGGAATTTTGCCACGAATGGCTTCTGAAATGCCAGCACGTAAGGTCATGGCCGACATGGTGCAGGATTCGCACATGCCTGTCCAACGTATTTTAACGTGCATGTCGTCGGTTACGTCTACCAGTTCCACATCACCTCCGTCTATGCGCATGTGCGGTCTGACGGTGCTGAGAGCTTCTTCAATACGTTCGAGCAGGTGTTGTTTGTCGCTTGCGATCATCCCTATTACTTAATTTGTTGCAAAAGTAGCTTTTTTTAATGCTATTGTTTGAGCTTGTTGGGGTATTTCTCCCTGAATTTTTTTAATTTAGGGGCAATGATGTAAGAACAATACCCTTGGTTCGGATTGTCCTTGTAATAGTTCTGGTGATAAGCCTCGGCGGGATAGAACTTTTCGGCTGCGGATATTTCGGTAACAATCGGATCATCCCAAAGTTCCGTGGCGGTATTTTTGGCCACATCTTCGGCAATGGCACGTTGTTCTTCAGAATGGTAATAAATGACCGAGCGGTATTGTGTACCCGAATCGTTGCCCTGGCGGTTGAGCGTGGTTGGGTCGTGTACCGTGAAGAAAACCTCCAGAATTTCGCGGTAACTTACCTTTGCAGGATCAAAAGTTACCTGAATCACTTCGGCATGGCCGGTAAGGCCGTTACACACTTCGCGGTAGGTCGGATTGTCGACATGGCCACCCATGTAACCGCTCACTACCTTTTGTACGCCTTGCAATTCCTGATACACCGCTTCAACGCACCAGAAACAACCGCCTCCAAGTGTGACGATTTCAACGGGGGCATTGGGATCTGTGGTGTTTGTGGTTGCCGTAGCAGTATTGGAAGTGTTGACAGACATGGCATTTTTATTTTCGACGCCTGATGAAGGCGTTGTTTGACAGGAGTTGGTTCCGAATGCTAAAAAGGGTAAAAAAAGCAGTAAAAGGCGCATGGTGTATTCTAATTTAAACATACAAACGCTTAAAAGGTACCGATGGTTTTAAAAAAGGTGTTATGATGTTGGTAATGTTGGCTGGCGGACAAATACTAATCGGGCAAAACTTCCTGGTGAGACAACCGCGTGACAACCGTACGGTTGTTGAGGTGTTTCAAAAACAGGTTCATGCCTTCCCATTTGGCATCATCAAGTAGGTAGCTGATGTTGTTCTGGAAATACGATTCCAAATCGAACCCTGAAATGCCGGGCAAAATATTGCACAATTCGGGGATGTGGTCTATGCCTTGCTCGAGGGCAAGGTTAAAGTCCCGCACAAAAGCAGGATCCAGTGGCCTTGTGCTTACCCACGCTGCAAAAACAAAAGGCAGCCCAGTCCAATGATTCCAGGCTTCTCCCAGGTCGTATACAAAAGGGAAATGGTCGTGGCGTCCGATGGTACGGTCGCCGATGATCAGTCCTGCCGTAGACCCTCCGATGCATTTTTCGTAGCCTTCTGCTGCAGGCACAAATTCGGGCGCAATTTTCCAGTACTCCCGGCACAGCAGTCGGATGAGCTCCACCGAGGTACGCGAATGAAAATCTAGGTATATCGTTTTGATTTCTCGAAGGGGTTTTTCGGAAAAAAGACAAACTGTTTTTACTTTACCAGTGGTGCCGATGCAATAATCGGAAACGATAAAGGCTTGGGGAAGTGATGGAATGATTGCGATTGGGGTCAATGCCAGGTCAATTTCTCCGGTGGCCAGTTTACGTGCGCACTCTGAGGGTATCTCGAGGCTCAGTTCGATGTTGTCGGACAAAGCGCTGCGATACAAACCGTAAATAAACGGTTTGGTATTCAGGTAACTTACGGCCGACAAGCGTATTTTAGAAGCCATGGCTGGGATGGTTGGCGGTCAGTTTTGAACTACCGGCAGGTCGAAGTATCCTCGGAAAAGTTTGTCTTCTTCAAAAACCGTGTCGGTGAAGTCCTGTAGCACGTTGTACAAGGTATCCCTTTCGATGGGGCGACGGCCGCTGCGGCGAATGAGGTCGACAAGTTGTGCGGTGGTCAGCGACGGATTTTGTTCTTCCGAGCCTGCCATGGAGTAAATTTTGGTGGTATCGTCGATGGTGCCGTCGATGTCGTCAACGCCGAAGGAAAGCGACATTTGTGCCACCTGACGTCCGATCATTGGCCAGTAAGCCTTGACGTGGTCGAAATTGTCGAGGTAAATACGGCTGATGGCGTAGTTGCGCAGGTCTTCCACTGTGGTACTTTCGGGCAGGTGGCTCATCTGGTTGTCCTGGTTCCTGAATTTCAGTGGAATAAACGTTTGAAACCCTCCGGTTTTGTCCTGAAGTTGGCGCAGTTGTTCCATATGACCAATGCGGTGCTTGTAGTGTTCGATGTGGCCATAAAGCATGGTGGCGTTCGAGCGTTTGCCCAGGTCGTGCCAAATTTCATGGATGCGGAGCCATTGTTCGCCGGTGCATTTGTCGGCTGCAATTTGTTCACGTATTTCAGGGTCAAAAATTTCTGCTCCGCCTCCCGGCATGCTGTCCACGCCAGCTTCGGCGATCATTTTCATACCCTCTTCATAACTCACTTTCGCCTTTTTAAAAATGTAGTGGTATTCCACGGGTGTGAGCGCCTTGATGTGGAGCTCAGGCCTGTGTTTTTTTATTTTTTGAAAAAACTCCTGGTAAAAAGGCAAATCGTACTGTGGAAGAACACCTCCGACAATGTGCACTTCGGTGACTGGTTCACCGTCGTATTTGCGAACGATGTCGAACATGTCGTCCATCGTATATTGCCATGCGTCCTGGTCGTTGCGTTGTTTGATCAGACGCGAGTAGGAGCAAAATTTGCAATCGTACACACAAAGGTTGGTGGGTTCGATGTGAAAATTGCGGTTGAAAAAGGTATCGTCGCCGTTTTTGTTTTCGCGAAGGTAGTTGGCCAGAACGCCAAGATAGCTCAAAGACCCGTTTTCAAACAGGAAAAGCCCTTCCTCGGGGGTGATGCGTATACCTGCAAGCACTTTTTCTGCGATGGTGTGTTCTTCGGTGCTAAGCGACGGATTTTCGAGCAGTATGTTGAGTTGTTCTTTGCCCCTCATGGCTTAATTTTAAAAACGTGTGGTTCGTAAGAAGTAAAACCCAAATGGAGGTGCTATGTTCACAACTTTCAATTAAAAATGAAAATTAACCACTACCCCACCCTGGCAATTTACTGGGGCTCAAGTATTGCTGAAATTTATCAACTGGATGAGTTTTTTCGCGTTTTCGGGATTTGAAAATTCGGATTCCAGGATGACTTTGCGCTCATCAACCCTACTGGTTTCGAAGGAGGTATTGCCCAGGGCTTCGATGGTTTGGCGGATGGCGGTTGCTGTGTTGCGAACGTAGCAAAGGCTTTTAAGTCCAGTGCCGTCTACCATAATGTCGTTCACGATGCAAAACCGGCCTCTGAACAAGGCGTTGATCAATTTAAGTTTGATGCCCGCGCTTTGGAATGAAATGAGCAGGTTGATGTGGGCGTTTCGAATCAGTTCATTCATCCGGGCCTCGTCCGGATTTTCCACCAGGGAAATGTTTTCGTGACGGGCAGCTTCTTCTTTCAGTCGCTCGGAAGGTTCCATACCTGCTACGATGAAAGGCATTTCGACGTTGTTGAAAACCTCTTTCATAAGCCAGACTGCGGCTTTTTCATTGTCTGCAACGCTTAATTTGCCGTGAAAAAGTACATATTCGCCACGTCCCGGCATGTTTTCTACCATGTTGTTGGGGTGAAAAGCAGGTAGATAATGGGAGTTTGCTTTGAAAGCGCTGAAGTATTTCTGGTCGTTGCCTGAAAGGGTGATGATTTGATCGGCGTGCAAAACCACTTTGGGTTCGATGCGTTGCAGTTTCAGACTTTCGATGAAGAAATAGAGCTTTTCAAGCCAGTCCTCCGAAAGTTCCGACAGGCTTTCGTAGTATTTCCACTCAACGTTGTGCATGCGCACAATTTTCTGGCGTCCGCGGAGTCGTTTGTTCCAGATGAGTGCAGCGGTGTGCATGCCTTCAAAAAGTATGGGATAATCATCCTGGCGCAAACGGTTAAGCAACTTCTTGTTCAGTCGCGTGCGCATGATGAATGGCAACAGGCTAAGTTGATAAATAAGGTTTCTGCTTCTCGGATAATAATAAACGGCGTGACAGTACTTTTCAAGCTCTGGCTGTTGTTCACGTCCTCCGTATTGAAAACAGTGCAGGATCACACGAACACCTTGTTCGTGCAGGGCTTTGATTTGGTTAAAGATGACAATAATGCCGCCATAATTGGCCGGATAGGGAATGTCGAAAGAAACGATGTGTAGGTACATGCAAAATAGGATAACCAATTATAGCTTGTGCAAAGATATAATATTTTACACAGCCTATTTTATACAATGGTTTTCAAAATAAAAGTAGGAAACACTTTTTAACTTATGGTGAAAATTTTGTTTAGCAGCTATTCCACCCAAGACAGTTTTTTTTAAAAAAATACCACTCAAAATGCTTCGAATCTTTGGTTAATAACTTACCTTGTAGAACATTTATGGGGTCCTTTACTGGTCGCCCAAATTAATGATCGTTCACCAAAAACAAGGGTTATGAACATTACTTTCGAAGAGCTACGCCGTATCAAGCACGCTTTGCCGACGGGCAGTATTTCCCGCATCGCAAACGACCTGCACCTTGAGGAACAAACCATTCGCAATTATTTTGGCGCCCGCAATTTCAGGGAAGGTCAAATCGTGGAATGGCATCGTGAACCGGGGCCAGGCGGCGGTATTGTCCGTTTGGAAGACCCTACCATTTTGAACCGCGCGCTTCACATCCTTGAGATGATGAAGGCGCAATCTTAAAACCAGAAAACAAAATTTCTTCAAGTAAAAAATGAGTCATCCAAGCTTCCGGATGACTCATTTTTTTTAAAAGATTTGTAAAAACCATCGGTTAGATCCTTAAAAGCCTCTGAATAGATTTCTTCCGACTGGTAAATGTACAACGGCGTTTGGCGCTCAAAACGTCGGGGAGAACGTTCAAAACACAACAACATGCGTTCGGGCTGCTTTCCAAGTCGACTGTATACCAGGTTTTCCTGAGCGACATACAAACGCTGAAACAAAGCCAGTTCCTGAAACAGTACGGCTTCTTTGATCGGCAACACCACGCAAAATTTGCCCTCTGGCGTCAACAACCGCAACACGGCCCTAATGAGCTCGCCTGGCCTCAAGGTCGCCTGGTGCCTTCCCAAACGCCTGCGGATATCGGGTGCCACCGACGTTTCACTGAAAAATGGCGGATTGGAAACTATGAGGTCGTAATCCAAACCCTCTGTTGGATGGTATTGTTGAATGGACGATGTTACAACATGAATGCGTTCGGACCAGGGACACGCGCGTATGTTTTCTCTGGCGCAAGTAGCCGTGGCTTTGTCAATCTCCACGGCATCAATCACGGCAACTTGGTTGCGTTGAGCAAGCATCATGGACACAATCCCCGTCCCGGCGCCAATGTCGAGGATGCGTTGAGCACCGTCTACGGGCGCCCAGGCGCCCAGAAGCACACTGTCCGTGCCCATGGGATGAACGGCGCCCAATTGCCTTATGGCAAATTGTTGGAAGAAATAATCACCAGGCATAAATCACACGCGGTTTCCAAACAACAAACTTCCAATACGCAACATGGTGCCGCCTTCCTGTAATGCAATTTCCCAATCGCCTGACATACCCATGGAAATTTCTTTAAATGTTGGTTTGTCTGGGAAAAACCGAGCCTTCAAGGTTTCAAAAATGCCATAGAGTTGTTTGAATTCTTTGCGTATCTGGTCTGCATCATCGGTAAAGGAAGCCATGCCCATCACCCCGCACAACCGGATGTTGTTCATGTTTTTAAAAGATGGGCTGCTGAGCAATGCAAAGGCTTCTTCTTCGGAAAGTCCGAATTTGCTTTCTTCCCGGGCAATGTGGAATTGCAATAGGCAATCGATGGTCCTGTTGTTTTTCAAAGCTTGCTTGTCGATCTCCTCGAGGAGCCTCAGGCTGTCGACAGAATGAATCAGAGATACAAACGGGGCAATAATTTTGATTTTGTTGGTTTGGAGGTGCCCGATGAGGTGCCATTGGATGTCCTTGGGCATCGCCTCGTATTTTTCCAACATTTCCTGCGCCCTGTTTTCGCCGAAATTGCGCTGATCCTGCTCGTACATCAGCAAGATTCGATCCACCGGCTGGGTTTTGGAAACGGCAATGAGCAACGCTTGCCGGGCTTTGGTTTGAAGTAATATTTCCTGCAACATGACTGTAAAAGATAGAGCGCAAACCTAAGGGAAATATTTGGCAGAATCTTGCACAGCGAAATGAAACGGATGAGTATCTTACAAATTGAATTACCTTTGCGCCCTAAACATATTCTTGATTTATTTTATTTTATAATCCTTGTTTTGTTGTGCCAACAGATGCTTATCCTGAACATCCTCTAATCCTTATCCATGCCTATTTTTTTTCATTGCTTACCACACGCGATGCGTTTCATCTCACCAATTACTCCGGCAACCGTTCTGTTGCTTAGCTTCGGTTTTTTCACGGGTTCAACACTACAGGCACAATGCCCGACCCTGAATGCCAATGCCACTCTGACCTCTCCCGACTGTACATCCGGCAATACGCCTTGTGATGTTTGTCCGGGCGACGTCATAACGCTCAATGCAACCGGCATGGGTCTTCAACCCGGCGTATGCATCAACTGGTTTTATGGTACGACGAACAACTTCAATCCCTACAACGGTGAAGGCACATTGCTTGGTTGTTCGGAAATTGCTCCTTTACCACCTAACCCTTGTGGTGAGTGCCCCATGATCGGCGCTATTTTTGTTGATGCTTGCGGAACGGAGGAGAACAACGAATACATCGCACTTTTTTCAGGCAGTGGTTTTTACGTAGACGACGCTATGCTTGATATTGATGCAGCCAACAACGCCGGTTCCGGAAACGAGGACATAGGTTCGGGTTGCGGCTGGCAATTCCCTTCAGGTGGCGCCATAAACAGCATTCAAACGCTGTGCCCGGGCGCAACTGTGGTTGGCGCGGGCCCCGGCGATGTCGTTCCGGAGGGTGTAGCCGTGATTGTATTTACCAGTTCAGAACTTGATTACAATTACAACTTCGGCAGTTTGTGTCCCGTGGCGCCAGTCATTTATGTGATGCAAAACGGGTGCGCCCGTTCAAGTGGCGCATTCACCAACGGCGGTGGCGGTGGAACCTGCACCACGACATTTTCGCTTTCCTGTGGTTGCACTTGGACAACTACCTACAACGTTGGCTCTCTTACCGGTGGAAACGGCGCTTTTGTAACCGATTTCGGCTTTCCGCCCTTTTATGGTAACGCCGGTTGTGGCTTTCCGCCTGTACCAGGTGGCGGCGGTGGCGGTGGCGGCAATCCGCCCATCATCATTCCACCCTATGACGTGACCATCACACAGGATATGTGCAACGGCGGCCCATACTGGATCGTCGGGATCATTGAACCTTTGCCTGCTGGATGTCCGCAAACCTCTACGAATTACCTTCCTTTCGACGTTCCGTGTCCGGAACCTACTTTGAGCACGGCAGAAGTATGCGAAGACGATCCGAATTTCAACCTCAATCAAATTGGGGATCCAGCGGTACCCAGCGGTTCCTGGGCGGGCCCAGGCGTCACAGGCACTATGTTTGACCCATCAGGGTTGTCTGGCGATGTTACATTAACTTTTACACCCAACGGACCGTGTAGTGTTCCAGCCAACACCACCATTTCCGTTTATCCAACACCTACGGCCCAATTTGAACCCGTAACGCCGGCATGTGCCGGAAGTCCGGTTGATTTGGTGATCAATTTTACCGGACAAGCCCCCTGGTCCTTTAATCTTTTTGCCGGAGGATTGTTGGTGACAGACTATGAAACCATCGACAATCCGTTTACCATAACGGTTGCGCCGAACACACCCACCAATTACAGCATACAGAATTTCAAAAATGATCTTTGCTCCGGAAGCAATGTTTCCATTTTTGTTACGGTAATTACGGCACCTTCTGCAGTTTTAACCTACTCTGGAAACGATACCATTTGCCGCGGGCAGCAAGCCATTTTTAGCGTCAGCGTAAATGGAGCGCCACCGCCATTTAGTTTTGTTTATGCCATAAACAGTATAAATCAGCCTATCCAGAACGCCACATCCAATCCGTTTTTTTTCAATGCCACGCCTGATACAACAGCTTTTGTTTCACTGGTCAATGTAAATGCTTCGGGTTGTCAAGCGACTGTTTCTGGCAACGCCCAAATAGCTGTTCGTCCGTCGCCAGTGGCGACGATCGCCTCCGATACCCTGCAGGTATGTCAGGGGCAACTTGTAGATCTGTTTGTCCATTTTTCAGGCGCGCCAGGGCCCTATGCCTACATATATACCGTTAACAGCATCCCTTCGGATACCATCACCACGTCGTTTGCAACAGATACATTGAGCTTCATGCCAGTTTCCGGCAACTACCTTTACGCCCTCGATTCGGTGGGTGCAGGCGTTTGTCCCGGAATGGTGATTGGTCAGTCTCTGTTCCAGGTCGTGCAATCCATTACAGCAAGCATCAGTGGGAATGACACCCTGTGTGGACCAGGTGGTGTAGATCTGACGGTAGATTTTACTGGAACCGGA
>Ga0105048_10015536_pt1 | contig 11809 bp, 10 predicted proteins | sample MAT05_FD_78382 | JGI IMG/M metagenome (GOLD analysis project Ga0105048, IMG submission 78382) | Freshwater microbial communities from Lake Fryxell liftoff mats and glacier meltwater in Antarctica - MAT-05 | ecosystem: Environmental > Aquatic > Freshwater > Ice > Liftoff microbial mat | place...
AGCCGCTGCGCGAGCGGGAACTGAGCCTGAACGAGGCCGAGCGCACGCGGCGCGCCGCTGAACGCCGCAGCGCCATCGCCGCCAAGCAGGCGGCAGCGGCCACGCTGCCGGCCGCCGCTTCGGCGCCACCGCCGCAATTGCGCCTGCGCGACAACTTGCCGGCCGCCCCGCCACGCCCGCCTCGCTCGTCACTGGCGCGTGACGAAACCGATCGAGCTTCCGAAGCCGCCGAACGGGTGCGGGACGCCGAGCGACGGCGTGACGAAGCGCAGGCCAACCAGCGGCGGGTGCAACAGCGTGAGGCCGAACGTGCGGCCAGCGGGCGCAGCAGTGCGCCCTTGCCTGTGCCAGGCGCCGCGTCGGCCGCCAGCGCCGTGGCGCGCTGAACGGCTGACTTACTTCAGCGGGTCGACACGCGCCAGCGCGAGCGACAGGTTGTCGCCGCCGCCACGGGCGCGCTGGCGCGCCTTGCTGATCAACATCTCGGTGGCTTCGCGCGGGGGCAGCGCGTGCAGGATGGCGCCAATTTCCTTGGGCGTGAAGTAGTGCCACAGGCCGTCGCTGCAGGCCACGAGGCTGTCGCCAAATTCCAGCTTGTCGACGTGCCACAAGGCAATGGGCGGGTCGGCGTGGGTGCCCAGGCAGCCGGTGAGCAGGTTGCTCTGCGGGTGTGTGTTGGCTGCTTCTTCGTTGATCTTGCCTTCGTCGATGAGGCGTTGCACAAAGCTGTGGTCCACCGTGCGGCGCATCATCTCTGCACCGCGGAAGTGATACACCCGCGAATCGCCAGCATGAACGATGTCGCATTCGAGGTTGGGGCTGATGCAGAAGGCGGCCAGCGTGCTGTGGGGCTCTTCTTCAGACGTGATGGCCGTCAGCTTGATCATGAGGTGCGATTCCTGCACCACCTGGCGCAACATGTCGGCCGGGTCGTCTTCGAGTGGCACAAACCGTTCGAAGATCTGGCGCCCCGTCAGCAGCACCTGGTCGGCGGCCTTGCGGCCCCCGCTCTTGCCGCCCATGCCGTCGGCCACCAGGGCGATCACGGAGCCCTGTGTGCGTTCGTGCGAGATGATCTCGACCTGGTCCTGCTGGTAGGCGCGGTCGCCCTTGTGCAGGCCGGTGGCGGCAGTCAGACGGAAGGGCGCGACAACGATGGTCATGGCCACAAATATAAACTCCGGCTCCCCGATGCCACCGTGCGCAATGGACGAGAACCTGCATTCACCGCAGAGAAGGCTGATCGAGTTGCGCATCGAACATGCCGATCTGGACAACGTGATCGACCGCAACCTGCCCGGCCCCGTCGCCGATGAACTGAGCCTGCGCCGCCTGAAAAAACGACGCTTGCTGCTGCGGGACCTGATCGCGCGACTGGAGACCGAACTTGACCCGCCCGAACCCGCCTGAAGGCCTTTGCTGCGGCGGCTGTCTTGAGCTCTGAACTGGCGCAGGCGGTCGCCGCCGCCTTTGCCGTGGACGGCGCCATCGCGCGGCACGAGCCGGGATTCATCCCGCGTGAGGCGCAGGACCGGATGGCCCAGCGCATCGCCTTGGCGCTGGACGCCCGCGAGGCCCTGGTGGTGGAAGCCGGCACCGGCGTGGGCAAGACCTTTGCGTACCTGGTGCCGCTGCTGCTGTCGGGCCGGCGTGCGCTGGTCAGCACCGCCACCAAGAGCTTGCAGGACCAACTGTTCCTGCGTGACCTGCCGCGGCTGCGCGACGCGCTGGGTGTGCCCGTGCGGCTGGCGCTGTTGAAGGGCCGCGCCAGCTACCTGTGCCGCTGGCGTTTGCAGCAGGCCGAAGCCAGCGGGCAACTGCCCGACCGATTTGCGGCGCGCGCGCTGCACCGGGTGTCGCAGTGGGCGCAGGGCACACGCACTGGCGACCTGGCCGAAATCGAAGGGCTGGACGATCGCTCGCCCGTGATTCCGCTGGTCACCAGCACCCGCGACAACTGTCTGGGCACCGAATGTCCAGAGCACCGCAACTGCCACGTCATGCACGCTCGACGCGAGGCCATGGCGGCTGACCTGGCCGTTGTCAATCACCACCTGTTTTTTGCCGACATGGCCTTGCGTGACAGCGGGGTGGCCGAGTTGCTGCCCACCGTGGACGTGGCGGTGTTCGACGAAGCCCACCAGTTGGTGGAAGCCGGTGTGCAATTCCTGGGCACGACACTGGCCACCGGCCAGGCCATCGAACTGGGGCGCGACCTGCTGGCCGCCGGGCTGCAACACGCACGCGGCTTGCAGCCCTGGGCCGAACTGCAGGCCGGCGTGGAGCGTGCTGCGCGGGAGCTTCGTCTGGCCGCTGCCGGTCCACAGTTCGACAGACGCGAGGTGCGCGGCATCGTCAAGCGCCGCTGGGAAGAAGCGGCTGACGATCTGCCAGCCGCTCTGTCGGCGCTGGCTGACGCTGTACGCGCTGCGGCCGAGGGCCTGGCGGCAGTGGCCGAAGCGGCGCCCGACTTTCCCAAACTGGAACAGCGTGCGCGCTCCCTGGCCGTGCTGGCGCGGCACTTTGAAGAAGAAGCCGCCACCGGCCATGTGCGCTGGGTTGACCTGAGTCCGCAGCAGGCCAGGCTGGTGGAATCGCCGCTGGACATCCGCGAGATGCTGACCGAACAGCGGCAGTTGTCACCCAAGGCCTGGATCTTCACCTCGGCCACCTTGGGCGACGACGAAGGACTGAGCTGGTTCACGGCCAGCACGGGCCTGGAAGACGCGGCCCGGCTGCGTGTGGGCAGCCCTTTCGACTACGCCCGGCACGCACGGGCCTGGGTGCCGCCGCGGCTGCCGCTGCCCAACGCGGCGGGTCACCCGGCGGCGGTGGGTGCGCTGGCCGCACGCTGTGCCCAGGCGCTGGGCGGCCGCACCTTTGTGCTGACCACCACCTTGCGTGTGCTGCCGCTGGTGGCCGACGCGCTGCGCGCGGCTGCGCCCGAGTTGACGCTGCTGGTGCAAGGCAGCGAGCCGCGCCGGGCGTTGCTGCAGCGCTTTGGCGACGGGCGCGGCTGCGTGCTGGTGGGCTCACAAAGTTTCTGGGAAGGCATCGACATGCCCGGCGACACGCTGCAATGTGTGCTGATCGACAAGCTGCCTTTTCCGCCGCCAGGGGACCCGCTGGTCGAGGCCCGTGTGCGGCAGCTGCGCGAGCAGGGCCGCAACCCCTTTGAGGACTACTTCGTGGCCGAAGCCGCGGTGTCCTTGAAGCAAGGTGCCGGGCGTCTGATCCGCACCGAAAGCGATCGTGGGCTGCTCGTGCTGTGCGACCCCCGCATCCGGCAGATGGGCTACGGGCGCCGCTTGCTGGCGGCCTTGCCGCCCATGCTGGTGCTGAACACCGAGGACGAAGCGCTGGACTGGTTGCGAGAGCTGGCTGCTGCGCACTGAAGCGCGCGGCCGGCCACGCGCAGGGCGGGCTCTACCAGAGCTTCCACCAGGGCTTGTCGCGCGCCGACAGGCCCTGGGTCAGGAAGGGGCTGTCGGGAAAGTTCTGGCGCAGCACCCGTTCAGAGGCATCGCGCAGGCTGTTGAGCGCCAGCTTGTCGTAGCTCTGCATCAGGATGTAGAGCGCTTCTTCCACTGCCGGTGTCTGCTGGAATTCGGCCACCGCCTGCTGTGCGCGGTTGGCCGCTGCCACGTAGGCGCCACGCCTGAAGTAGTAACGCGCCACGTGCACCTCGTAAGCAGCCAGGGTGTTGATGATGTAGTCCATGCGCTGGCGCGCGTCGGGCGCATAGCGCGAGTTCGGAAACTGATCCACCAGCAGCTTGAAGGCCTGGTGCGAATCGCGCGAGGCGCGCTGGTCGCGTTCGGCCAGGTCCTGCCCGGCCAGGTTGCCCAGCAGGCCCAGGTTGTCGTTGAAGTTGATGATGCCGCGCAGGTAGTGTGCATAGTCCAGCGCCGGGCTCGAAGGGTTGAGCTTGATGAACCGCTCCACCGTGGTCAGGGCCTGCGCCTTTTCGCCGGTGCGCCAGTTGAGGTAGGCCATGTCCAGCAAGGCCTGCTGGGCCAGCAGCGAGCCGGCAGCCAGCCCTTCGACACGCTCCAGGCCTTTGATGGCACGCTCGTAGCTGCCAGCCTCCATGTCTTCACGGGCGTCTCGATACAATCGTTCGGCCGTGGTGTTGGGCGTTTCGTCGCGCTGCGGCGAGGCACAGCCCGTCAATTGCAGCAGCACCGCCAGCATGGCCAACAGCGCAGGGCGCCACACAAGAGAAACGGTCATCGCCAATGGTGCCGGTAGGACTGAAGAGCGGCGATTATAGGGAGCAGCCCACCACGGACGCGGCTGCAGCTGCAGCGGTGGACGGCCCGGATGGCGCCGAAGCTGCCGACAATGAAATTGAAGCCGCCGCCGACCGGCGTCAAACCGTGGTGGAAGCCACGCTGCACGGGCAGCGTCTGGACAAGGGCCTCGTGCAGATGGCGCCCGAGTTCAGCCGCAGCCACCTGCAACACCTCATCGATCAGGGGCATGTCAGTGTGGATGGTGCGGTGGCCAGCACGGCATCGCGTCGGCTGCGCGCCGGTCAGCGCATCGACCTGCTGCTGGTGCCCACTGAAGAAAGCCAGGCCTTCAGGCCGCAGGCGATGGCGCTGGAAGTGCTGTTCGAGGACGAACACCTGCTGGTGCTGGACAAACCCGCCGGGCTGGTGGTGCACCCGGCGCCGGGCAACTGGTCGGGCACCTTGCTCAACGGCCTGCTGGCTCACCATGCGGCAGCCGCCACCTTGCCGCGAGCCGGCATCGTGCATCGGCTGGACAAGGACACCTCGGGCGTGATGATGGTGGGCAAGTCCCTGCCCGCCGTGACGGCGCTGGTGCGTGCCATCGCCGCGCGACAGGTCCACCGCCGCTACCTGGCTATCGCACAGGTGGGCAAGGGCGCACAGGTGGGCAAGGGCGGTTTGCCGGACCAGCCCTTCAGCATCGAAGCCCCGATCGGCCGCGACCCCGTGGTGCGTGTGCGCATGGCGGTGGTGGCCGGCGGCCGGCCCTCGCGCACCGACGTGCAGTGCCTGGCGGCGCAGGGCGCGCATGCGGCGCTGAGTTGCACGCTGCACAGCGGCCGCACGCACCAGATTCGGGTCCATCTGGCCTGGCGCGGTTTGCCGCTGGTCGCCGACGCCTTGTACGGCGGCAAGCCCGCGCTGGGCATGCTGCGGCAGGCCTTGCATGCAACCGAGCTGCACCTGGCGCACCCCATGACGGGCCAGGCGCTGCAGATGGACAGCCCGCCACCGGCGGACTTTGCGCAGGCCTGGCAGCAGGTGGTGCAGGGCCGCTGAACGAACTGGGGCCGGACCCAGGGACTGGCCACAGGGTGCGCGCTACAATGCGCCCGAACTGCAGAGCTGCTGGCACCCCGTGTGCCGCGCCTGTCTGAGGCTCTTGCCCCGTTTCGGCCCAGCCGGAACGTGCGAACCCCGCGAACCCTGGCCCAGAGCCGCGCGGGTACTTGTCCCGGGATGACCGGGATCCACCTGAACGAACCCATTGCCCCCAACAAGGCGGCAGTTCATCAAGCGCAGGTCATGAATACATCGGATGCCAAACGCGTCCTCGAAGCAGCGCTCTTGTGCGCCGGCTCACCCATGCCCGTAGCCGAAATGCGGGTTCTCTTCGATGGCGAGGTCGGCACTGACAGCTTGCGGCGTTTGCTGGACGAGCTGGTCAGTGAATGGCAGAACCGCGGTGTCGAACTTGTCGCGCTGGCCAGCGGCTGGCGCTTCCAGAGCCGACCCGAGATGCGCGAATTCCTGGACCGGTTGCACCCCGAGAAGCCGCCCAAGTATTCGCGCGCCGCACTGGAAACGCTGGCCATCGTGGCCTACCGCCAGCCGGTGACTCGGGGCGATATCGAGGACATCCGCGGTGTCACGGTCAGCAGCCAGATCGTCAAGCAGCTGGAAGACCGGGGCTGGATCGACGCCATCGGCTACCGTGAAGCGCCAGGCCGGCCGGCGCTGTACGCCACCACCCGACAGTTCCTGGACGACCTGGGCTTGGCCAGCCTGGACCAGTTGCCCGCCATCGACGGCCAGATCGATGGTGCCAAGGCTGCACTGGCGCTGGCCGCCATGGATGAAACCGCGCCTTTGCTGGACGAGGCGCAGGGCATCCTGCTGCTGGAGGCTCCGTTTGAGGTGGCGCCTGAAGCGTCGCCTGAAGCGCCGCCTGATGCCCAGCCTGATGCCCAGCCTGAAGCCCAGCCTGAAGCCCCGCATGGTGCGGCGCCTGAAACGCCGCCTGAAACCCCAACAGATTCCCCGATTGCTCCTTCGATTGACACCTCTGCCGACATCCCGCCCGACCACGACGTTGTGGCACTCGCGGGCACCCTTTCCCCCACGGACGCCGCCGCATGAACGCTCCTGAGAACGACCCGCCGCTGCCCGAATCCTCGGCAGCTGCACCCGCCGACGCAGAGCTCAAGCCCAAGCGTCGCCGGGCGCCACGCAAGGTGGCTGCTGCAGTTGACGTTGAAGGGCCAGCGGCAGCACCGCGGGCAGAGAGCGCGCCGTCCTGGGAAGCGGTGTTCGCGCCGGTCGACCGGGCCGAAGCCGCAGCCGTTGGCGAGACAAGCCCTGCCGAGCCAGTCGCACAAGCTCGCCGGCTGCAACCTGCCGGCGATGCTGGCGAAGCAGGTGCCGCAGAATCTGCGCCCAGCGGCGAAGCACCAGGCGAACTTGCGCAAGGCAGCGAAGAAGGCCGCGGCCGACGCGGCCGAAACCGCAGGCGCGGCCGCCGTGGCGGCGAAAAAGTGCGTCCAGAAGACGGTGCCCAAGCTGTCGGTGCCCAAGCTGTCGGTGCCGATGGCGACCCAGCTGCGCCGGTCCTGCTTATGCCGCAGGTCGGCGAGCTGTTTGCCCAGGTTGTGTCGGGTGAGTTCGATGTTGAACCTGCTGAAGAGACTGTCTCCGCAAGCCCGCAGACGCCCGCCGAGGCAGCCGACGAGACTTCAACGGCTGTCGACGCAACTGCGCCCGTTGAAGGTGCCGCCGGTCTAACGGGCCAAACGCCCGCCGTTCCCGAGACCGCCGATGCAGCCCGCCGCGTGCTGGCGCCCGACGCCGACGCGCCCAAGCTGCACAAGGTGCTGGCCCAGTCCGGGGTCGGTTCGCGCCGTGACCTGGAAACGATGATCACCGAGGGCCGCGTCACCGTGAATGGCGAGGTGGCTCACACCGGTCAGCGCATCTCTTACGGCGACCGCATCCATGTGGACGGCAAGCCGGTGCGTTATCGCATCGCGCCGCCGCCCGCGCGCGTGCTGGCTTACCACAAGCCGGTGGGCGAGGTGGTCACGCACGACGACCCGCAGCAACGTCCCACGGTGTTTCGCCGCCTGCCGCGGCTGCCCCAGGGCAAGTGGCAGTCGGTGGGCCGGCTGGACATCAACACTGAAGGGCTCTTGCTCTTCACCAACTCGGGCGAGCTGGCCAACCAGCTGATGCACCCGCGCTTTGGCGTCGAGCGTGAATACGCCGTGCGTTCGTTGGGCGTGCTCAACGAAGAGGCCAAGGCACGCCTGCTTGAAGGTGTGGAGATCGACGGCCAGCGTGCGTCTTTCAAGAGCGTGGAGGACGGTGGCGGCGAAGGTGTGAACCACTGGTACCGCGTGGTCATCACCGAAGGCCGCAACCGCGAGGTGCGCCGCCTGTTCGAGGTCGTGGGCCATGCGGTGAGCCGGCTCATCCGCATCCGTTACGGCTCGGTGGTGCTGCCCCGGGGACTGAAGCGCGGTGTCTGGGTGGATCTGGGTGAACAGGACCTGCGCCTGTTGCGCCGCCTGACCAGCGGCCCGGGCATGCCGCAAGGCCCGCGCCCGCCGCAGGATGCAGAAGCGGAATCTGGCTCCAAGCGGGGTCGCAACCGCCGCGGCCGCAAGCGCGGTGCGGGCGATGGTGCTGAGCGGCCGCAGGACCAGCCGCCGGTGCAAGTTGCGCCGGTGGCCGATCGAGGCCCGCGGCCTGAACGCGAGCCGCGCCCACCCCGGCCGGACCGTGGCCCGCGCCAGGATCGGGGCGACCGTGGTGACCGTGGCAACCGTGCCGATCGTGGCGATCAGGGTCAGCGGCCGGCACGCTTTGAACCCGGCGAAGGCGGCGCCATTCCCAACCCGCTGCAACAGACTTTCGACAAGCGTGCCATCCAGCAAGAACGCCAACTGCGGCACGACATGCCGGAAGACGGGCCCATTCCCAACCCCTTGCAGCAGACCTATGACAAGCGGGCGCTGCAGCGCGACCGCATGCCGCAGCGGGACATCCCGGAGGACGGGCCCATTCCCAATCCCTTGCAGCAGACCTACGACAAGCGCTTTGCGCAGCCGCAGCGTGGCGGGGGCGGGCCAGGCGGGCAACCACGCGGTGCTGGCGGGCAGCAGCGTGGCGGCCAGAAGCGCCGCGGTGGTGGCATGGGTAGCGGCATGGGTAGCGGCATGGGCAGTGGCATGGGCGGTGGCACAGGCAGTGGCACAAGTGGTGCAGCAGGCGGTGGCGACCCCGAGCGCATTCCTGATCCCATGCAGACGGCTGTGGGTTACATCGGTGGTGATGCCTTTCACCGCAAGGGCGGCGGCGCGCGCCGCTCGGGCGGTGGTGCCGGCGGTGGCAGCCGAGGCCCTGGCGGTGCGCCGGGCGGCGGCAAGGGCGGCGGCAAGGGCGGCGGCCGTGGTGGCAACCGTGGCGGTGGAGGCAACCAGGGCGGCAACAGGGGCGGCAAAACCGGCGGTTCGGGCGGCGGCGGCAGAGGCCGCTGACACGGGCCTGCACCAGAGCCCGCGCTACAATGAAAAGCTTTGCCAAGTCATTGATTCAGGAGCATTTTTCTCATGGCCACAAATTTCCAAACTGAGTCCGCAATGGAGCGCACACTTTCCATCATCAAGCCCGATGCTGTGGCCAAGAACGTGATCGGCCAGATCTACGCCCGCTTTGAAGGCGCGGGCCTCAAGGTGGTGGCCGCCCGCATGGCCCACCTGTCGCGCGGTGAGGCCGAGGCCTTTTACGCGGTGCACAAGGCACGCCCGTTTTTCAACGACCTGGTCAGCTTCATGATCAGTGGCCCGGTGATGATCCAGGCCCTGGAAGGTGAAGGCGCCATTGCCAAGAACCGTCAACTGATGGGTGCCACCGACCCGAAGAAGGCCGACAAGGGCACCATCCGCGCCGACTTTGCCGACAGCATCGACGCCAACGCCGTGCACGGGTCTGACGCGCCGGAAACCGCAGCCGTCGAGATCGCCTTCTTCTTTCCCGGCATGAACGTCTACAGCCGGTGAAACTCTTGCCCCCAAGCTCTCGGCTTTCGCCGCCCCCCGAGGGGGTGCCGGCGCGCTTGGGGCGACCCGGCGCTTGCTGAGCATGGCCGCCAACCTCCTTGACTTCGACCTCGAGGGACTGGCGGCCTTTTGTGATGGCCTGGGCGAAAAACGCTTCCGCGCCACCCAGCTGTACCGCTGGATCCATCAAAAAGGCCAGGCCGACTTCGACCAGATGTCTGACCTGGCCAAGTCGTTGCGCGGCAAGCTGGCGGGTGTGGCCGAGGTGCGCGGACTTCCGGTGATCAGCGAACACATGTCCGCCGACGGCACCGTGAAGTGGCTGTTCGATGTGGGTGCGGGCAACGCGGTGGAAACTGTGTTCATTCCGGAAGCCGACCGCGGCACGCTGTGTGTGTCGTCGCAGGCTGGCTGCGCCGTGGGCTGCCGTTTTTGCAGCACCGGCCACCAGGGTTTCAGCCGCAACCTGCGCACCGGCGAGATCGTGGCCCAGCTCTGGTTTGCTGAACACCGCCTGCGCAGCACTTTGGGCCTGGCCGCCGGCGAGCGCGCCATCGACAACGTCGTGATGATGGGCATGGGTGAGCCGCTGCAAAATTACGATGCGCTGGTGCCCGCGCTGCGCACCATGCTCAGCGACCACGCCTACGGGCTGTCGCGCCGCCGTGTGACCGTGTCCACTTCGGGTGTGGTGCCCATGATCGACCGTTTGCGCGTGGACTGCCCGGTGGCCTTGGCCGTGTCTTTGCATGCACCCAACGACATGCTGAGAGAGTCCTTGGTGCCGCTGAACCGCAAATACCCCATCGATGAATTGCTGGACGCCTGTACCCGTTATCTGGACGCCGCGCCGCGTGACTTCATTACCTTCGAATACTGCATGCTCGACGGCGTCAACGACAGCCCCGAACAGGCCGCGCAGTTGGTGCGCCTGCTCAAGCCCCGCCTGCCTTGCAAGCTGAACCTGATCCCTTTCAATCCGTTCCCGGCGTCCGGCCTGATCCGGTCTTCGCGTGAACGTGTGAGTGCTTTTGCACAGGTGCTGCAAGACGCTGGCCTGGTCACCACCGTTCGCAAGACACGCGGTGACGACATCGACGCCGCCTGCGGTCAGTTGGCTGGCGAGGTGCAGGACCGCACGAATGCCGCCGCACGGTTGTCGCGTCGGCGCCAGGTGATCCCGATTGCTGCAGGAGCAGGTGCATGACCCCGCTGCGCACGGGCTGCAGGTTGCCGGGTTTGGCTGCACTGCTGACGCTGTTGACGGTGCTAGGGGGCTGTGCCAGTGCGCCGCCGTCCGCCGAAACCCGTGAGCCTCGTCCCGTGCCCGAAGTGGGTGACCCGGATCGGCGAGCCAAGGTCCGCCTTGAATTGGCAGGCCTTTACTTCGGCCGCGGTCAGAACAGCACGGCGCTGGACGAAATCAAGCTGGCGCTGAATGCCAGGCCCGACATGCCCGAGGCTTTCAACCTGCGTGGCCTGATCTACGCGGCCATGGGTGAAGCGCGACAGGCCGAAGTGAGTTTTCAGCGTGCCCTGCAGCTCGCGCCGGCCGACGGCGGCACCATGCACAACTACGCCTGGTTTCTGTGCCAGCAAGGGCGCCACCCCGAGGCCGAGGCACAGTTTGTCAAGGCGATGGCGCAACCGCAGTACCGCGACGTGGTGCGCAGCTTGCTGGCCCAGGGCGTGTGCCAGGCGCGCGCCGGCCGCTGGGCCGAAGCCGAGCGGACGATTTCACGCTCCTACGAGCTGGACCCATCCAACCCCTACACCGCCTACAACCTGGCCGAGGTGCTGCTGCAGCGCGGCGAGCTAGAGCGGGCGCGCTTTTACGTGCGCCGCATCAACGCCCAGGCCGACCAGTCGTCTGCCCAAAGCCTGTGGCTGGCCGCACGCATCGAGCGCCGACTGGGCAACATCGACGCCATGCAAGATCATGGCCGCCAGCTGCGGGACCGTTTCCCGCAGTCCCCTGAGGCCCTGCTTTACGAACGCGGTCGCTTTGATGAGTGATGCCACACCCGACACCCTGAGCGCCGGCGCGATGCTGAAGGCGGCGCGCGAAAAGCAGGGGCTGCACATCGCGGCGTTGGCTGCGGCCATCAAGGTGTCGCCGCGCAAGCTGGACGCGCTGGAAAACGACCGCTGGCACGAGCTGCCCGATGCCACCTTCACACGCGCCTTGGCGCAGACGGTGTGCCGCACACTGAAGGTTGACGCCCGCCCGGTGCTGGACCGGCTGCCGGCGGCGTCGACGATGGGGCTGGAGCCGCACGACACCGGGCTGAACGCGCCCTTCCGCGACCGTCCCGGCCGCGAAGAACCGGGACTGGCCATGGGCGCGATCCGCCCCATGGTGTGGGCAGCCGGGCTGCTGATGGTGGCTGCGGTGGCGGTGTATTTTTTGCCAGCCGGCGTGTTTTCGGCCTTCATGGCGCCGGTCACGGTGACCGTGCCGGTGCCAGCAAGCGTGGCTGTACCGGCGTCTGCGTCAGAAGCAGCGGCTCCCGC
>Ga0105048_10015540_pt1 | contig 11805 bp, 11 predicted proteins | sample MAT05_FD_78382 | JGI IMG/M metagenome (GOLD analysis project Ga0105048, IMG submission 78382) | Freshwater microbial communities from Lake Fryxell liftoff mats and glacier meltwater in Antarctica - MAT-05 | ecosystem: Environmental > Aquatic > Freshwater > Ice > Liftoff microbial mat | place...
AGGCGTTCTTTGATGCAGGGCACGAAATCTAAACGCAGTGTGCGGGCGGCCGTGGATATGCCCGGGCCGCAGTCGACCGCCTGGCTGGAGACAGCCGCGGCTACGGCCATATGGGTCTTCACCTCGCGCGGAAAGCCGCCCACTTTTTCGGGATCCAGGCCGAGTTGGCGCAGATGCCAGTCGAGCAGCACACGGGTACCGCTGCCTTTCTGGCGGTTGATGAAGCGCAGGTCGCTGCGACTGAGATCTTTCAGACCCTCAATTTTTAAGGGATTGCCGGGCGCTACGATGAGTCCCAGATCGCGGCTGCACAAATTCATTAGAACCATCGGTTCGGGCAAGGCGGCGCCTTCCAAAAAGGGCACATTGTATTCGCCGGTTGCCTCATCGAAAAGATGGATGGCAGCGGCATGGCAGAGTCCCGCTTTGATGGCCTGCAGCCCTTTCATTCCACCGGTAGCGGAAGTATGCAGGGTGAGGTCAGGATGACTGGCGCGCAAGAGGCTGCGCAGCAGGTCAAAGCAAATATCGTGGGTGCCCAGCAGCAGGATGTTGTTGTGCAGCGAGCGCTGCGGGCTGAGTAAGCGCACCGAAATATTGGTCCGGGCCGGCAGTTCTTCGACGTCGGCGTTGACACGACACAATCCGGAAGCGCGCACCAGCGACATCAGTGTGGAGGCGCCACCTACTTCCGGCACGGCCACCAGGCGCTCGTCCACCCAACCCATGCGCACGCGCACAAATTCTTCGCTGCCCGAATAGTTGCGTTTGAAAGGCACGGCCAGGGTGGCCTGAACACGGGGAAGATCTTCTTGGGAAAGTGAGGGCCCCAGCATCTGCTCCAGTACCGGGCGCGCGAAAGATTCGAAGCCAGTGAACACGCCCACCGGATGGAAGGGCAGCCCGATCAGCGGTTTGTTGCCCAGAATTCCCAGCACCAGGCTCTGGCAAGGATTGAGGGCCACACCGTGGAGGATGCGTTCGCCCAAATCGCTGACCAGTTTGGAGAGTAGCGCGGTGCCGTGCGAAGGCCCCGCGACCACCAGCACCAGGTCGGCCTGAGAGGCTGCTTCTTTCAAGGCTGCGCCTGCTTCCTCCAGACGTTCCGGAGCGATGGTCAGAAGTTGCGGAATAGCGCCCAGTTCTTGAACCATGCCGCTGAGAGTGAGGCTATTGCTGTCGATCATCTGTCCGACCTGGGGCTTGGTGCCGGCCGGCACCAGGTGATTACCCAAGGACAAGATGGCCACCACCGGCTGCTGATAGACGTCCAGTCGTTCCACTCCGGCCGCCGCCAGCGCTCCAATATCGACGGGCTGAATGCGATGATCTTTGGAGATGACGATTTCGTTCTGCTGCACGTCTTCGCCGGCCGGACGCACATTGCGCCAGGGGTTGGAAGCCCTTGAGATAGAGACGCTTCCGCGGTTGTTGGCCTCCAGTTCGGCCAGCGGCACTACCGCGTCGTAGCCTTCCGGGACGGGACTACCCATTTCCACAAAGGCATTGCCGGAGGTGATGGAAAGTTCGACCGGGTTCTCCCGTGTGGCCGTAAAGGTGTCGGCAGAGCGCACCAGCAGGCCGTCAATGGCGGCCGAATAGTAGTGCGGCGAGTCCATGGTGGCGGCCACTGAGCGACTGGTAAAGCGGCGTAGAGACTGAGTGAGGGATATGCTTTCGTGTTCAGGACGACGCAGCGCTTTGTGGAAGTCGAGTTCCGAGAGGAACCGATCCAGGGCCTCCTCCGCGGGCCACTCTTGCAAGCCAAGCTCGCTGGAGTCCATCACACTTTCAGGCATCGAGAACCTCCTTGAGCATTCGCATCACCTCGGCGGCGTTGGCACGGCCTTTGGACTGCTTCATGACCTGTCCTACCAACTGGTTAAGCGCCTTTTCCTTGCCGCCACGGTATTCGCCGACCGGACCGGGATTAGCGTCCACCGTTTGCTGCACCATCTGTTGCAACTCGTCGCCTCCGCTTAGTTGAGCCAGGCCCAGCCGCTCGATCCACTCGCTCGGCTCGCCACCCTCTTCGAAGAGCTTTTCCAAGACTTGACGGGCGCCCTGCCGGTTGATCTTAGATTGTGCCAACTGCTGAATCAGGTTGGTTAGTGCCGCCGGGGAAAGCCGGCTTTCCAACAGAGGCAGGGAACGCTCCTGGCTGAGGCGGGCCACTTCATTGGCCAGCCAGTTGCTGACCTCTTTGGCCTCGAAGCCTAGCGCCAGGCACTGCTCAAAGAAGTCGGATAGGGCGCGGCTCTGCACCATCAGTCCGGCGTCGTAGGGGCTCAGGCCGCCCTTCAGGTAACGCTCTGACCGTTGGCGGGGAAGTTCGACCAACTGCGTTTCGATGCTGGCCAGCCACTCTGGTGAAATCTCCAGTGGGGGTAGATCTGGTTCGGGGAAATATCGGTAGTCGTGCGCTTCTTCTTTGCTGCGCATGGAGATGGTGATCTTGCGGGCCTCGTCCCAGCCGCGCGTCTCTTGCACGATGCGACCTCCCTCGGAAACCACTTGCTTTTGCCGAGCAATCTCGAAGTCGAGCGCATCGCGCACCGATTTGAAGCTGTTCATGTTCTTGATCTCGGTGCGCGAGCCCAACTCTTTCTGGCCCATCGGACGGATGGAGATGTTGGCATCGCAACGCATTGAGCCTTCCTCCATGCGGCAGTCGCTGATGCCCAGCCAGACCAGGATCTCTCGCATTTTTTGCAGGTAGGCGCTGGCTTCATCAGGGGTGCGAATCTCGGGCTCGGAAACGATTTCCATGAGGGGGACGCCGGCTCGATTGTAGTCAACCAGGCTCAGCTCGGAGGAAGCCAGCCGGTCGGCCACCAACTGGCCGTTGACGCGCTTGAAGTGAATCGACTTGCCGGTGTCTTCTTCCAGGTGGATGCGAGTGATGTTGATGATCTTCTCGTCTTCGCCCAGCTCGGAAATCAGCAGTTTTCCGTGTTCGGCCAGGGGCTGATCGAACTGGGAGGTCTGAAAGTCCTTGGGCATGTCTGGATAGAAGTAGTTCTTGCGGTCGAACTTCGAGAGTGCGGGAACCTTGCACTCCAGCGCGCGCGCCGCCAGCAGGTGCAGCTCCACCGCCTTGCGATTGACGCGCGGCAGGCTGCCCGGAAGGCCTAAACAGATCGGGCATACCAGAGAGTTTGGCGGCTCGCCGAAACGATTGGCGCACCCGCAGAAAAGCTTGCTGTTGGTCGCCAACTCTACGTGAACTTCCAGTCCAATGACGGTTTCGTATTCCACGATCACACTCCCGAGATGTTAAACTCGGGCCGAACTTCCCTCCAGCCCAGGGCTTCCCTCTTATTCTATTACTTCGTAAAGGCCGTTACGACGCTTGGGATCGCGGCCGGATTCGCGGATCATTTGGCGCAGGGATTCTTCGGTCAGGCCGACCGGCGTGTCGCAGCCGGCCATGTGGGTGATGCGTTCGTCCACCACCGTGCCGTCGAAGTCGTCGGCTCCGAAGAACTGGGCGCGGCGGGCGTTTTCCAGGCCGCTCATGATCCAGTAGGCCTTGATGTGGTCAAAGTTGTCCAACATCAGGCGGCCTAACGCCATTTGGCGGACCACTTCGTCGCCGCTGCGCAGGGGGAGCTTCTTGAGCGGGGTGTTGTCGGGGTGGAAGCGCAGAGGGATGAAGGCCAGGAAGCCGCCGTGTTGGTCCTGCAGTTCGCGCAACTTGACCAAGTGCTCAACGCGTTCCTGATCGGTTTCGATGTGTCCGTAGAGCATGGTGGCGCTGGTGCGGATGCCCAGTTTGTGAGCGATTCCGTGGATCTCAAGCCAGCGTTCGGGGCCCATCTTGTCTCGATAGAGCTTCTGATGGATCCGGTCGGTGAGCACTTCCGCGCCGCCGCCGGGCATCGACTGCAGACCGTGCTCGCGGAGATCGGCGAGAACCCAATCTACACTTTTTCCCGCCAATTCGGCGAAATAATCGATTTCCACGGCTGTGAAGGCTTTCAGGTGAGCGTGGGGATGAGCTTCGCGCAGTGTGCTCAGGAGCTTGGGATAATATTCGTAAGGATAATCCGGGTGCAGGCCGCCCACAATGTGGATTTCGGGCTCGCGCACGTCCTTCATGATCGAGACCCGTTCGAGCATCTCGTTCATGGACATTTCGTAGCCGCCTTCCTGGCCGCGTTTGCGGGCGAAGGCGCAGAACATGCACGAGAGCGTGCAGAGGTTCGAATAGTTCAGGTGCATATTGACGATGTAGGTGGTGCGGATGCCGTAGCGGCGTTCGCGCACAAGGTTAGCCAGAGCGCCCACCCACTCCAGATCGGGTTCTTGATAAAGCGCCAGGCCTTCCGCGGCGGTCAGACGCTGGCCGGCGTCCACCTTGGTCTCGATTTGCTGGCGGAGCGGAGTTACAATCGTATCCATAGTCCCAGTTTTCTACCCCAATGGGTAAAATGGCAATCCTTGCACCGATAGGTTATTCTTAAGGATGTGATAGAACCACTTTTGTTGACGGTCGCGGCGGTTACAGTACCCTTTGGTTTGTATCTGGCTTTCGACCGCAAGAAGACCGACAAGCGCATGCAGAAGCGGATCAACCGTCACGAGCGCACCCGTCAGGCTCTGCAGCGCCTGAGTCAGCAGGAAGATCACTGGAATTTTGGCCACCTGCGATTTGAGCTTCGGCAGAACTACCGCAGTATTCAAAAGCTGCGCCTGGCCGGTGACTGGGAAGGCCTTGCTCCGAGCGTTTCCATCGGTTCGCTCCAGGAGTGGCGTGAGGAATGGGAACGCCGAACGCAAGCCGGGGTCTCTTGGGTGCTCGACCCTCTAGAGATCGTCGACGTTCAGCCCGTCAACTTGCAAAATCGACCCGGCTATGAAAAAGACTTCGTGACGGTAGAGATCGAGACGCGCCGCCGCGATTTCGTGCGCGGTGCCGAGGGTTGCTTTCAGGAAGGCTCCGGCGAAGTGGGCGAAACCCCGGACCATATCCCCATCGAGCTCTTTAAAGAATACTGGACCTTTAACCGCCGCATCGATGGCTGGACGCTGGTGCGTACTGATCGCACTTTTCCCGAGAATCTGGCCTTTATTGAGGATGAGGAGTAAAGCTCCACCAGTTCTCCCAGGGCGTTGTAATCAGCAGCAGGAAAGCGAAAGCCAGGCGTTTCAGGGCACGTGGTCCCGCTTCGCGGGCCCCGAGTCGTCCCTGATAGGACTCCCCCTGAATTTGCCGAGACAAATTCAGGGCACCACCAGCGATTGCGCGTTGTCTCCTTGCAGTTGGTGCAACAAGTGCTGGTGCGACTGGTATACCACGACTCTCAGGTTGGCCTGGGGCAGGCGCAGGGCCGGGGGCAGGGCTTCCAGATTCGGGGTCAACAGCACGCAGGGCTTGGCCCAGGCCAGCGCCGCTCCCATCTCTACCCACATCCCGGACGGGCGCGATTTTCCGTCATACAGATAGAACACGCAGGTCTTGGCCAGGCTGAGGGCAGCCAGATCTTGAGCCAGCGCCCTGTCAGGCTTGTCAAAGTCGGCCGGCCGGGCCACGTTGAGCGCCTCACAATAAGGATACGGCCTGCCGCCCACTCGCACCAGGGCTTCCTGGATGGCCTGCAGATGAATGCGTGCTTCGCCGTATTCCAGGTTGTTGAGATTGGACATCAGGCAGCCGATAAAGCTATCCACAGGGCGCTTGAGATCAAGCGGGACTTCTTTGTAGGGGGCAAAATGGGGCGTGGCTTCGAGGGTAGGCGGAATCAGTACGTGGTCCCGCGAAGCGGGCCCCGAGTCGTCGCTGATACGACTTGCGCATAATTTGCTGAGACAAATTATGTTTACTTGTCCGGGTCGGGTTCGATCGGCTTCGCGCAGAAAAAACGGCAACTGCGTGCGCGCGTCTACCAGGTAGAGCGAAGGCTTTTTCAGAGCCAGTGCGGCACCCGCGGCCAGCAGGGCGTCTTCCGCCTGTGGGTGATCCAGTTGCATGGCCAGCCACTGGCACTGGGCCACGCGTTCCAGCGAAAACCCCTCGGCTTCCTGGCCGTCCAGCCAGTAACGGTTGTAGCCGCCGCCCCTGGCCTCGTCTAGAACCTGCTCCATCCCTGGCGTCTGGCCCTCAACTGCCCCCAGCCATCCGGTCGGTCGCGGCAGAGCCCCTCGGCTCCCGTGAGTTGTTGGGGGGGCAATTGCGGGCGCAACCATGTAAGGCCCGCCGCCTCCGGCCAGCTGGCCCCAACACGAGAGAGCCAGCAGCCAGACGAGCAGGACTACCAGTTGCGCCGGGCGCCTAGATAACACCGTGAGAAGTATTCGTCGCGCAGGTCGCCAAAGGTTATATAGCCGGCACCTGAGGAAGCGTGCACAAACTGGTTGCGCCCCACGTAGATGCCCACGTGGGAAGCTCCTGGACAGTAGGTTTCGAAGAACACCATGTCGCCCGGCTGCTCGCTACCGCGCGGCACCACCAGGCCTACTTCAAACTGCACGTCGGCGGTGCGCGGAATGGGCATGCCGCGATCGCAGAAAACTTTTTGGGTGAAGCCCGAGCAATCCATTCCGCTGGGATCCTCACCTCCCCAAACATAGGGGACACCCAGATAACGAAAGGATTCTTTGAGCAGGCGCACCACCTTTTGGCCGCGCGGTGAGAGCGATACCTGACGCTCGTCGTCGTCTTTGACTTCCTTTTTTTTGATGCGCTTGGGGGCGGCCGTAGGCACGGCCACGGAGCGCCCGTCGGCCGTGACCATCACGTTCTGGTGACTGGGCAGAGCCATCGGCTCCCCACTGACTTCTACGGCTCCACGGTGAGGTTTGACGACGGTCTCAAAAATCAGATCGACTTCGTCTTCGCTCAAGCCAGAGCCGGAGGAACGGGCGGGGGAGACAGAGCGGGAGGCTGATGGTGGCGTTGCCACGGCCGCGGCGACCGGGGCCGCGGCCACTGACTCGACTTTCTCGATTTGAGGACGCAGTTTGCCGGAACGAGCGGCCAGCTGGCGGCGGGGCGCTTCCGGGCGGGGGGGCACAAAGATGACGGTGCCTTCTTGGGGAAAGACCACATTCTCCAACACGGGGTTGAGCTGGCGTAGCAGGTTGGCGCGTAGCCCCCGGCTGGTGGCGATGGTTTCCACGCTTTCGCCGGTGCGCACCTTGTAGAATTCGTAATCTTGAGTGTCGGTGGGGGCGGCCGCGGCCCAAAGCTGCACACCGAATAGAGCCATCACGAGGACTCCCGCTTTCTTCATAGGCACCTCCATTGAAAGAATTTCACCGCGGCCATTTCCGATCCCCGCGTTCATGCCCCGCCAAGTAAAAATTAACCGGGGGGAGCCGTCTTCATGAGCGTCACCAACGACTCGTTGGTGGAACGCAGCAGATCGGGAATTTTGCGGGCCAGTTCGCCAAAATGCTTGGCCAAGTCCTGAAACAACTCGGGCTGTTGGTTGCTGAGGCGAAAGAGCGGCTGCAACATCAGCCAGCGACTGACCTTCTCTTCCACTTCCGGGGTGGCCTCCAGGTGTTGTTCCATTTCGGAGACCAGGTAGCTTGCTCGGGTGCGATTGCCACGTTGGTTGGCGGCCAGATTTTGGGCCTGCTGGGCGGCGGCTTTGGAGACGTTTTCGGGCAGGCACTGCATCAGCGCGAATCCCAGCAATTGATGACGCAGTTCTTGCATCAGCAACGTGTGGGCGTCGGTTGCGGTCGAGCCGGCGCGGACCTTCCCTTGCAATTCGTAGGTTTCCAGAATGGTCAGATAGAGCTTTTTGCACTCCATCATAAATAGGGTCGGATGCTGGTGGCATTCTTCCTTGAGAGCGGCGCGCATTTGTGAAAGGGCCGCATCCGCGGGTGATTTTGGCGGAACCGGCTGCGGAATAGGCGATGAACCGAAAAACATCGGGGGGAATTCTCGCCAAGACCTCGCCCCCCCTTTGAGCGCAGGGATTTGGCCCCCCCTCGATCGATTGCGGGGGGGTCCTAGGGGGAGGCGGCAGCCCCCCCTCGATCGATTGCGGGGGGGTCCTAGGGGGAGGCGGCAGCCCCCCCTCGATCGAAGGCCTGCGGCCTATGGGAATGTTAGAACAAGTTCAAGCCGACCTGACGGCGGCAATGAAAAGTCAGGAGAAGGTGCGCCTCGGGTCGTTGCGCATGCTCAAAAGCGCGCTCAAGAATGCCGAAATCGAAGCGGGACAGCTGGATGATAACGCCGCTATGGCGGTCGTCATGAAGCTGTGCAAGCAGCGCAAAGAGTCGATCGAAGTTTTCGAAAAAAATAACCGCCAGGAACTGGCCGATATCGAGAAGGCCGAACTGGCGGTTTTGGAAGAGTATCTTCCCAAGGGACTATCGGATGAGGAACTGGCCACGGTTGTCGATGAGGTCATTGCCGAGCTCGGTGCCACCGACCCCAAAAAGCAGGGACCGGTGGTGGGAGCCATTATGAAGAAGCTTGCCGGTAAGCCCGTCGATGGGAAGAGGGTAAACGAACTGGTTCGCTCTCGCTTGAGCCCCGGGTAGGGATCTCGTAGATGCTGAGCAGTTGCTCCTGAGACAGTTGACGCAGTAGCGAGGTAAAGGTGCCCACCTTGGGCTTACGGATGCGGTGAACGTAGGTCACTAGTTTGCTCCTTGTTGCAGACTCATCGGTCGCAGGGACCTGGGGGGGAGAACTTTGCGGCGGCCAGAGCCCATGGGAGCGCGGATGGCGTCCAGTTGGCTCTTGTTGCGACGAACTTCCTCGAAAGCTTGTTGTGCCTGTTCTTGGGCCGTTTTCATGGCCTGGTAGTGCTGCACGATGACCTGGCGTGCCTGTTGTTTGACGCGCTCCAGCTCTTGCGAGCCCGCCTGATTGGCCTGTTGCAGGGCCAGAATCTGTTCGTCGCGCTGGGCTAAAAGCATAGCCATTTCTTGGATTTCCTGGGCCTGACGCTGGGCTAGACCGGCAACGGCATCGCGCTGGCCTTCCCAGAGTTGCTTTTCAGACTCCAGCGTTTCCAACTGGAGCTTCATCGCTTCAACTTCCCGGAGCTGTTTCTCAGCCTGGGTCAGCTGAACTTCCAGCTGGCGCTTCCTGGAGCCCGACTCGTTGGCTTCGGTGCTGGCCACGTCACAATCGGTCTGGAGGGTTCGCATTTGGCGTTGAAGGTTGATGTTCTCGAGGCGCAGTCGTTTCATGGCCGAAAGGAGTCGGGAATCGAGGGGCTGCTGGGGATTGACGGTGCTCATTGACCCTCCTACAAACTATCTATCTCTGTCTGGATTTAGCTTAGTAGATAGATACTAGGAACCCATGTGATCTAGATCACATTCCGCCCACTAATTTTTCGGAAACGGCCGGAATATCGGTCACGGTCTCCTCGATCGAACGTTCCAGCTCGCTAACGCGGGCCTGCGCTGCGCGCAACAGCTTGTGCGCCTTAGGCAGCTGAGAGAAAAGCTGATCTTGGAGGCTGGCCACCTGATGCTGTGAGTCTTCCAGCGATACTCGCGTCTCGTCCAGCTCCCATTGGAGTTCGTCGACGCGCTCTTTGAGCTTGCCCGTTTGTGCTTGTGATTCGGCGCGGGCCGACTCGGCGTTGTTGTAGCTGGCTTCCCAGGCACGGCACTGGCTGGCCAGCATCAACCGCTGCTCCTGAAATTGCTTGAGCATGCTGTTGCGGTGCTGCAGCGCCTGACCTGCCTCGTTGAGTTTGCTCTGGGCTTTGCGCAACTTGTCCAAATACTGGGCTACCTGGCTGCGCAGGCTCTCGATAATTTCTTCGCGTTCTTCGACTTCGGTTTCCAGCCAGTTGAGCTGGTCCTCATTGGTTTCCAAGGCAAATTCGTGGTCGGCAAGGTCGCTCTGGGCTTCGCGTAGCGAATTTTTTAGCTCTTTGATCTCGCGCTGGAAAATCTTGGTCTGGACGTCAAAGCTGTTTTCCAGATCCTGGCGATGCACGGTTTCGCGTTCCCAAAGTTTGTGGCGGCGCTTGAGTTCTTCGGCCAGACCTTCGAGTTTGTCTTTGCTGGCCTGATGCAGTTGTTTGAGTTGCCCGTGCAGCTTTTGGGCGATCTCGGAGTTGTTGGGCTGCATCTGAGTGGAGAGGCGCTGGAAGAGTTCGTCGCGCTCTTCTTGCAAAGTGACCAGGGTGGTCTGCAGCTCTTCTAATTGGGCGTGAGTCTGGCGCTGCTGGTCGAGCAGGTCTTGTTCCAGCTGTTGCTGCCGGGTCGAGGCCTGGGAAAGCAGGCGGACCAGTTCCAGGTTGCGTTCCTCGCCGGCTTGACGGGCGACTTCGGCTGCCTGAAGCATGGCCTGGGTCTCGTCGAGACGCTTCAAATCCGGTTGTTGCTGGAGCAACTGAGCCAGACGACGCCTTTCTGCCTGGGCATTGTCCAGATCCAACTGGACCTTGGCCAGTTTACTCTTCAGCTCTTCTACCTCTTGACTCACGGGCCGAATGTCTGCGCGAAAAACAGCAAGGATCCTGCCCGAGGATCAGGAGAGGGGTGGTTGTCCCACTCGGGCGTCGCCTTCGATCCAGACGGCTCCCCCTGGCCCTACTTCTTTTTTCCAGATGGGCACGCGCGCCTTCAGGGTGTCGATGAGCCATTGTCCTTGCTGGAATGCGGCCAGTCGATGCGGGCTGGCCACGGCTACGGCCACGCTGGCCTCGCCCGCAGCAACCGGGCCCAGGCGGTGCCACACGGCCACGGCTCCGGGGTCGCCCAATCGGCTCAAGGACTCGTCGCCCAAAGTTTGCAGTTCACGGACAGCCATGGCCTCGTAAGCGCTGTAGTCGATGCGCTCCACCGGTTGCCCCTCAAACGAGTTACGCACGCAACCTAAGAAGAGCAGGACCGCCCCGCAGTCGGGACGGCGCACCGCCTCCAGCACTTGCTCGCTGGAAATGGGCGCCACACCCAGACGCACCCAGGTTCCGCGACCGCCGCTGACGGGAGGGATCAATGCGATCTCGTCGGCTTCGCCTAGAACCACCTCTTCGGATTCTGCCATCGTTTGTTCCACGGCCACCCGATAGCGGCCACGCATCACCCGTAGAGCCGGCACCCGCTTCTCCAGGTGGTCCAACAGTTGCGCCACCGTCCAGGCAGGATCGATCTCGAGAGTTTCCTCGCGGCAGCCCATGGCGTCGGAAAGACTGGCGAAATAGAGGAGTCTAGCCATTTCAGCCCAGCGCCGCCGCTGCGGCACCGATTAGATTGACGTCCTGCCCCCGGATGATGGCGAATTTACGCTCGATCAGTCTTGAAAGAGTGGAATCCACTCTTTCAAGATAGCCGGTGGCCTTCCAGAACAACCCGCCTTCGGCTTGAATGGCCAGATTGCCCCCGCTCAAGTGATCGGTTACGGCAGCCAGGCCGGCCGCTACCATGTCGGCCGAGCGACCCAAAAGCCAGCGCGCCGCCAAGGAGGCCGGCTCCTGACCGGGGCGGTCAGCCCATTCCACCACCTCTTTGGAGGAAGCTTCCTCCGGCAATTTGAGGTGCGGACATAGGCATTTGAGCAATTGAGGCAGGTAGAAGCCGGAGACGGCTTTTTCGTAGCGCTGTTTGCCGGGGTTGTCGCTGATAGCGTCGACAGTGTCGTCGGCCTCGTGCAGGTGGGGCGGATGGAAGTTGCCGGACTCAAGATTGACGGCAATAGGGCCGTCCCATGCGCCCTTCAATTTGGTCACATTGGCCCCCGGCAAAAAGGTCGCCATGTTGCTGCCGGTCCCCACGATCAAGCCGATGTACTGGGTGTATTCGGCCCCGCCGAAAATCACGCCGCCTAGCAGAGCGGCCACCGTGTCGTTCAGGACCTTGACAACGCCC
>Ga0105048_10015542_pt1 | contig 11805 bp, 10 predicted proteins | sample MAT05_FD_78382 | JGI IMG/M metagenome (GOLD analysis project Ga0105048, IMG submission 78382) | Freshwater microbial communities from Lake Fryxell liftoff mats and glacier meltwater in Antarctica - MAT-05 | ecosystem: Environmental > Aquatic > Freshwater > Ice > Liftoff microbial mat | place...
GGCGACAGCGAGGGTAATGAATGAGCGTTTCATTTGGAATCCTTGGGTAAAACTGTTGGTGCGTAAAAACACTTTGGTTAATGACGCTTGAAAAAATTTGAGGGCGTTCTTTCGTTCCAGGTGGTGAACTGCTTTTCAGCTTCATCTTTGTTGATGCCATGGCGTTCTTGAATACGGCCCAGCAATTGTTCACGCTTGCCGTCGATCACATCCAGATCGTCATCTGTCAGCTTGCCCCACTGCTCCTGCACTTTGCCTTTGAATTGGGTCCAGTTTCCAGCGATGGTGTCGTTGTTCATGTTGAGCTCCTTCAGGTTGTTAATAAAAGCGGGACGGGCGACATGCCTGTTCCGGCAGAATTAAACGATAAGCCGAAGGATGCGCCCGCTGCGTAGGTGCGTGCAATAGCATTGGGTAGGCACTAACCTACGGTGTGCGCCGGGGGGCTGTTGGGCTAACGGGAGCGCAGGGTACGGCTGAGCAGTGCCACAGGCAGCAAGCCAACCAGCACCAGCGCCAGCGCAGGCAGTGCAGCCTCGCCCAGCCGCTCGTCCCGTGCGAGTTGGTAGACAACAACGGCCAGGGTGTCGCTGTTGAAGGGCCGCAGCACCAGGGTAGCGGGCAGTTCCTTCATCACATCGACAAACACCAGCAGCGCTGCTACGGCCACCGAGCGTTTGAGCAGCGGCCAATGCACCCGCTGGAGCAACCCCAGCCCCGTGGTGCCCAACATGCGTGCGCTGTCGTCCAGACTGGCCGGGATGCGGGTGTAACCGCTTTGCACTGACTGCAAGGCCACCGCACTGAACCGCACCAGATACGCCCACACAATGCCAAGTATGGTGGCTGTGACCCAGTAACCTGCCTTGAGGTCAGGCGCTGTACTTTGCAGCCACCCAACCGGAATGAGCAAGCCGACCACAATGACGGCGCCTGGCACGGCATAACCCAGGCTGGCCAGTTGCGCCGCACCGCGCGTCAAGGGCGAACTCTGACTGCGTACCGCAAATGCCAATACAGTGGCCAGCACAGTCGCCAGCACAGCACTCAAACCCGCAAGCCAGATGCTGTTAAGCGCCCAGCCGCCAAACTGCGACCAGGGCAGCGTGCCCCAGCCTTGCACCAAAGGGCGCAGCATGAACAGCACAGGCAGCACAAAACCAAGTGCGATGGGCACGGCACACACCAGCCAGGCGGCTAAGGCACGCCGGCCGTACAGGCGGGTCGGTAGTGAATCAGCAGCGCCCGCTGCGCCACCCTTGCTGCTGGCAAAGCGCATGCGTTTTTGTGCTCCGTGTTCAATTTTCAAAAGCACCGCGACCACCAGCAAGAGCATGGTCGCCAGTTGGGCGGCGGCGATGCGGTTGTCCATCGCCAGCCATGCTTTGTAAATGCCAGCCGTAAAAGTTTGAATGCCGAAGTAGCTGGCGACGCCGTAGTCAGCCAGTGTTTCCATCAGTGCCAGCGCCACACCCGCAGCAACAGCCGGGCGGGCCAGCGGCAATGCTACCTGGCGAATGCGGCGTGACAGGGGCGCGCCCAGCAGGCGGGCGGCCTCCATCATGTGTACAGCGCGTTCGGCCAGGGCGGTGCGTGCCAGCAAATACACATAGGGGTAGAGCGCCGCCGTAAACACCAGCACCGCACCGCCAAGGCTGCGCACCTCCGGCAGCAGGCGACCCTGCAGGCCAAATGAGGCGCGCAGCCATGTTTGTAGCGGCCCTGCATACTGCAAAAAGTCGGTATAGGCATAGGCCACCACGTAGGCTGGCATGGCCAGCGGCAGCAGCAGCGCCCATTCAAACACCCGCCGTCCCGGAAATTCAAACAAGGTGACAGCGCTGGCCGTGGCCATGCCCACCACGGCTACGCCAAGCGCCACACTCACACAAAGTAGCAGCGACGTCAGTGCGTAGTCAGGCAGAACGGTTTGCGCCATCTCGCGCAGGATGGCGCTGGCAGCGCTGTCAAATTGCAGCCAGGATAGGGCCACGCTGAGCACCGGAAGCATGAGCGCGCAGACCAGAAGGAGCAACAATAAAGAGAAAAATGAAAATCGACGCATACCCACCCGATTGAAAACCCACCCATAATGCAAATGAGAATTGTAAGCATCTACAATATTTACCTATGTTTTTGCAAATTAGCAATTTGGTTGTGCAATACGCTGGCCGCCCGACAGCAGCGGTTGACGGTGTGTCTTTCAGTCTTCAGCCGGGTGAAATCGGCGTCCTGATCGGCTCGTCTGGCTGCGGTAAAACCACCCTGTTGCGGGCAGTGGCTGGGCTGGAAGGTGCCAGCAGCGGCAGCATCCTGCTGGGCTCGCAAATCATCAGCAGTGCCAACGTCCACATACCCGCTGAAAAGCGCCACCTGGGCATGGTGTTTCAGGACTATGCGCTGTTCCCGCACCTGGACGTGGCGCGCAATGTGGCCTTTGGCATCGAGCATTTCTCATCCAAAAAACGCGCCGACCGTGTGGCGGAGGTGCTGGAACTGGTGGGTTTGCCCACCGCCGGCAAAAACTACCCGCATGAGCTATCTGGCGGCCAGCAGCAACGCGTGGCGCTGGCACGAGCCATAGCACCCAGCCCGCGCCTGCTATTGCTGGACGAGCCGTTTTCAAATCTGGATGTGGATTTGCGCGAGCGACTGGCGCATGAAGTACGCGGTATCTTGAAAGCTGCAGACGCTACGGCATTGTTCGTCACACATGATCAACTGGAGGCCTTTGCGATTGGCGACAAGATTGGCGTGATGGAGCGCGGCAAACTGCACCAGTGGGACGAAGCCTATGCGCTCTACCACCGCCCTGCAACGCGATTTGTAGCAGACTTTATTGGCCACGGTGTGTTTGCGCCGGCCCATATTGAGCAGCGTGATGGCAGCGTTGTGGTCAGCACTGCGCTGGGTGATTTGACCGACTTGCAAGAATGCCCCGTGCCCAGCGCTTACCCAGGCGGCTTGTGCGATGTTCTGCTGCGCGCCGATGACATCGTGCATGACGACAACGCACCCGTCAAAGCGCAAATTGTGCGCAAGGCGTTTCGCGGCTCTGAGTTTTTATACACGCTGAGACTGGCTAGCGGTGAGTCAGTCGTCGCGCATGTCCCGTCACACCATGACCATGCGCTAGGTGAATGGATTGGCATACGCGCCGAGGTCGACCACGTGGTGACCTTCCCGCGTGAAGTTGCGGCCTGAAGGTGTGACTGACTAAACGCGCAAGTCAGACACTGCTTGCTGCAGCGCCAGCGCCCAGGCCCGCCTGTCACGCCCATCGGCAAACTGCGGCTCGCCAAAGTTGATCACCACGGCGATATTGGCTGTCGTCATCGTCCGCCAAACCGACTGCACCAGCGTATCGTCCCCCACGTAGCAGGGTGCCGTGCTGCGCTGGCCTGTCGCCGTGTCGATAAATTGCAGCGCGACTGGTTGAATTGGCGCATCAGCGGCAATGGCAGCCTGAACCAGATTGGCATGAAACGGTAGCAAGCCTGCGCCGTCACTGGTCGTGCCTTCGGGGAAAACGCCCAGTACGTCACCCGCCTGCAAACTCTGCGTCATGTGGTGCACCACGCGCATCGCGTCGCGGCGGGATTCACGCTCAATAAACAGCGTGCCAATACCGCTGGCCAGCATGCCGATGAAGGGCCATTTTTTAATGTCAGCCTTTGATACAAAGCGGCAAAACCGTGCAGCATGCAGCGCCGTGATGTCCAGCCAGGACATGTGGTTGGCCACCATCAGCAAGGGGCCACTGAGCGCCGGGTTGCCTTTGACGATCAATTGAATACGAATGCAACGCAGCATGGCCAGCGACCAGACCTGCGTGCGCAGCTGACGCTGCTCAGGGCTCAAACGCGGGAACAGCAGCAAGATGGTGAAGAACCCGATGAGGATATGCAGCAGCGCGCGCGTCAGCTTGAAAAGCGCTGTGATGGTCGTCAAGCAGCCACCTTCACATCAGGCCGCAGCAGCAAAAGCAATCTGCCCACCGACCAGCGTGTAGCGTACTTTGGCGGGCAGGTGATGACTTGCAAACGGCGTGTGCTTGCCTTGGCTGCGCAGCGCTGAAGGCTCTGGCGTCCAGCCAGCTGCGGCGTCAAACACACACACATCAGCCACGCCGCCTTTGACCAATTGGCCAGCACTTGGAGCCAGTGTGCCCAGCGCCCCGCCAAGTACACGAGCCGGAGCACTGGTCAGCACTTCAAGGGCACGCATCAAACCACTGCTACCCTTATCGCTTTGGCCTTGGCCGCTTTGGCCTTGACCGCCTTGGTCATGACCCCACTTCAAGGCCAGCGACAACAACAACTCCAGCCCGGTCGCGCCGGGTTCGGCCTCGGCAAAGGGCAGCGTCTTGGCGTCCTCATCGACTGGTGTGTGGTCCGACACCAGCGCGTCAATCGTGCCGTCCAGCAGACCTTTGCGAAGCGCGTCACGGTCACGCTGCTGGCGCAGCGGTGGATCCAGCCGCATGCGGCTGTCAAAGTAACCAATGTCTGTGTCGATCAGATGCAGGCTGTTGATGCTGACGTCACAGGTCACCTTTAAACCTTCCGCTTTGGCCTGCGCCACCAGCGCTACCCCGGCTGCGCTGCTGATGCGGCAAATATGAACCCGTGCATCGGTAACGCGCGCCAGGTCAAAAATGGTGTGCAGTGCTATTGTTTCAGCAGCGACTGGCACGCCAGCCAAGCCCAGTCGCGTAGCCAGAGCCCCGCTGGCAGCAACGCCCTTGCCGAGGTACAGCTCCTGGGGGCGAAGCCATACGCTGTAGCCAAAGCTGGCGGCGTATTGCATGGCGCGCATCAGTACCTGGGTATTGGCCAGCGGGACTTCCGCCTGGCTGAAACCCACACAGCCGGACTCCGTGAGTTCGACCATTTCGGTCAATGCTTCACCTTGCAGACCACGGGTTAGCGCGCCCAACGGAAAGACGCGCGCCTGATGCAGTTTTTCAGCGCGGAACTTGAGCATTTCAACCAGCCCGGGTTCATCGAGAACTGGATCCGTGTCTGGCGGGCAGACCAGGCTGGTGATGCCACCTGCCACCGCTGCGGCCAGCTCACTTTCAAGCATGCCTTCATGCTCGTAGCCGGGCTCGCGCAGGCGGGCCGACAAATCAATCAGGCCCGGACAAACGATGCAATGCGATGCATCGAGTGTCCGGTTAGCTACGAAATCGGGATCAGCTTGACCGATGGAAACAATGCGGCCACCGGCAATGGCAACATCGCAGACGGCATCAAATTTGGATGCCGGGTCTATGACACGACCGTTTTTAAGTAATATCTTCATACGTTCAATCCTCCGCAACAAGCTAGCAAAAATGGCTGCCGCCAGTTGTCATGCAAACAGGGGCCGCGGATCTGGCTCTGCCAGGCCGCAGGCGCAGCGGCCCCCTCGGGGCTGAAGACTGCGGCTCCAAACCTGCTTGAGCAGGTTTGGACAGGCGACAGAAGCGAAGCCTCTGGCGAGCAGCGGCCTGCAAGGTGCAGTGAACCACACGAAGTGGGGAGCGTGGGGGTCATATATTCCCAGCCACGATGCTCATCACCGCCATGCGCACCGCAATACCGAACGTGACTTGCGGCAATATGACACTTTGCGCACCGTCCACGACCGCTGAGTCGATTTCAACTCCCCGGTTAATCGGGCCCGGATGCATGACGATGGCATCGGGTTTGGCAAGTTTCAGTTTTTCAGGGGTCAGGCCAAAGCTTTTGAAAAACTCCTGACTGGACGGCAGCAGCGCGCCTGCCATGCGTTCGTTTTGTAGCCGAAGCATGATGATGACATCTGCACCCCTGATGCCTTCTTCCAGGGTGTTGCAGACCCGCACGCCCATTTGCGCCATGTCGCCAGGTACCAGTGTTTTGGGGCCGACCACGCGCACCTCGGGGCAGCCCAGTGTGGTGAGTGCGTGAATGTCAGATCGGGCCACCCGCGAATGCAGCACATCGCCCACGATGGCTACCGTCAGGTTGGTAAAGTCCTTTTTGTAATGCCGGATGGTGTACATGTCCAGCAGCCCCTGGGTCGGGTGGGCATGGCGGCCATCACCGGCATTGATCACGTGAACGTGCGGTGCGACATGCTGGGCAATCAGATACGGCGCGCCCGACTCGCTGTGCCGGACGACAAAAATATCAGCCGCCATCGCGCTCAGGTTGGCAATGGTGTCCAGCAGCGATTCGCCCTTGGTCGCCGACGAGCGGGCAATGTCCAGCGTGATCACGTCGGCAGAAAGCCGAGTGGCGGCGATGTCAAAAGTGGTGCGGGTACGGGTCGAGTTTTCAAAAAACAGATTGAAGACACTTTTACCGCGGAGCAGCGGCACTTTTTTAACCTCGCGGTCGCTGACCGACACAAAGTTGGCGGCGGTGTCAAGGATGTGCGTCAACGTGGCTTTGGGCAAACCTTCTGTCGACAGCAGATGAATCAACTCGCCGTTCTTATTAAGCTGCGGATTTCGCTTGTACAGCACGCTTGTTCTCCTTATTTACCGACTTGTTTATCTTGCACTTGAAAGGTGAAATGACCGCTATCCGATCTTGCCAGTGCCAGGCTTTGCGAGGCAGGCAGCGCCACGCGTGCAATCGCAAGGTCAGGTTGAATCGGTAATTCACGGCCACCCCTGTCTACCAGCACCACCAGCTTCACACTGGCTGGGCGACCATAGTCAAACAGCTCATTGATGACGGCGCGCAAGGTGCGGCCGGTGTACAGCACATCATCGACGATCACCAGATGCGCACCGTTCACGTCAAACGGCAATTGCGTCTGGCTGCTGGATGCCAGGCCGCGCCTGGCAAAATCATCACGATGCATGGCTGAAGACAAGGTGCCGATTTTCCCGGCCAGCTTCAGGTCATGCTGCAATCGCTCTGCCAGCCAGACGCCCCCCGACGCAATGCCCACCAGTTGAACTGGTTCGGTGTAACTGGCCATCAACAGCTGCATGGCTTTGAGTAGATCGCGGTACAGCGCCTCGGCATCCAGGGTCAGGCTACTCATGGGGAAGACTCCTTAAAAACTGCTCAAGAATAATGCAGGCCGATGCAGCATCGGCATCTTTTGCGCCGCTTGAAATGGCCTCGGTCGTGCTGTAGCGCTCATCGACTTCGAACACTGGCAAAGAGAACCTGGCTCTCAGTTGGCGGGCAAATTTTTGAGCCCGCGCCGTGTTCTCATGGGCAGCGCCGTCAGGGTGAAAAGGGACGCCTACGACCAATGCATCAGGTTGCCACTCTTTGACACGCACCGCCACAGCATCCAGTCGCTGGTCGTTGCTTGCGGCAATCGTGGGCTGCGGGCTTGCAGTACGGGTGAGCCGGTTACCCGTCGCAACGCCTGTGCGCTTGATGCCAAAGTCGAAAGCTAAAAAGGTTTGCAGGCCAATGGCCGGAGATGGCATAGCCACCGTGCTCATGAATGCCCTGCAACAGGCGACAGCATCCAGCTTTGCAGGCCAAGAAGCATCAGGGCCTTGTCGTAGCGTTGCTCTACTGGCGTATCAAAAATCACTGCCGGGTCAGCCGCGACAGTCAACCAGCTGTTATCAGAAATCTCGGATTCAAGTTGACCCTGGCCCCAGGATGAATAGCCAAGCGATATAAACACCTTGCGCGGCCCGTAGCCTGTAGAGAGAGCTTCCAGCACATCTTTGGACGTCGTCATCTCCAGGCCGCCAGGAATTGTCATCGTCGAGGCATAGACGGACTCCTTGCCAGGCATGACAGATTCATGGAGTACAAAACCGCGTTCAGTTTGTACCGGCCCGCCCTGAAACACCGGTGCTTGTGTCAAGTCTTCCCGATGCAAAGGCAAATCAACCTTGTCGAATAATTTCTTAAGGTTGATATCACTGGGTTTGTTGATGACCAGGCCAAGCGCGCCCCGCTCGGAATGTTCACACATATAAATCACACTTTTGGAGAACATCTCGTCCTCCAGACCGGGCATGGCGATCAAAAAGTGGTGTGTGAAGTTGATCGAATCTGATTCCATGCTCATGAGCTGATTTTACGCGACTGCGGGGTTTGCCGGTTGCAGGTCCGGTCTGCCCGCCGAATTCGATACCATCCAAGCCATGCCAAAAAAATACCCTGTCGGCCTGATGTGGTTTCGTCGTGACCTGCGGGCTTTTGATAATGCGGCGCTACACCACGCCCTGAAATCGTGTGACCAGGTGCATTGCGTTTTTGTGTTTGACCGCGACATTCTCGACAGCCTGCCGAAGCGGGACAGGCGCATCGAGTTCATTTGGGAAGCCATCTGCGAGCTGAACGAAAAACTGGCGTTACTGGCTCTTCAGCACAACATCAAGGGCGCAGGCCTGATCGTGCAGCATGCAGTCGCCAGCGATGCCATACCGCTGCTGTGCCAGCAACTAAAAGCGGCTGCGACGTTTGCCAACCACGACTACGAACCCCAGGCCTTGATGCGCGATGCAAAAGTGCAGACACAGTTAGAAGCACAGGGTGCAGCATTTCACACCTTCAAGGACCATGTGATTTTTGAGCGTGCCGAGGTATTGACACTTGCCGGCAAGCCGTACAGCGTATTCACCCCGTACAAAAATGCATGGCTTAGAAAGGTCGATGCGTCTTATTTAAAACCTTACCCGATTGACAGTCATGCAGCCGCATGGACAGAGTTGCCAGCGAAGCACCGGCAAGGCGTACCCAGCCTGAAGGCCATCGGTTTTGAAAAAACCAATATGGACAGCTTGAGAATACCAACCGGCGCAACCGGCGGCGCGCAATTGTTTGACGAATTTTTGAGCCGTATGGATGAGTATGGGGAGACGCGTAACTTTCCGGCGGTCAAAGGTCCGAGCTATCTAAGCGTGCATTTGCGTTTTGGGACGGTGTCGATCCGGCAGTTGGTGAGTGCCGCGCTGGATCAACAACGTGCTGGCAGCGAAGGCGCTGCGGTATGGCTGAGCGAGCTGATCTGGCGCGATTTTTATGCGCAGATTCTGGCCAACTTTCCGCACGTAGCCCATGATGCCTTCAAAGCTGAATACGACAACATCCAGTGGGAGCAAGGGGGTGTTGCCCAGGCCTTGTTTGCCGCCTGGTGCGCGGGCCGCACCGGTTACCCGCTGGTCGATGCCGCCATGGCGCAAATCAACCAGACTGGCTACATGCACAACCGCCTGAGGATGGTGGTGGCCAGCTTTTTAACCAAAGACCTGGGGCTGGACTGGCGCTGGGGCGAGCGCTACTTTGCTGAAAAGCTTAACGACTTTGACCTGTCCTCCAACAACGGCGGCTGGCAGTGGGCGGCCAGCAGCGGCTGTGATGCGCAGCCGTACTTCAGAATCTTCAACCCGACCAGCCAGAGCGAGAAGTTTGACGCGAATGGCAAGTTCATCCGCAGGTATCTGCCCGAGCTGGCCAGGCTATCAGACAAAGCCATCCATGCGCCCTGGTTGGCTGCACCGCTGGAACTGATGGCTGCAGGTGTGGAACTGGGAAAGACCTACCCCTATCCGGTGGTGAAACATGACGAAGCTCGCACCAGGACATTGCAACGCTATGCAGTGGTAAAAAAAGCGTGACTTTTGGCAGTTGTCAATTGCTATTATATTTATAGCTGTTTGCGCCCTATTTTATTGGGCTAGAGGCATTTTTTATACCGGGAAAACATCAAAAAATGCCTGAGATCAACTAAGCGACTGCCTCAACGTTGCAGTAGAGCCGTACCAGGCTCATCAGCTCTTCTTCAGCGTACGGTTTGCCCAGGTAATGGTCAACGCCAAGTTCTTTGGCGTGTTCACGGTGCTTTTCAGCAATGCGCGAGGTGATCATGACAATTGGCAAATCCTTCAGACGGACATCTCCACGAATGTTGCGAGCCAGATCAAAGCCGTCCATACGCGGCATTTCGATATCTGACAGTACGACAGCCGGCCGCTCATCCTGCAAGCGCTCGAGTGCCTGCAGGCCATCAGCAGCCAGCACCACACGGTAACCTTCGCGCTGCAACAAGCGCTGCGTTACCCGGCGCACGGTGATGGAGTCATCGACCACCATGATCAGTGGAATCTTCGGTGCGGCTGCTGGCAGCACAGGTGAAGATGCAGCAGCGCCGCCAGATGCCTCCAGCATGTGCGGCTCAGCATTGTCGCGGCTCAAGGCACGCGCCTGAAGACCATAAACGGAAGCCAGTGCCACCGGGTTGTAAATCAGCACCACCGCGCCCGACGCCAATACTGACATGCCCGCCAGGCCCGGCAGACGCGACAGCTGCGGCCCGAGGTTTTTAACCACCACCTCCTGGTTACCGAGCACCTCGTCAACGTGCAGGGCCACGCGCTGTGCAGCACTCCGGAACACAACCACAGGCGTGGTTTTGCCTTGAACTTCAGCGCTTTGGGTAGAGGCTTGCAACAAGGCGCCCGACCAGAAGAAAGGCACAGCCTCGCCACCCACGTCCAGGGTTCCCGTGTTGTAGGCCTGCTGCAGATCTTTTGCAGTTGTACGGCGAACCGTTTCAACCACGTTGGCAGGCACACCAACCGACAGGCCACCACTGCGAATCATCACCACCTGCGTCACAGCAGTTGTCAACGGCAGCACCAGTTTGAACTGCGTACCCTGACCAAAAGTGGTGGCGGTTTCAATCCTGCCACCCACCCCGTTGACTTCCGAGCGGACCACGTCCATGCCAATACCACGCCCTGAAAGCTCAGTGACTTGCGCGGATGTGGTGAAACCGGGCATGAAAATCAGATTGGCGGCTTGTTGATCGTCAAGTTGCTGGTCGGCGGTGATCAGGCCCGAACTGATGGCTTTTTCCCGAATCCGCTTCAAATCAAGGCCGGCACCGTCGTCGCGGAATTCGACCGACACGTCATTGCCTTCCTGGCGCAATTCAACCGTGATCAAACCTGCCGCTTCTTTGCCAGCGGCGCTGCGAACCGCCGGGCTTTCAATACCGTGTGCGACGCAGTTGCGCAGCAAGTGCTCAAAAGCCGGCGTCATCCTGTCCAGCATGCCGCGGTCCATCTCAATCGTGGCACCCAGCAAGTCGAGCTTGACCTGCTTGCCAGTTTCTTTGGAAGCCATACGCACCACGCGGTACAAGCGGTCAGAAATACCCTCAAACTCCACCATGCGGGTTTTCAGCAGGTCGCGCTGTAGCTCACGGGTTTGACGTGCCTGGGCGACCAAATCGTCTTCGGTAGCATCAACCGTGCGCTGCAAGGTGCGCTGCACAGTCGCCACGTCGTTCACTGACTCAGCCATCATGCGGGTGAGCTCCTGCACACGGGTGAAACGGTCAAATTCCAGCGGGTCAAAACCGGCCTGCAGTTCCTTGGCCTGAGCCAGGCGCGATTGCATCTGGGTTTCTGCCTGTAATTCAATATCACGCAGGTGCTGCCTTAAGCGGTTCAAGTTGTCGCTCATGTCGCCCAGCGAGCCGCGAAGCTGGTTGAGTTCAACCTCCAGGCGTGAGCGGGTGATCATGACCTCACCGGCCTGGTTGACCATGCGGTCCAGCAACTGCGAACGCACCCGAATCGAGGCGGTTGCAGCTTGCCGCAATGGCTGCATGGCCATGGTTTGCGGAGCAGGAATCAAAGACTTGCCAATGACCGCACGGGCAACGACGGGCTCGGTAGCACCGCGCGCGGCTGGCGTTACTGCAACTGGCGACTCATCAGGCGGCACATCTGGCAGCACATCAGCTGTGGCATCTACCCTGGTTGAAGCCGACACAGTGGGGCTTGCTGGGACAACAGATGAACCCCCTGATTCCTGTACAGCATCAGCCTTGCGCAAC
>Ga0105048_10015547_pt1 | contig 11803 bp, 10 predicted proteins | sample MAT05_FD_78382 | JGI IMG/M metagenome (GOLD analysis project Ga0105048, IMG submission 78382) | Freshwater microbial communities from Lake Fryxell liftoff mats and glacier meltwater in Antarctica - MAT-05 | ecosystem: Environmental > Aquatic > Freshwater > Ice > Liftoff microbial mat | place...
AGAACGAATTTATCTGCATCGGGATGTGGGTGTAGCATTGGAAGGGTTGTACCGCGGGCAGCTCGATACAAACGAGTCGATTGCCGGACAGTTAGCGCGCCATTTTGAAGAGGCCGGCACGATGCAGCAAGCGATTCTCTACTTGCGCGTAGCTGGAGAACAGGCGCTGCATTTGTCGGCAAACGCAGAAGCCATTGCTCACCTAGCACACGCACTAACATTGCTAGTTCAATTACCCGAAACACAAGAACAAAAACATCAAGAGCTTGATTTACGTCTCTTGTTAGGCCCTGCTCTCATGGCGATTCAAGGATATGCGGCACCACAGGTACTGGAAGTTTATGATGCTGCTCACAAGTTATGCCAAGAAGTAGGTACTCCATCTCAATATTTCCAAGTGTTGTGGGGATTATTTAGCAATTATAATACGCGTAATCGACAACGACAATCTATTAAATTTGCCCAAGAACTTTTAGATCTGGCCGAGAGCGCACAAGATAATGGCCTTTTGCTTGGAGCACATCGTTGCCTAGGGCCACCGTTATTCCATCTAGGCAACTTGCAACAGGCGCGCTTTCACCTTGAACAAGCAATCTCGCTCTATAATATCGATCAACACAAGAGCCACATCTACTTGTATGCGCATGATCCTTGCGTTACAGGACATGGTTTTCTCGGATTCACCTTGTGGACACTTGGCTATCCGGACCAAGCAGTGCAATGCTTGGTAGAAGGAATAGCTCTTGGACAAAAGATTGGGCATCTTTTGTCACTTGCTTATGTTCAAAATGCAATGGCTATTGTTTGTCAATACCGAAGGGATCTAGCACAACTTTGGAACTATTCACAGCCCCTCCTCCAGATGGCAACCAAACAGGACTTTCACTGGTTTATCACGCAAATCACCATTTATCAAGGGTGGGCACTGGCACAGCAAGATCAAGTTGTGAGTGGTCTTGAACAATTACAAGCGGGTTTAGCAGTTGCTAAACAGATCGATGCCAAATGGGGAATTGGATATTTCCTCTCGCTATTGGCTGATGTCTACCGAATGAACGGGCAAATAACGGAAGGGTTGAACACAATTGCTGAAGCGCTTTCTGAAAAGACGCGGGGTGATGATCGGCATTGGGACGCCGAACTTTATCGTCTCCGTGGTGAATTATTGTTGCTTAAGACAGTACAGTGCGCTAGTGCAGCACAGGAAGCAGAAACTTGCTTTCAGCATGCCATCGCCATTGCACGTAAACAAGAGGCTAAATCATGGGAATTGCGCGCCGCGACCAGTCTCGCTCGCTACTGGCAGCGCCAAGGCCGATATGCCGAAGCGCTGCATCTGCTCCAGCCGGTCTATGCCTGGTTTACCGAAGGCTTTGACACCGCGGATTTATGCGCGGCCAAAGCCTTATTGGATGCACTCGGTGATGTGCTAGCGGCCCAACCGTAAAGGGGCACGGCCGCGGGAACGCACCTCGTCAAAGATATTATGCCAGGGCCGACAGGTGCCGATCACGCGGCCTTGCTGCTCTTTCTACCGGCGGTGCTCTTTGCCAGCGTAGCCCTCAGCGGCTTGCGCCAGCCACGCTATCGCGGGTCGGCGATCCTGCTGCTGCTCTTTTGGGGAATGTGGGCCACGCGCGACATTGTGCGCCCCGACACGATCTTGGCCAGCCAAGCGGATGTGGTCGCCATTCGCTGGCTTGATCAGCACACGGCACCCGATGCCACCTTTCTGGTAGATGTCGCGCCCTGGTTTGGTGTGTGGCGCGGGGCAGATGGCGGCTGGTGGATTACACCGCTCACAGGTCGCCGGACAGTATTGCCACCCATTGCCTATGCGTAGAGTGAGGCGAATATCATGCTGAGCTACACGGCGCGGGCGGCCGCGCTTGCAACTTTATCCAATCGGCCAACCCCCACCTATTGCCCACAATTGCTGACGCTTATGCAGGAAGCCGCGGCAGATTACGACTATACACGTTCCCCACAGCCCCAAAGGTGCCCCTGGCTGCGGTTGGTCTACCGCGGCCAGGAAGAGATCCAACTTTATCAACGTCTGGAATAGCCAGCCAAGCACCCAACATTCCCAGCGATGGGTGTGCCGGGGGCGGGCGGGGTGCAGTTTGTCAAACCGGAGTGATTGTCGCGGGTGCCCGGCACACTTTGACGCGGAATTAGCAACGTTGTGGTCAGTGATTGCAGGATATCGGGTCGATTTAGCCGTTCAAAAGCAATGAGCGAGCTGGAATTGGAGACAAATGACGACCAAGTAGGGCAGATCGTTAATTCGCTCTGTGGATAAGCTTTTCCTGGAGCCACAAGTTGATCAGCGTTTGCGTTGAGATCCCCTGCTGCTGTGCCACCACCTGCAATGCTGTGGCAATATCTTTGGCAACGGCAAAATAATAGGTAGGCTTTCCAGTCAGATTCACCTCAAAAGCGGCATCTTCCATTTCATCTTCATAATCGGCGGTGCTGTGGGTATCCCAAAATGCCCCCGCTTCGCCTAAGGAGGCAAATTCTTCGGGCACCAGATCGCGTTCGATAGGTAGTTCTTTATTCATGATAGCTTTTTCGTTCCCTGTGATCCATGTCTCTCGCACTGATGATCAATACACTATGTGTAGTAGATTTGTAGACAAAAATTATAACCAGATAGCGGCCACTTGCTGTTTGTCCCAATGCTCGGTAGAGATTTTCACCACTTACCTTCCCCTTCTGTATTCGTCGAATTGCCGGTCGATTTGCGAATACTTCTTCAACTTCATCTGAATAGACACCATGTTTCGCCTCAAGTTTTTCGATGAATTCGTCTAGCCAGATAAAATTAGCAATTTTCATGGGATGTTAGCCGAATAAAGAGCGTTATATCAATCTAGATATTTTCATCTAGAAGGTCATGTTTGTTGCAAAGGAGGCAGTCATTGATTCACGGCATTTGCTTTCATCCATACACAAACATCGCTGCTTCTCCGACTAATAACGAATTTCCCTTTCCCGAACAAATTGAACCCACCCCTATCGATGCAATTATACCACTCATCGAAGAAGAATGGAAAGACGAAGATTATGCTTACGGTACACATTACGATAACATGTACAGTATGCTTTCTGCACACGCTGCACAACTACGCCACCAGCGACAACAATGCAATGACCCTTGGCTATATCAGCAACTCGAAAAAGAGCTTGCTGATGTGGAAGATGAGCTATGCAAAATTTTGCTCAAATTTGAAGAATTAGCCCCATATCCTGAGTAGTACGACAATGTTAAGAGGTACACCATGACCCCACACCAGCAGCGCCTGGTACGTAGCTTGAGCATCTTACGTCGCCTTCAAGTTGGCGCGGCCGATCGTGAGACATTGATCGAACATGTCCAACGCGAACAGGGGCCAAGGGTGTATGCAGAAGAGGGTGAGCGCGGTATTGAGAGTCAATTTGCACGCGACATCAAGTTCTTGCGTGAAAATCTCTTTGTGAACATTCCTAGCGTAGACCGCAGCAGCAACGTCTATGAAATTGAGAATTTCGGTGACTTTCGCCCCCTCTGTCTGACCGAGACAGAGGTAGATGCACTGATGATCTTACTACAGAGTTTTCAAGCCGGCGCGCCGCAAAGTGAAGCGATCACAGGTTTTCTCAAGCGCATCTATAATCTTCTGCCGCCAACGCAGCAGAAGGCCATAGAGACCCGGCAGGCGCGCCTGTGGTTTGACCTGCGCCGGCGTGACGAGGAGTTGATTTCACCGACTGTCCTGCGCGTTGTGGATCGAGCCCTGCGCGAGAAACGTCATCTCCAGTTTGCCTACCGTACGGCCAGCCAAACGGATGACCTCCCACGCATCCATGAAGTCCAGCCTGTCCGCCAGATCTTTGACCCTAGCCGTGGCCATTTATATCTGGACGCCTACTGGCTGACCTCTGATGGGCCGGCTGGGAAGTATAAACAGGAACGATGGCAACTCTTCCGTCTGGATCGCATCCTTGCGGATGAGCATTTGCGGGTGCTGGCACAGAAAATCCCGCCATCGCTCCCGCGCCGTCCCCGCCACCCGCTCGAATATTGGCTCTCCCCACAGATTGTACGCCTGGGCCAGGTGACGCGCCATTTTGATGCAATGCAGGTGCATGAGACCGATGCCGCTGGCTGGGTACGTGTCACTGGCACCACCGATAATCTCTTCCAGGCTACCCGCTTGCTGTTGGGCTACGGCCCCAATTGCCGCGTGACCGGTGGAACTGAGGCCAAACAAGAAATGGAAAAGATGATCCAGGAAATGGCAACCCTGTACGGATTTCTGCCCAAGGAATCCTGAGGTTCCGCGGTTTTCTGCGGAAGCGCTGTGCGACAATGAAGATAGTTGATATTTGCTGAAGATACGTGAGGAGAACAATGCGAATTCACACGTTGCCGGTCTATTCTAAACTAGCGGATAAAATACCAGATGCGCTGAAAGCCAAGCTACCCAAAGGCTGGCGTTTGTCCCAGCATCAGGTCGAGACATATCAAGCATTGACCGATCCGAACGGGCCAGATGTGATCTTCAATACGGCGATGACAGGTGATGGGAAGAGTTTGGCAGGGCAGTTACCCGCCCTGGTGCATGGTTGGCAACACGCAATTTTTGCCACTTACCCAACCAATGAACTGATTCGGGACCAGATGCGACAGGTGCACAACACATGGGCGCAGTGGGATCAATCACCATCGGTACGCTTGCTAGACAGCAACCAATTGGATGTTGTAATAGAAACAAGAGACTTTGGTCAGCGCGGAGAAGCTTTGCAAAGTGTGCTCCAAAATTGCGAATTGTTGTTGACCAACCCAGATATCTTCCACTACATCATGCAGTTTTTTTATGTACGCCAAGGCAAGACTGGCGATGCACCAGACAAAATCATCTCTGAATTAGTCCGACAGCAACAATTCACCTTCGATGAATTTCATATTTTTGAGACACCGCAAATCGTGAGTGTCTTAAACGCGATATTACTAATCCACGCCATGCAAGGGCACTGGAAGTCACGCTTTCTCTTTCAATCTGCCACACCCAAGCCACTCATGGAAGAATACCTGATGCGCTCAGGGCTACGCTATACGGTAATTGAAGGGAAATATCAACATGGCTGGCAGAACCCCGATCTAACACAATGGCGGCAGATTTTACAGGGAAGTGATATTCATTTCAGCGCAAATACCAGCGATGAATGGATGGATGCTCATCTGGAAGATACCCTCTTGGCTTTTTTCTTGAAGCATCGCCCAGGCGCTAAAGGAGCCGTGATTGTCAACAGTGTGGCGCAGGCAAAACGACTCTTGGTACGCTTGAAAAATGCATTGGCACCACATGGGTTGACTGTGGGCGAGAATACAGGCTTGACCAGCCGAACCCAACGCGCCGTATCCTATGACTGTGATCTCCTGATCGGCACCAGTACAGTGGATATCGGCGTGGATTTTCAGATCAATTTCCTGCTCTTCGAGAGCCGCGATGCCGGTTCATTTTTGCAGCGGCTCGGTCGCCTGGGTCGCCACACTGGCTACGAGCGGAATGGACAACACATTTCCTTCGCGGATCAATTTGAAGCGCACGCCCTGTTGCCACGCTGGACGATTGAACGACTCTTCCAAGGCGACGGCAGCGCGCCGCCACTCCTGACCGCGGATATGGAGACGGATCGCCAAAGCTTGATCAATGCGATCAACGATGCCTTTCCACCACCAGCAGACTTTGCACGTTATGTCCAACGTTGGGGCGGTTTACAATCGGCACAAGTCATTCGCAAACTGCGCAATCCGCTGATCCGGGATACCTACGCTGCGCTTAGCAAAACATTAATGCAACAATACAACGACACTTTTCAGATCAATGTTGGTCGTTTGGCTGGGCGGGTTAAGGAATTGGAAGATGATAAAGCGCAGAAAGCCCTGCTGGATGAAGCAATTGCCTTTCGCGGCGGCAGTTACTTTACTTGTGGCATATTGGACCTGAGCGAAACCGGCACCGATCAGGTGAAGAACTATGATCTATTTGCCTTGATTGCCAATGCCGATTTGAGTGAGTTGAGCGGCAACGACTTCTGGGCAACAGTGGATAAAGTGGGCTTATCGCGCAAAGCCATTGAACGTTACCAGCCAATGGCATACTTTCGCCTACGCGGCTTTCGTGCCGAACGCACCCGTTACTGGGTGATGATCAACGATGATCTAGCCGGTTGGGGAACAGATCGTTTTGGGGTTGCGCAGGTCATGCCAGGATTTACCGTGGAGAGCGAATTTGCCCATGAAATTCCTGGCATCAACGCAATTAACAGAACGCTGGAAGGGTTACGTTTGCCGGCGTTAATCTGTGCGGGCAATAGTCCATTCGACCTCAAGCGTAGGTTGCGCCTGCCCATGCTCTTTCCACTCTATGAACTACGCAGTCGTGACGGCGTCAGTGGCTCAATTGCTTTTGGGCGTGAAGCACTGTTGCTTGATGTGGCATTGCAATACCGCGGCATCCATTGTGGCGGCGGAGCAATGATTTTGTAATTGTTGTGAAATCCAAAATTTGGAGTGGGTATGACTGAACTGAACCTAATGCAACCTGAATTACTCGAAGAATCCTCTGAAATGGACGCCATTGATGCAACCTTGAGCGATCCAGAGGGCGAAACCGACGAACCGACAAGCGCTATCGTGCTTGCGCCGGAACCGCTCTTTAGCAATCTATTGCGCAGCGCTGTCTCTAGCCTGTGGGGCGATGACGCGGTGATGCACGACTTTGTTAACGTAGTCGCGCCCAATCTTTCCAGCCATTTGGGGCATAAGACCGCAAAGGGTGGGGATTTTTTCCTAAAGAAGTTGGCCGAGGTAGAAGAAGGCGATGACAATGGCCGCGTCTTTGATTACCAAGACGATCAATCCATGCGCGCCCATCTGATCAACGGGCTGTTTCCAGTATTGCATGTCGCCAAGACATTGCAGGAGTGGGACGCACCACAGTTACGCAGCTACGATGATACAGTGCGCCGGCTCTTTATTGCCGGCTATGTGTTGCACGACTGGTTAAAATTGCCCGATGTAGAAGATGAATTAGCCGCGTATGGTCTAAAGCATGACCGCGTCAACGCAGTACAACATCTTGCGGTCGTCGAGACTATTTTTAGCCAGTGGTGCGAGCGGCTGGGGTTGGATCATTTCCTTGCACCGATCGGTGGTGTGGACGCGTTATTGCACGACCTGATCTACATTGCCTGTAACACGCAGATCAAGTGGGGGACATTGCGCAATCTGGCCGCGTTACCGAAGTTGCGTACCCATCCGCGTCAGCTCGCGCTGGCCGAAAATCTAAGTCGGTTGGCGGATTATCTGGCTTATCTTGGACGTGATCCGCGCCAAGTGGTTGCCCATCGCGGCATCCATCGCCAAATCAGCATGTTGAGTGATCAAATGGCACAACTTTCCTATCATCATATTGCCGAAGTGCGGGGTGTCATCACCAATCTGATTCAAAATGCGGCACTGACTACGCTGAAAAGCGCTGATTGCGTCCCCTTACTGTATGCACCAACCGGCGTGGTCTATCTAACCCGCAAAGCCAACACACCAACGCTTGATCTCCCTGCATTGGCAGAAGCTGTGGTTGGGCAGGTGAAGAAAGTGGCTGGCCGCCGTTTGGAACTCAACTTCACTGGCTTTGGGCGCGATGGTAAAGGGCTAAAATACGCCGATTACTACAACCTCTTCTTCAAAAAGATTGACCTGCTGGCTGTTGCGCTCGCCGCCAGTTCAAAATTGATCCACGAAGGTAAAAAATCTTCAGCAGGGAAACGTTTTGCCAAGATGGGCGAAGGGCAATGGCTAGATCCTGAGGTTGACCTGGCCTTGCCGGACGATGTACGCGTCGATCAGGTGGCAGAATGGTGCTATGTAGCAGAGCGGATCGCCCGTGATCTGCCGGGCGGAAAAGGCGCGGCGCGAGTTTTGATCGAAGCGATGGGGTTGGACGATCTTTATGCTACGTTTTTAGAGGTGCCGCGCGATGCCCGCGCTGGTGGAGTTGGCTACCACTGGTACTTTGCGGCTGGACATTTCCTCAAGCGTACACCAGGCCGTGATCCTGAACAGTGGACAGATGAACTGCGTCGGCTAGCGCGCCAACTAACGACCTATCTTACAGACGAACAGAAAAAGATCGTGCAAACAGAAACAACCAGCGACGATGGCTTTTCTGATCTACGCCAATATGTCCAGCAAGTGGTCACTATCGGGGCAGCAAGTAACAATGCCACCCCAACTTTGCCACGCGAAACCATTTTTGGCTTGGAACTTAATCGTTACAACAACGCCAAAAAGCGCGGGCGTAACGCCATGTGTTCGCTTTGTTCGTCGCCCTATACTGTCGATAAACAACAAGAGTCGGCGATCCTCTTTGCGCCGCAGGTCTACAGTAATAAATTAACATTGCATGGTTCAACCGCCATCCGTGACATCTGTTCGATCTGCGGATTGGAGACAATGTTGCGCCAACTGCTGATGAATCGCACCAATTCAACGGGTGGACGCTTCGAGGGGCGCAATCTCCGTTACCTTTACTTCTATCCCACCTATTTCTTTACGCCGGAAACGCTGGCCATGTTTCAAGCGGCCTACGTTCGCCTGCGTCGAGTGAGCTTTACCGAACTTCGTAAACAATTGGTGGATGAAAGTGGCGAATCGCCGACATTGCACCTCGACCCAAAAACTTGGCAACGGCTAGAACCTGTGATGCTCACGCCGGAACAAGAGGCAAAGCCGGAAGAGGATCGCTACCTGCGACTGCACTTTCCCGACAACATGCCGATCACCTTCTTTTTTATGGGTGTGCCACCGCCTGGACGCGATAGCAAGGATGCCGAAGCCTGGGTACACCCTGCTTTTCTGGCTTTGTTATTGCCACTTTGTATGGATGTCAAAGTCATCGCCAGCGAATCGACGATGCCGCTGATCAATGAAGCTAATGAATTACCGGAAACCGTCTTTTTGGACGGTGCACACGCTGCGATTGGGTATATCACCGGCCAAGAGCGCATCAATTTGGATCATGTCCTGGAGAAGCTTAATCGACTGGCAACGACCTATTTGATCCACATGGACGGCAATAGCAGCACTGGTGGCAGTGGCTATGATTATCGTTGGCAGGATTTACCCACGTTGGCGCGTAGTTTACATGGATCACCACTCTTTGCCTTTCACTATCTCAAAAAGTGGCAACGAAAAACCGGTATGGATGGCATCCCAGACGCTAAAGCTAGTTTGTATCTTCAATTTTATCAATATTTGACCCCTGGAGGAGATGATGACATGACACGAGCAGAAGAATTAACGACCAAGTATCGACAGTTTTACCGCGCTCGCAGTCGTAAGACGCACGCAGTTGTGCGCCCTTTGAGTATTGCGGCTGAAGCACTATTGACGGCAGATAAGGGCTTTTGGGATGATCGAACCGCGCTGATGCAAGTGGTGCATGGACGGCTTTATACGCGCATTCGTCAGTTGTTTCGCGAGAAGCTGGCCTATCCACCCCAGGGCAGCACCATTGAAGAACAGGACGCGGCAATGGCAGATTTCGCCCACTACTTTGTCGAAGAAGTCTATGACAAAGCGTTTCGTCGTGATTTAGCCGCCTTAGGTGGGAAACAACTAAATTTGATTAAAAACGCCTGCGAAGTGCTCTACCGGACAGCCGAGGCGCAATATTGGCGAGAACGAAAGGCCGCTGGTGTTGTCAATGAGGAAGAGTTGTTCGATGAATCGTTGGACGAATAGTGGTTGGCTTCTCGTTCCACGCTCGGCGTGGAATGAAGCAGTAGACGCTCTGCGTCTGGTGCTGCTTAACCGCCTACGGGACGCAGAGCGTCCAAACCCGCATTCCACGCCGAGCGTGGAACGAGTTGTAATGCAGGCTGAACTGTTACAAGTAATCTTTACCTACCAAATCGGAGAAAAACAATGACTACCTTGAATGAAAACTGGTTTCCCAAGCAAGTTCCGCCCAAACCGTCCGGTCACTATGCCCACATCATCATGTTGCGGGTCACGGAAAGTTACCCGCTCTTCCAGACCGACGGCGAGTTGAATACAGCGCGCGTCAACGCTGGCGTGGCCAATAGTGATGTGATCACCCGTTTGACCATGTTTAAGCGCAAACAAACCACACCAGAACGGCTGGTCGGTCGCGAACTCTTACGCCGCTACGGCTTCATCAGTGCCGAATCGGTGGATGCCAGCGACAAACGGGAGAAGGGCAATGATGGGTTGCCGTTGGATGAGTACAACGTCAAATTCTGCCAATGGACGCCGGACGCCATTGCCTATGGGTACGCGATTGGCGACAGTGGTTCGGAACGCAGCAAAGTGTTGAGCGATACCTGTTACTCGTTGACGCCCTATGACGATAGTCACGAAGCGTTCACGCTCAACGCTCCCTACGAAAGTGGCACGATGAGCCAACGCGGTCAGGTAACCAGCCGCATTAACGAACAAGATCATATTGTGCCGCAGACGATCTTCCCATGTGTCTTGACGACCCGCGATTTAACGCTGCCACTCTTTCGCTATGTGCTGAATAACATTCTCCGCACAAAACGTTATGGCGCACAGACCACACGGACCGGGCGCGTGGAAAATCAGCTTGTTGCGATTGCCCTCACTGACGGCGAAATCTTCAGCAATCTCAAATTCACCCAATCGCTGTACGACGCGCTGAAGCAGGCAAATGCAATTATGCCGCCTGATCCGGTTGACCCCAACCAGGCCATGACAGCAGCAGGCGACTTGGTAAAAACGCTCATCCAAGCCGATGGCGTAGCCATGAATCAATTGTTAATGGGTAAAGAGTTGGCTGCGCTAACGCAGGAGTTGATCAAGACGACTGCGCAAGAGGATGGCGCAAAAGATTTGTTACAAGCCGCCTTCACTTCTAGCCAGCATTATCACGAAACCTGGCTGGCGAAGGCAAAAGGTAAGAAGTAGGAGGATTGATGGTTATCACAACCTGCCAGATCACGCTACATGAAAACCTTTTTTACGCGACCCGCGAAATTGGGAGACTATATGAAACCGGACGCTATCTACACAATTATGGCTTGACCTATGCGCTCGAGTTGGTTGTTGCACCCTACTTTAACGCCAACGCACTGCCGCGTTATGCCGAAGATTTGGGTACGTTAAATTTGCAAGAAATCTATGTCACACCGGCCCGACCCATTGCCGTAGCATTCGAGCTTAATACGTTCAAGTATGCCGACAATCGCTATCGCGTGAAAATGGAGCTTGGCAGCCGTAATACACCCAGTTTTGGCCGTGCCAAGGAGTTGGCAACCGGTAGCACATTTCAGTTTGCAATCTTGAGTAACAAGCCAATTTCAAAGATTCCAAGGTGGATTCGCTTAGGCAAGTGGATGAGCAAAGCGGCGGTAACCACAAAACAAGAGGAAATTAAAGAGCGGAGAGACGGCAACTTCACCAGCGCGTTTCCGATCAACCCACTCGATTTGCCATCGGAAACGCGCCTGCTGACCTATGATCTCATCTCCATGCCGCCCGTCTCCCTGCTCGACCAGGCCCACCTGGAGGGGCCGCACTATCGGCTGGCGGATGGGCGGTGTGTGGCGGCGGGGCTGGCGTATCGGGTTGGTGCATGACGGGCGAGGGGGCGAATCTGTGCATGGCGAATCAATTCGCTGGCTAACAGCGAGAAGCCGCCTCAGCGGCTGGAAACCCATTGCCCTAGCGCCTGCGGACGCTTCTCACTGTTAGCGTGTGGATTGATCC
>Ga0105048_10015549_pt1 | contig 11802 bp, 11 predicted proteins | sample MAT05_FD_78382 | JGI IMG/M metagenome (GOLD analysis project Ga0105048, IMG submission 78382) | Freshwater microbial communities from Lake Fryxell liftoff mats and glacier meltwater in Antarctica - MAT-05 | ecosystem: Environmental > Aquatic > Freshwater > Ice > Liftoff microbial mat | place...
CACGTACGTCAACAAGCGCGAGCTGAACGCGTTTCTCGAGCGCATCCCGCCGTCGGTGATCGTGGTGCTCGACGAGGCTTACTTCGAGTACGCCACCGCGCCGGACTATCCCAACGGCCTGACCGACTTCCCGGGCCGCCCGCGGCTCGTCGTGCTGCGCACGTTCTCCAAGGCCTATGCGCTGGCGGGGCTGCGCGTCGGCTACGGCGTGATGGATCCCGAGCTGGTCGACTACATCGATCGCGTCCGCCAGCCGTACAACGTGAGCACCGTGGCCCAGGTCGCGGCGATCGCGGCGATGGAAGACGAAGCGCACCTCGCGAAGAGCGTCGCCCTCTGCGCCGCCGGCCGCATCCAGCTCGAGGAAGGCCTCCGCAAGCTGGGCATGGGCTGGGTCCCGAGCCAGGCCAACTTCGTCGTGGTCCACACCAAGATCGACGGCGACCGCGCGCAGCACGAGATGAAGTCGCACGGCATTTTGGTGCGCTCGATGGGCGCCTACGCGATGCCGCACTCGGTGCGCGTGACGGTGGGGACGCTGGAGATGAACGTGCGGGTGCTGGCGGCGCTGGCGAAGCTGCCGACGTCCTGATCCGGATCCCGCTCTTGGATTTCGCGCAAAGGACGCGGAGGCGGACGCGAAGGACGCGAACGGATTTTCTTTTCCGATCCGGATCCCAGAAAATCATGAGTTCTGCGCTCTTTGGCGTTCGCCTTGGCGTCCTCTGCGCGAAATCCGAAAGTTCGCGCTCTTTGCGTCGCCTCCGCGTCCTTCGCGCGAAATCTCAGGGCGGAAGGACCAGCGCGCTCAAGACGTGCGCATCGAACGTCGATACCGCGATCGACATACGAAACCCCGCCGGGTGTCGCGGTGAGGCCGGCACCAGCAATTCCGCGTCGAAGCCTCCCTCGGTCGCCACCACCCGCGCGTCCTTGAACTCCAGGAAGACGTTCGCCACCGGATAGAGCGCCTTGAAGATCGACTCCTTCGCCGAGAAGATCGCCTTGAGGCGCGCGTCGTCGCTGCCCACCCAGGCGCGCTCGTCGTCGTGGCAGACGATGCGGGCGATCTCGATGTCGACCTTGCGCTCGAGCGACTCCACGTCGACGCCGACGCCGGCCGTCGCGGTCAGCGGGGCGACCACCGCGCAGGCCCAGCGCTCGGCGTGGGAGATGGCGCCGGCCCAGCCGGAGGGCCACAGGGGCTCGTTCCGGGGGCCTTGGAGGATGGGGGCGGCATGCGTAGGGCAGCCGGCCTGGGCGAGCGCACGGTGGGCCAGGACGCGGCCGGCGCGCAGCTCCTTGTGGCGCTTCTCGACCGCGCGCGGCGTGACGAGCGCGGCCTCGCTGGGATGGATGGCTTCGACCGCGGCCTCGTGGATCGGGGCGATCACGAAGGTCGCGAGCTTCGGGAAGGGATTCATCGCCGGCGCGGGGTCGTCTTGCGGTTCTGGAGCGTGCCGGTGATCGCGAGGCCGTAGAAGCCTTCGCTGTCCTTGGCGCTGTCGAAGTTCTTCAGGATGGGCCGCAGCAGCGGGTCCGATCCGAGCAGCTTCTCGGTCGGCTTGATCCCCAGCATCAGGTTGATGCTGCTCCGGCCGATCACCTCGTTGAGCGCGATGCTGCCGTCGAGCGAGATCTCCACGTCCGTGCCGGGCACACGGGTGTTCTTGAACTCGATCTTGCCGTCGGTGATCGGCACCTCCAGCTTGAGGTTGCCCAGCGTCAGCTCCGGCACCGGCACCATCCCCATCTTCCCGCCCTTCTCCACGGCGAGGCCCTCGGTGGTCAGCACGATCTTCCCGTGGGTGAGCTTCGGATCCTTCTTTCCCAGCGTCAGGTCGGCGGTCAGATCGACCGTCCCGATGAGCGGCAGGCCCGAGGCGGCGAGCAGCGGCGCGACCTGATCGAGCTGCACCTTGGCGATGTGCGCGTCGACGTCGATGATCTCCGGGCCCATGGTCACGTCGGCGTCGATCTCGCCCTTGCCGATCGGCAGCCACACCGAGAAGCCCTGTTTCCCCGTCAGAAACGGCAAGAGGTGGACCCGCGCCCGAACCTTGTCGAGGACGATCGGGTCGACCTCGCCGATCTCCACGCCGTTCATCTCGACGCCGGTGATCCAGCTCGGCTCCAGCGTTTGCGCGGTGATCTTGGTCCCCACCTGCTTCGAGGCAAAGGCGAAGATCTTCTCCTTGGCCGCGCTCCAGGGGAACGTCAGATAGAGTCCGAGGACGAAAGAGAACAGGAAGAAAAGGGAGTAGCCAATTCTTCGGGCGATGGTCGAGCTGAACATTGGGGTCCTAGGTGGTCGTCTTGAAGGTCCCGACGGTCACCGTCGCCTCCAGTCGCTTGGGGTCCGCGTAGCGCTTCCGCACCTTGAGCTGGCGCACTTTCACCAGCGGGTTGCCTTCCTCGAGGCGCTTCAGGAAGTCGTACAGTCGATCGATGCTGACGTCGCGGATGGTGATCTCCGCGTCTTCTTCCTTGAGGACGCCGCCGCCGAGCTGCGCGCCGGTGCGCTCCTGGGCGTTGCCGATCTCGATCGTCGAGCGCTTGGCGGTCTCCTCGATGTACGAGAGGAGCCGCATGCCGTTGTTGCGGCGGATCTCGCTGGCGATGCGGTTCTGCTCGCCGAGGCGGCGCTGATAGTCACCGCGCAGGCCGGCCACCTGGGTCAGCTGGGCCATCTTGGCGTCGATGCGCTTCTCGCGCTTGGCCAGATCGCGGGAGACGAAATAGTTCGCCATCCCGAGGATGAACGAGAACCCGATCACCACGACGAACAGGACTATGTCCTGCTCGCGCCGCGACAGGCGCTCGAAAGAAGCTCCGATACGTTCGGGAAAGGTGCTCATGAGCACTCCATGTTCATGGTCAGCTGGAACTCGATCTTCTCGCCGCCGGCCTTCTTTTGCAGCTTCCCCTTCTTGATGTCGGAGTAGCAGGCGTCCTTGGCGTACTCGAGGACGATCGAGTCTACGGCGTCGAAGGTGGCCGTCTCGCCGCTGATCTTGGCGCGGTCGGGGCTGACGTCGAGCTCCTCGATCGCCACCTCCAGCTCCTTCGGGATGCGCGACGAGAGCTCCGCGGCGATGTTCAGCGCCGATCGCTCGGGCAGCTTCACGTTACCGAGCTCGCTCGCCGGCTTCTGCATGGCGACGATCGCCTCCTTGGGCTCGCAGATCTCGCGACCCACGGTGCTCTTGGTGATCTCGCAGAACTGCCGGTCGATCTCCGCCTCGCGCGTCATGAGCTGCCGGTATCCGGCCGCTGCGTTCACGATCAGGAGCAGCATCACCGCGGCCGCCGCGGCGATCATCACCGGGATGCGCTCCTTGAGGTGGACCATCTGACCGGCGAACGCGAGGTCGTTCTGCCGCAGCTCGACCGTCGAGACCCGCTCGTCGCCGGCCGAACGCAGCGCCGAGGCCAGCGCCAGCGCGAACGCCGGGCGCCGCGCGCCGTCGACCTGCCGCTCGACGATCTGCTCGACCGCCACGCCCTGCGCCGCGGGCGCGTTGCCCTCCTCGGCGATGCGGTTGGCGAGGTTGCGGATGCGCGATCCGCCGCCCAGCACGTCGATGCGGGTGATGAGCACGCGCTTCTCCGAGCGGATGGTCTGGAGCGTGCGGCGCAGCTCGCGGAACAGCTCGCTCGAGCCCTTCGCGACCCAGTCGCTCATCCGCTGCGCTTCCTCGGTGGAAGCGGGGTGGCGCGACGACGCCACGAAGCCTTCGGCGTGTTTCAGCTCCTCGGCCTCGGCGTAGCTCAGCTTGGATCCCGCGGCGATGGCCTCGGTGACCGCGCGACCGCCGGTGCGCACCACGCGCGCCGTGGCGATGCCGTGCTCGCTGGCGGCGAGGAACAGCGTTCGCTCGTGCCCGACGTCGATGATCAGGCGCCCCGCGGGTGGTGCACCCGGCCCCGGGAGGACGAACGTGCCGGCCTCGGCGGTGGCCTGTCCGGGCGCCTCGGGCTTCGAAGCGTCGGTCCGCAGGAAGTGAGTATAGAGATTGTAGAGCTGCAGCGCGTCGACCCCGAGATACTTGGGGTCGATGCCGGCGCCCTGGAAGAGCTCGAGATACTCCTCGACGCGCTTGGTCTGCGCGACGGCCGCCAGGTTGTGGGTGCTCCCATCGTCGAGCTTGCGCTCGATACTATGTCCCATCACCGCCTGCTCGAGATCGAACGGCACCAGATCGGCCAGCTCGCCGGGGAGCGTCTGCGCGATGCGGCGCGCGTCGGCGTAGGGGAGGGTGACGAAGCGGGTGGTGGCCTGCTCGAGCGGCAGCGCGGCGATGAACGCGTCGACCTTGAACGGGGTCGCGTCGAGCAGCCCCTTCAGCGCGTCCTGCACGCGGGCCGTGCGGGTCTCGGGCGTGCCGTCGGAGACGCGAACTTCGGCGACCGACTCCACCTTGAAGCCGCGGAGGCTGTCCTCCACCAGGACCCCCTTCACCGAGTATGCGCCGATGTCGACGCCCATGATTCTTTGCGGCATCTCTGTATTACTCCTGCCTGAAGTATCGAATTTCGCCCTGCTGGCCGTCGTCGCGCCACACCACGGTGATGGTCGAGACCGTATCGCCGACCCGCCCCATGGCGGTGATGCGATAGACGTTGGACGCGTCGTCGAAGCGGATCGCCCGTTGGCTCTCCAGCTGGTTGAAGAGGTTCATGTCGACCTTGATCTGCGCCGCATCGAGCAGCTGCAAGAACACCGGCTTCGACATCTTGTTCATCGGCGGCGGCAGCACGCGGAGCAGCGTCCACTCGTCCATGAACTTGGCGTAGCGCTCCTCGTCGCCCGGCTGCGGCCCGCCCGGGGTCAGCGCGCGCAGGATGGCGAAGAGGATCACCGGCTCGGCGGTGTTGAGGTTGATGCCGGCGTCATCGGTCCAGACCGTCAGCTGCGGTCCGAAGATCTTCATGAACGCGTCGTTGATCCCGGGGACCATGCGCAGCTCCGACAGCGAGCTCATCTGCGCGTTCTTCGGCTTGTACTGCGCGCCGTATGGGAGGTTGCGGTAGCGCAGATCTTCCTGCACGCCCGACTGCGACTGATCGCCGGTGATGGTGCAGACCGGATCGATGGCGTCATTGGAATCCACCCAGTCGGTGATGTTGGCGATGATCTCCAGGCGATTGCGCAGCGGGTCACGCGAGTCACCCATCGTCTCGAACAAGGTGTCGTACTGCGGGTCGTCGATGAGCCCTGCGAGAAGGACGTGCACCATGTTGATGCAGGCCAGGGCGGCCGGCCGGTTCACGTTGATCTTGCGGTTCTCGTCGACCACTTCCTCGATCCAGAAGCTGCCGATGAAATCGCCGAACTTCTGATCGGTGGCCCAGTTGGCCTTGAGCGGCTCGTCGGTCGGCGTGTCGCGCCGCTCCTTGAGGAGGCCCTTCATCGTGTCGCTCGACACCAGGAAGCCCGACAGCTCGAAGAGCGGGATGGGGATGAAGCCCGCGAGCGCGCCCTTCAGCATGCCCTGGTAGCGCAGGAAGAAGAGCTCGAGCTCGAGCGCGCTCTTGGCGTGGAACTCGGCCTGCAGCTGATCGCGCGCGTTGGCCGCCAGCTGCACGTTCACCGAGGCCTCGTTCTGGAGGTCCGCAGCCAGCGCGCCGAGGATGGTGGTCAGCACCAGCACCATCACCAGCGCGACGCCTCGCTTCTGCCGGCGCGGCTTCTTGCGCGGCACGTGCATCGCCTTTCCGCGGCGTGAAGATCGTGAACCTACGAACATCAAAACTTCTTCAAAGACAGCGGCATGTTGATGCGCGTCTTGGTAACGAAGCTGATGTCTTTTCCGTTCTCGTCCTCGACCACCATGGTGATCTCCACCATCGACGGCAGGCGGCCATCGAACTCCGGACGATCGGTGTTCCATTCATCGGTCCAGTCGTCGTCCTTGGCATCGAAGTATCGGAGCTTGAACTTCTTGATGTCCTCGGCGAGCACCATGATCGGGCCGCCTTTTTCGGGCTCGCGATCGATGCGCGGGTCGACGCGACGGACGAGGTTCTTCTTCTCGCGATCGTCCTTGTCGTGCTCGACGGTGTAGCCGATCTCGCACTGATCGGACTCCTTGGCGTCCTCGCGCAGGACCTCGTGGGCGAAGCTGGTGAACTGCAGCTCCGAGAAATCCGAACCCGACTTACCGACGAAGATCGTCTTCCACATCGGCTCGGGGATGCCGCTGCGCTGGGGATGCGTGAGGAACGCCATCGAGATCTCGCGGGCCATACGGTTCATCGAGACGCGCACGTTGTGATAGCGCTGATCGATCGTCTTGACCGTCTCGTACGCGTCGAAGCTGCTCGCGACCGCGCCCCACGTGAGCACGCCCATCGTGGCGACGACCGCGACCGCGAGCGCGATCTCGATCAGCGTGAAGCCTCGCTGCCGCGCGCTCACTTCTTCTCTCCCGTGCCCGGCTTGGTGAGGTTCTGGCCGCCCGCGCCGAACAGCGCGCCGGTGGTGTTGGCGTTGCGCTTGCCGGGCGCGTTGGGATCTTCGAGCACCGCCGCCGCGTTCGGCACGGACAGGCGGCCGGACGTGGTGATGTACTGAACGAACTTGATCGACTCGTTGTAAGTGCCGTCCTTCCAGGTCACCTCCAGCGTGATCTCGCGGATGCTCTTCGAGAGCGTGTCTCCGACCTGCTTGAGGATGAGCTCGAGCCCGCCGCCGCCCATGATCTTCGAGAGATCGGAGCCGGCGACCGAGTCGACCAGATCGCCCTGGCCCTCGCCGCGCATCGCCCCGAGAAAGTCGGTGATCTGCGCCGGCAAGTCCTCGGTCTTCACCTCGCCGCCGAAGAGCCCGCCCATCAGCTGGTTGACGTCGATCTCCACCTCGCGGCAGGCAGCCTGCCACTTGATGGCCGGATAACCTTCCTCGGAGAAGTCGCCGTTGTAGTCGCGGTCGGCCTCGCCGAAGCCGTCCTTTCGCAGCTTCTCCTCGACGTCGAGCATCTTCCCGCGCGCCAGCAGCGTGCTCACGGTGACCCACTTGGCATAGTTCGACGACTCGAACGCCGTCGCGTTGATGCCGGAGATCGTCACCAGCGCCAGCGCCAGGATCGACAGCGCGACCATGACCTCGAGGAGGGTGAAGCCTTTTGAACGGCTATTCATCGCCGTCCTTCCGTCCATCGTCGTCGTCGCCGAGATCGGGCACCGGCATGCGCTTCGGATAGGTGCGCACGCGGCCGGTGAGGGGCTGCACCTCGAGCGTGACGATGTCACCGCCGTCGTCCTCGAGCTCGATCAGCGCCGCCTCGGCCATGCCGCTCTTCCAGAAGTGCAGGTACGCGGTGCCGGTCGTGAACGCCTCTTCCTGATGGCTGGTCCACACCCGCTTGAGGTGCACGTCGCCCGGGAGCCGCGTGGGCTTTCCGCCGTCGATCTCGACGTCGGGCACGAAGGCAGCGCTACCACCCTCCAGCAACGCCTCGACCTGGCTCTTCTCTTCCTTGTCCCAGCGCGACTTCTTCTTGTCCTTCTCGGCTTCCTTGACCTCGTCGGAGGTCCCTTCTTCGCCGCGCATCTTCTCCTTCGACGTCGCGAAGGGAGACTCGCTGAACTCCATCCACCAGCTGTTCTTGTCGATGTCGAACACCACCCGCTGCGTGCGGTGCTGCATGATCGCGCGGTCGTACGACTGCTTCATCGCTCCGGCCATCTCCACCGCGCTCGAGCGCAGCTGTGCGTCGGTCACGGACGAGATGCCAATCACCGCCATCGAGGTCACCAGCGCGACGATGCCCAAGCTGATCAAGATCTCGATCAGCGTCAGACCGCGGCTGCGGGTACGGTCACGAATGGCGCGGCCACCGCGGCCGCCGATGCATCTCGCCGGGCGGCGTTGCGCCACCTCGGCAGACGAAGAGTATGCCCTCGGTGGCGCGCCTTGCCCGACGAGCGCCTCGGCGCCCTCGTTGGCCGCGTCATTCATGACCGCACCCTTGTGACCGGCGGCGGCTCATTTCCAGTTCGTGACGTCGTCTTCGTTGTCGGTGATCTCGTCGGGGCCCTTCGACTGGAGATCGAACTTACCGGGGTTGTGCTGGCCCGGGAAAATATAGATGAAGTCGTTGTCCCAGGCGTCCTTGGGCACGCGCTCCATGATGGGCTTCTTGCCCTCGGGCGGCGTGACCAGCTCGTTGAGCGACTGGGGATACTTGTTGAACTTCACCTTGTACAGATCGAGCGCCTTCGAGGCGTCGCCGATCTGGATGCGGGTGGTGTCGATCTTCGCCTGATCGAGCTGGTTGACGACCTGGACGCCGACGATGCCGGCGATGATCCCGAGGATCGTCACGACCACGAGGATCTCGATCAGCGTCAAGCCACGCTGGCCGCGGCGGGGGCGTCGTCTCTTGATTTGAGTGCTCATAGTATCTCCCATTTCATTCACTTGTTCACGTGCTGCGACAGCGACAAGATCGGCATCAGGATCGCCCAGACGACGAACGCCACGGCGCCGCCCATCCCGACGATCATGATCGGCTCGATCAACGTGGTGAGCCGTCCAACTCTCTCGTCGACCTGAAAATCATAGTTGTCGGCCACGCTCTCGAGCATGTGCTCGAGCTGGCCGGACTTCTCACCGGTGGCGATCATGTGCACCACGATCGGCGGAAACTCCTTCGACCGGCGCAGCGGCTCGGCGATCGACTCACCCTCGCGAATGGCGTCGCGGGCGTCGGCCACCACCTCGGCGAGGCGGACGTTGTTGAGGACGTCTCGCACGATGTCGAGGGCGGTGAGCACCGGGACGCCGGCGCGGAGCAGGGTCGCGAGCGTGCGCGAGAAGCGCGCCACGGCGACCAGGCGCACGATGGCGCCGATCTGCGGGAGCTTGAGCGCCCAGACGTCGTAGATGCGGCGGCCCTTCTTGGTCGCTTTCCATTTACGGAATAGCCAGACCGCGATACCCATCATGATGAGTATCAGCCACCAATATCCCTTGATCGCGTCGGCGACGAAGATGAGGAACTTGGTCTGGATCGGCAGATCCGCCTTCACCTGCGTGAAGATCTTGGTGATGCGCGGGATGACCACCACGAACAGGATCGTCATGATGATCCCACCCACGCCGGTCATGATCAGCGGGTACATCATCGCCGACTGGACCTTGGACTTCAGCCGCGCCTGCGCCTCGGTGAAGTCGGCGAGGCGGATCAGCACCGCGTCGAGCGCGCCCGACGCCTCACCGGCGCGGATCATCGAGATATAGAGCGTGTCGAACACCTCGGGGTGCTGGCCCATCGCGTTCGCCAGCGACGAGCCCTCGTTCACCCCGGAGCGGATCGCGCCGAAGACCTTCTTCAGCTTCTCGGTCTCGACCTGATCGACCAGCGCGCCGAGCGCGTCGATCAGCGTGATGCCGCTCTTCAGCAGCGTCGCGAGCTGGCGCGTCATCAGCGCGACGTCGGCGACGGTGATGCGCTCGAAGTACTTGGCGATGTCGACCTCGGTCGACGCCAGGCTGCCGGCGGTCATCTTGCCCATCGCCGTCTTCGCGGTGGTGCCCTGGCCCTCCTCGCGCTGCTCGATGATGCGGATGCCTTCCTTTTTCAGGACGGTGCGCAGGGTGCGGGGGGACTCGGCGTCCCGCATCCCCTTCACCTCTTTGCCTCGGGCGTCGAGGCCTTTCCAAACGAACACCGGCATGGCTCAGACCTCGATCACCACTTGTTCGTCGGTCGCCACACGCAGCACTTCCTCCGCGGTGGACTGGCCGATGCGCACGCGGCGGCCGCCGTCCTCGAGCAAGGTGCGCATGCCGTTGGCCATCGCCTGGCGGCGGATGGTCCCGGCGTCGACGTTCTTCAGCACCAGCGCGCGGATCGCGTCGTTGACCAGGAGCAACTCATAGATACCGGCGCGGCCCTGATATCCGGTGGACAGGCACGCAGCGCAGCCCTTTTCACGGAAGAAAGTATCTCCCGGCTTCGCCTTGACCATGATCTTGGCGAGCTCCTCCGGCGACGGCGTGTACGGCTCTTTGCACACTTTGCAGAGCGTACGGACGAGGCGCTGGGCCAGAACGCCGATGAGCGACGAGGCCACGAGGAACGGCTCGATACCCATGTCCACGAGGCGGGTGATGGCGCCCGACGCGTCGTTGGTGTGCACCGTGGAGAGCACCAAGTGACCGGTGAGCGACGCCTGGATCGCGATCTCCGCCGTCTCGCGGTCGCGGATCTCGCCGACCATGATCACGTCAGGATCCTGGCGCAAGAAGGAGCGCAGGCCGTTGGCGAACGTCAGATCGATCTTCGATTGCACCTGCATCTGGCCGATGCCGGGGAGCTGGTACTCGACCGGGTCCTCGACGGTGAGGATGTTGATGTCCGGCCGGTTGATCTTCGAGAGCGCGGCATAGAGCGTCGTCGTCTTGCCGGAGCCGGTCGGGCCGGACACCAGCAAGATGCCGTGCGGCTTCTCGATGAGCTGGGTGATGTGATCGTAGGTCCCGCTGTCGAAGCCGAGATCCTCCAGCGAGAGGAGCACCGACGAGCGATCGAGGATACGCATGACCACCCGCTCGCCGTGCGCGGTGGGGATGGTGCTGACGCGGACGTCGATGTCTTTGCCGGCGATCTTGCGGCGGATGCGGCCGTCCTGGGGGAGGCGCTTCTCGGCGATGTTGAGGCCTGACATGATCTTCACGCGGGCGATGATCGAGGCCTGCGCTTGCTTGGGCGCCTCGACCTTCTTGTATAGCAGGCCGTCGATGCGATTGCGCACCACGACCGCTCGCTCGTAGCACTCGACGTGGATGTCGGACGCGCGGATCTTCACCGCGTCGCGCAGGAGCGCGTTCACGAAGCGGATGATCGGCGCGTCGTCGGTGCCGGACTCGTCGATGAGATCGATCGCGTCGAGATCGCCGTCCTCGTCGTCGTCGGACTGCAGGCGCTGCACGGCCTCGGTCGCGAGGCCGGTGGCGCGGTCGTAGGCGCGGTTGATGGCGTCGGTGATGAGATCCGGCGGCGCGATCACCGGCGAGATGCGCGCCGACAAGAGGAGCGCGACGTCGTCGAGCGCCTCCGTCATCAGCGGGTTGGCGATCGCCGTGATGACCGAGTCACCCAGCTTGCCGATCGGCAAAAGTAGGTTCTGCTTGGCGAACGCGATCGGGATCGCCTGCACGAACTCATCCGGGATCTGATCGACCTGGATGTGCTCGATGACCGGCATCTCCAGCTGGACGCCGAGCGCGCGCAGGACGTCCTTCTGCGTGCAGCGCTTGAGCGACACCAGGATCTCGCCCAGGCGCTCCTGGGCGCGGCCCATCTGCGCGTCGAGCCCGAGGTTCACGTCGTCGTCGGTGAGGGCGCCCAGCGCGACCAGGATCTCGCCGATCGGGCGGCCCGAGAGGCTCTCGAAGCCGGCGTCGCGCGCCGAGAGACGCAGCTCGCTGGTCTTCTCCATGTCGAGCCCTCCGGCCATGACTATTGATCTCCCGTGTTGTCGATCGGCGGCGTGGTCTCGCCCTGCGGCGGCGGCGGCGCATCGCCCGGCGGCGGCGCGATCGGCGTCCCCGGGTTCACCTCGGGCGCGTCGTCGCTGTGCGGCGTCACGACGGTCTCGCCCTCGGCGCCCGGGCCACCGTTTTCGGCCTTGAGCAGCTCGGTGCGGAGCTCCTGGCGATACTGGGCGAGGGGTCCAGGTTTTCGAGACCAGTCGACGGTCGCGCGGAAATCGGGAGTATCTCCATAGTATCGCTCCACGAACTCTTTGCGCTCGCGCATCTTCCGCTCGTAGATCTTGTAGAAGTCGTCC
>Ga0105048_10015556_pt1 | contig 11799 bp, 11 predicted proteins | sample MAT05_FD_78382 | JGI IMG/M metagenome (GOLD analysis project Ga0105048, IMG submission 78382) | Freshwater microbial communities from Lake Fryxell liftoff mats and glacier meltwater in Antarctica - MAT-05 | ecosystem: Environmental > Aquatic > Freshwater > Ice > Liftoff microbial mat | place...
CCCGGCGAAGGGGCAAGTTGTTCGCGCCCGTTGGGACGGCGCTTTAAGCAGACATTGACTTCGCCTACGTAGGTTCAACACGCCTGGTACCCAAAAGTGGGAACCCGTTGCCCACAAGTCGGTCGCTCGGCCTGTCGAATGTTGAAGCAGGGCGCTATGTTCTTGGGTTCATGTCTACCGAGAAACTTGCTTCAGCTCTTACCCCGCGGGCCATCGTCGAAGAGCTTGACCGGTACATTGTTGGTCAACAGGCGGCCAAACGGGCCGTGGCCGTGGCGCTACGCAACCGGTGGCGGCGACAGCAAGTGGCGCCCCCCATGCGAGACGAAATCTCGCCTAAGAACATAATGTTGATTGGCCCCACAGGCGTAGGGAAGACCGAAATCGCCCGACGTTTGGCCAAATTGGCCGGTGCACCGTTCGTCAAAGTTGAAGCCTCGAAGTTCACTGAGGTTGGCTATGTGGGCCGTGACGTAGATTCGATGGTTCGTGATCTTGCCGAAACCGCCGTAGCAATGGTGAAGGAAGAGGAGCGCGAGCGTTGCAAACCACGCGCTCGTGAGCAGGCCGAAGAGCGCTTGCTCGATATCCTGCTGCCGCCTCCCCGCGGCGCCACTGCGAAGGCTGGTCCTGTGCCACCTAACAACGTGTTTCCGTTGGGCCCCATGTCGCACAACGAAAACGCTGAAGGGCCTGCCGCCGCTGGCGCAGATGCGGGCTCCAACGCAACCCGTGAAAGCCTCCGGCGCATGCTGCGTGAGGGCAAGCTGAACGATCGCAAAGTCGAAATCGAAACCGAAGACGCGCAACATTCGATGATGGACATCTTTTCGGGCGGAGGCATGGAAGGGATGGTGATGAACCTCAAAGACATGCTGCCGGGCGTCGGCGGACGTTCAAAGAAGCGCAAGCTCACGGTGCCCGAAGCGCTTGAAGCCCTCATTGAAGAGGAAAGCGGCAAACTGCTTGATCAAGATCGCATCACGAAAGAAGCCATAAAGCGCGCAGAGCAATCGGGAATCATCTTCATCGACGAGATAGACAAAGTCGCAGGCCGTGAAGGCAGCGGTCGTGGGCCTGACGTTTCGCGCGAGGGTGTGCAACGCGATCTCCTGCCTATCATCGAAGGTTCAACCGTATCAACGAAGTATGGTCCGTTAAAAACCGATCACGTATTGTTTGTCGCCGCTGGCGCCTTTCACGTGAGCAAGCCCAAGGATCTTATTCCAGAACTGCAAGGGCGATTCCCTATTCGCGTGGAACTCCAAGCCCTGACCGATAAAGATTTCGTCCGCATCCTTACCGAGCCAGAGAACGCGCTTACGAAGCAATACAAAGCTCTGCTCGCAACCGAAGGCATTCACATCGAATGGCAGTCTGAGGCCATTGAAGAAATCGCCAGAGTGGCCGCAATGGTCAACGCGCGCCAGGAAAACATCGGCGCCAGACGATTGCATACAGTCTTGGAGCGCTTGCTGGATGAATTGGCATTCGAGGCTCCCGAAATCGGTCAGCAAACCATTCCGATCAGCCGGGCCTACGTCGAGAAGCGCTTGGCAGACATCCTCAAAGACGAGGATCTGAGCCAATACATCTTGTGACACCGAATCCCTCGCGCAGGGCAGAATGACCGACCTTCATCGACCCTTTGTCTTTTTGGGCGTTGTTTAGGGGCAATCAGCGGTATCTTCAGCGGCGTAGGAGTCACTATGCCCAGCACGCGACCGATGTTTGTGAATGTTCGCAGGAAATCCTTTGGCCTCGCCGTTCTGTTGGGGCTTGCGGGTGGAAATCCTTTCGTCGCTCGCGGCCATGCGGTTTATGCAGCCGACTTGCCGGCGGTTCCTTCAAGCGCGCCGGAACCAACCGCAAAGCCTGAGTTCGCAAAACGCGCCACAGTGCTTGTATTGCCAGTGGTTGTTGGAGGTCTTGGTGAACCTCCAGCCGCGATGATAGAAGCCTTGGCCAAAGGCCTACGTGACAACCTCAACTGGGACGTCACTGTTCCGTCTGCAAGCACCGCTGCCGCAGTGCCCACGTACGACACCACCGCATTGGAATCAGCGATTGCAGCGGTCAACGCTGTTGTTCCCGGCACCAGCAGCGGCACTCCCGTTGCGGCATCTGTCCAAGATCTGTCCGCCGCTTACACGCAGCTTGTGCAAGTCTCAACGAAGGTTCCATTGGGTACCAAAGGAGCTGACGCCGTTTTAAAGATCGGGGGCGCTTTGCTCTCCGCGCAGGTTGCCGCTGGGCAAGAAACAGCTGCTCGTGAAACAGCAAGTGAATTGAAGCTGTTACTGCCAGCGCGCAAATTTAGCGAGGCGGATGGTTTGTCTTTCGTGGCAGCCGCTGTGCTTGGCGCTGCTCCCGTTGTTGGCGTTCAAACTGAATTCAAAACCAATCCCGCCGAGTGTTCGATAGAGCTAAATGGTGTTGAGGTAGGCAAAGGCGTTGTTGAACTTCCTTTGCGCGGGGGCACGTTGTATTCAATGCAAGCCCGTTGTGCCGCGGCTGGGCCCGGATTGGCTGCGGCAGAGTCGTTTTCACGAGTGGTGTCCGTGGGAGAGGGCCCCGCTAAATTCGTGCTGGATGCTGCGTTCCCTTCGCATCTAAGGAACTCTGCGAGCGGGTTGGCTTTGTCATTCGACAACAGCGATCAACGACAAAATCTTGAGGAAGCCTACGCACGTCGGGTGGCTGAGCGATATGGTGTGAACAGCGTTGTTTTGGCGTCGGTGGGCGAATTCCAAAGTGCGGAATGGCTCAACGCTAGGCTCTACCTCGCTTCAGGCTACAAGAACCGCCACGCTTTGGTTCGAATCGAACTTGAACGCGCCACGGCCTTGGGTCGATACCTCGCCACAGGGAAAGAATCTCCGGGGGTCCTCAATGCACAAGATGCCGGCAACATGGTGGCGGCTTCGCGAACGCTAAAGCCCGTATCGGCTCCGCAAATGAAACCCGCAGCCTGGTATGAAGACGTGCCTGCCTGGTGTTTTGTGGGTGCGGGCGCTGCCAGCGTGGCACTTGGAATTTGGGCCAACAACTCAGCAGACGACAAGCGGCGGGAATCGGCTATGAGCGCTGACGATCCTTTTCGGCAAGATCAACTCAACACCGACGCAAGCACTTTGAAGTTCGTCGGAGGTATTGGAACCTACGGTGGGCTGCTGCTGGTCGGCACAGGCGCGGTACTGTTGGCATTGCCCGATTACAGTGATACGCAAAGCGAACTTTACGGGCTGTCCCCGCTACCCGGCGGCGGTCAGTTCACCTACCGGGGTCGATTCTAAGTTTGGTTTTCTGTTAGCTTTACTGCGGAGCCGCGCGGCCTCGGGACCGCGTTGGTCCGGAAGATTCAACGGGTTGAGGTGATGAGCGGCTGGACCCTGGAACAAAGCTGCTAGGCCCGCGGCTTGGGGTTGGGGCTGGTTGGTAGCTAGGCGCCTGCCTTGCACGACTTCCCGCCATGCTTGGCGATGGCTCGGCAGATGGCTGAGAGCCCCATCCGGGCCGTGCTCGTTGGGGGGCTGCCTGAGGTGCCGGAGTTGAAGAAGGCGTTGGAGTTGACGACCAGCCTCCTCCGGGCGCCGCTCGGTTTGGCGCTGGCATGGGCTGCGGAGAAGAGGCCTCTGGCGATGAGCGCCAGCTTCCCCCTGCGGATGCAGGTGGTGCACTGGGAGAAGGCGCAGCGTTTGGACTTGCGCGCCACCCGCCGCCACCCGCGTTCGGATTGCTGCCACCCGAAGGTGCAGCCCTCCAGCCGCCACCCGCGTTCGGATTGCTGCCGCTCGAAGGTGCAGCCCTCCAGCCGCTGTTTCCTGCGTTGGGGTTGCTGCCGTTGGAAGGCGCAGCCCTCCAGCCATTGTTGTTTTGTACAGGGCGACCGTAGTGATAATCGCGCTGCCCACCGTTGCCCTGCCAGTATCCCGGCTGGTAAAGCCAGCGGCCACTAACAATCACGTAACGGGGGCGTGTCCAGCCATAGCCATCGCGCGCTGGCACCCAATAACCGCCAACCCAGGACCAGTCGTAACCGGTCCAATCCCAATAACCTTCAACCCACTGATAGCCGGCGCCTGGTGCTATCGTCCGGTAATCCGACATAGGAGGCGGGGGAGCTGTGCGGACATAAATATCTCCGTCGGGGCCGGGTGCCGTATTGCTTGAATAATCCCAACTGACGCGGGCAGGCCGAACGACGCAGGCGCCCAATGAGAGGGTCGAGCCTGCCAAGGCCAAAAAGGTTCCGGCGCCCAATAAGCGGCGGCTACGGGTTATCAAAGAACCACCCACAGCGTTCAATTTCATCAGTCCACGGTTCATACACAGCTCTCCTTCGCTATTCCGACGCAGGCCGTGCCCGCGGCATTCAATGCCCGGCGCTTGACCCACCCCACCCCGAAGACTACAACGAACCCTTCGTCAGGGCACGAGATGAGAATTTTTCGACCGGATCACGGGCTAAAAGCGGCAGGGCTGTTCGCCATGCTGGCAGTTGCCAATTGTGGGCGCGGAGCGCAGCGGGATCCCGAAGCTGTTGTAGAACTGTTTATTGCCGCAGCCAACGCTGGCGACAGCGAAGAAGTTTACGAATTATTGGGTCCACGCAGCCGCGGCCGGTTAGACGAGCTACGCCAATCCGCAAAGCGTGTGAGTGGACGGCTCGCGCTACAACCCAAGGATTTCTTGTCAGCAGGGCGTGCCCCTGCTGGTTGGGAACCCCAAGGCGTGCGTTTGCTCCGAAAGTCGAATGTAGACGCTGTGGTTCAGGTCTATTCCGCGGCAGGCGATCGTTATTCGCTGAACCTTGTGCGCGAAGGACATGCTTGGAAAGTTGAACTTCCAAGCTCGTAACATTTATTCAGATTTCGCTTGTGCCGTGGGCGTTTCGCGCACCATCGTTTGCTCGACGATTTCCATATCGTCATCCGATAGCTCGAAAATAAGATCGTCTACAGAAGGCAAAGTGCTGCTTCCATTAAGTGCAGCGCGTGGCACCGCCGCCGCATTTCCTCTGCGATCGCCCACGCGGCGCTGCCGCGGAAAAATGCGCTGATCGGTGCTGCCTGCACGCCGTTCGTCGTCGCGTCGTTCGCGATCAAGTACGTTGCGAATTTCGTCCAGCGTGGCTGGGACGGTATCCATCTTCATTACGCGCGTTCCACAGTTGTGGCACATCGGCACCGTTCTGCCGTGCAACTCAACCAAGCGCAGGTTTTCACGTCGACGGTCACTGCAAATTTCACAAGCAGAGCCTCGCCCTACAGGACGGGTCTCGCTCCATTTTTGGTAGCAGGACCAGCAGCGGCCTCGACGGAGTTCGGACACTTGCGCCCTGCACACTTGGCAAGGAACGGTGGCTCGTTCGACTTCGATGGACATGGTGATCTACAACTACATGTGCGCCACCATCAGGGCAATTTTTCGATCACACTTAGGGCACGGGGCGAATGACCGAACAGACCATTTGCCCTGCGTAATATCGCATTCCTTCGGCGTCGCTTGGCTTTCGCGCACGCAGAAATGTATTGATGACGCGACCTTCACTGTCTCGTCGCTGGGCTGGCCGTAGGGGATCGGCGACGCTGATGCGATCTAGTCCATCTCGCCGTTCTCGAAACTTCAGCGCACCCCCAGGAGCGATGCCTTGTACCAAGCCAACGTGGCCTCCGCAGTGGTTACCACCGGGGCTGGTATCAAAAAAAACGAGGTCACCTGCCCGCGCTTCTGGTGGAGCAACCGCTTCGTGTCGGGCGGTTGCGTAGGAATACAGAGCTTCACTAGACCCGTCGGTGCCAAACGAAAACCCTCTGTCCAGCAAGTTGCTTTCAACGAGCGATCTCGCCAATAGGGGGCGCTTGCTCGAAGCCTTACGCCCCTTGGCCTGCACGTCTCCCGAAATTGGCCACGGTGTTTGGCCGGTCGTCGTTCCGCACCCCACCACGAGTGCCGCGATCGCCACCAACCCCACCAGGGCGGGCAACAATGGCCAGAAATTGCTCACGAACCAGACTCCGGAACGCTTCATGTGAACCATTGTATGACATGTGGTTTCTTTGTCTACTTTTCTTGGGATTTAGGTCAACCATTGCCGTCTGGCTTACGATGTAAAGGCAAAGCAGGGCATTGCCTTGCTGGCTCACAGGAAGGGCTTTATGAAATCCGTAGTCATCGTATCCACTGCACGCACGCCGATTGGTTCATTCCAAGGCACCCTGGCTTCGGTCTTGGCTCCCCGTTTGGGCGGGATAGCGATTGAGGCGGCGGTTCGCCGGGCGGGGCTAGACCCAGCCACCGCGGCCATTGGCGAGGTCTATATGGGGTGCGTGCTTACGGGCGGCATCGGGCAGGCGCCGGCACGGCAGGCAAGTCTTGCGGCGGGATTGCCTCGGGCCGTGGGCGCGGTAACCATCAACAAGGTTTGCGGGTCGGGGCTCAAAGCGGTTGCCTTTGGCGCCAATGCCATCCTCAGCGGTGAACACAATGTTGTTGTGGCGGGAGGGATGGAATCGATGTCGAACGCGCCCTACTTGGTTCCTAAAGCGCGAGAAGGTTTGCGCATGGGCCATGGGCAGCTGCTTGATTCGATGATTCACGATGGCCTCTGGGATCCCTATGGCGACACGCATATGGGAACTTGCGCGGAGCTGTGCGCAAAGGAGAAGAACTTCTCTCGTCAAGAGCAGGACACCTTCGCTGCGGAATCTGTGGCGCGCGCACGGCAGGCGCAAAACGAAGGTAAATTCAATCATGAGATCGTTCCCGTATTGGTCCCACAACGCAAAGGGGATCCGATCACCGTCAGTGTAGATGAAGGTCCGGGCCGCGCGGATCCCGCGAAGCTTGCGTCGTTGAAGCCTGCGTTCGTGAAGGACGGAACAGTCACCGCGGGCAATGCCTCTTCAATCAACGATGGAGCTGCAGCACTCGTGCTGATGGAAGAAGACTTCGCGACATCCCAAGGCCTTACACCTTTGGCTCGCGTGGTGGGCAGCGCTGTGCATGCGCAAGCTCCCGAATGGTTCACCATGGCACCGGCGGGGGCGATCGAAAACCTGTGTGCGCGCATCGGCTGGAGCAAAGACAGTGTGGATCTATGGGAGATCAACGAGGCTTTTGCTGTGGTGGCGCTTGCCAACAGCCGCATGCTTGGCCTCGATCCCCAGCGCGTAAATGTGTGGGGTGGGGCGGTGGCATTGGGGCATCCGATCGGTGCCAGTGGTGCACGTATCTTGGTGACCTTGCTTTCTGCGTTGGCCGATAACAACCTCAAACGGGGCGTGGCTTCGTTGTGCATTGGTGGCGGCGAAGGCATCGCCTTGGCGGTGGAACGATGTTGAACATAAACACCATAGGTGTTGTGGGCGCCGGGCAAATGGGGCGAGGCATTGCCCAAGTGGCAGCTGCCAACGGCTTTCGTGTGCTTATCTATGACGCCGTGCCAGGGGCCGCCGCGCGCGGGCTTTCCACGATAGCGCAAGCGCTGGGAAAGTTGGTGAGCAAAGGCAAACTAAGCGACGCCGATCGTGCAGTCACGTTAGAGCGCCTTTCCGCCTGCGATGAGCTTTCCGGTTTCTCGCAGGTGGATCTCGCGGTTGAAGCGGCAACGGAAAACGCCCAGGTCAAACACAAGATCTTTGCAGATCTGGATCGCGTTTGCCCGCCCGCGGCCATCTTGGCCAGCAACACGTCTTCGATTTCAATCACGGGACTGGCAGCCGCCACCAACCGCCCGCAACAGGTGATTGGCATGCACTTCATGAACCCGGTGCCGGTCATGAAGTTGGTTGAAGTGATTCGTGGTTTGCCCACGAACGATTCAACCTACGAAAGCGTGATGCAAGTTTCCGCCAAGCTGGGCAAAACCACCGTCACTTCACGTGACATCCCAGGCTTCATCGTGAACCGCATTTTGATGCCCATGGTGAACGAAGCGTGTTTCGCGCTTTATGAAGGCATCGCTACCGCAGCTGACATCGACCAGGGTTGCATACTGGGGCTTAACCACCCCATGGGTCCCTTGGCGCTGATGGATCTCATTGGGCTAGACACCACGCTTTACATCCTTGAAGTGCTTCACCGAGAGCTGGGTGACGACAAATACCGCCCTTGCCCGTTGCTGCGCCAATACGTGGCGGCTGGTTGGTTGGGACGCAAATCAGGACGAGGTTTCTTCGCGTACAGCGACGTGTAAAATTCGCCAAAGTGGTGAAGGTCACCTTCTTCACTTGGAAAGCGCAATCACAACGAAACCAAACGAATACCTTTGGAACGGAACTTGTCACAGTAGGCGCATGACGAACCGTCGCTGTGTGTTGGTGGCTGCCTCTTTGTTGGCTTTTGCTGTTTTAGCCCCTTTTCAAGGCGCATCTGCGGCGCCAAAAACTGTAAAGGCCAAGCGCATCCTGTTGTTCACGCGGTCTGCTGAGTTTGAACACTCAACCATTAAGACCAACAAAGATGAACAGCCTTTAGCCCTCGGAGTGCTCAGTGCGCTGGGAATGCCGCACAACTGGGAATTTGTACATACGAAAGATGGAAGCTTCATCACGGCCGAAAACCTGGCCACATTTGATGCTTTCATTTTCATAACCACAGGTGATCTCACCGCGCTTCGCAAAGACAAAGACGGCAAGCCGCTGCCTGCCGACGACATCAACCAAAAGCCAATGTCAGCCGAAGGCAAGGCTGCCTTGATGGCCGCTGTGGCTGCAGGAAAAGGCTTCTTGGCAGTGCACAACGGATCAGACACCTTCCACAGCGCTGGCCCCCGGTGGGAAGACCAAGCGCCTGCCGACGTAGATCCTTACATCGCAATGTTGGGTGGAGAGTTCATCTCTCACGGTGAACAACAAGTGGCCCGGTTGCGCGTGATCGACAAGAAGTTTCCAGGCTTCGGCGATCTAGGTGACACGATGGAATTAAAAGAGGAGTGGTATTCCCTTAAGAACCAATCAACGGACTTGCACGCCTTGTTGGTGCTTGAATCTGAAGCGATGACGGGCCCCATGTACGCCCGCCCAGCCTTCCCTTTGGCGTGGGTTCGCAAACACGGCAAGGGCCGTGTGTTCTATTCCGCGCTTGGCCACCGGGAGGACGTTTGGACCCTGCCAGCGTTCCAAAAGATGCTTGTCGGTGGTTTAGGGTACGTACTTCGCCAGGTGAATGGAGCAGACGCCGCCAACGTTTTGAAGGCCGCGCCCGCGTACAAGACGCTGCCAAAGAAGCCATAAAGGCTAACGGTTCCATGTGGTTACACGCGCTTGTGGAGAAGGGCTGAAAGCGCTTTTACCGCTGTTTTACCCAGATCTTCCTAATCTCTAGCCATTCGCTTTGTTACACTTAAGGCCTCTCTAGCTTTAAAGGGGTCCCCAAATGAACATCCTATTGGTTGAGGATGAGCCTGGTCTCCGTAACGGTTTGACCGATCTGTTGGAAGCGCAAGGACACACTGTTTGCGCCGTAGGTGATGGACTTTCGGCATGTAGCCGCGGGTTAACTGAAAGCGTGGAACTTGTTGTGCTGGATCTAACGCTTCCGGATCTTGACGGTCTTGAAGTGTGTCGTCGCTTGCGCAACGCCCGCCCTGAGCTGCTGATCTTGATGCTTACCGCGCGCGCCCGAGAAGACGACAAAGTTGTTGGCTTACAAATTGGCGCCGACGATTACGTCACCAAACCCTTCAGCGCCAAAGAACTGTTGGCACGCGTCGAAGCATTGGGTCGGCGTTTGCGTTCGGACCTTGCGGGGCCAGAACGCGTGGATGTGGATGGTTGCAGCCTGGATCTGGGCCGCTGCACAGCCTCTCGCGGTGATGCGGCTATTGCGCTCACAGCGCGGGAAGCGCGCATCTTGCGGCTACTTTATATCAACCGAGCCCGCGCGCTGACGCGTGGCGAATTGCTTGAACAAGCGTGGGGCGCTTCTGGAAAACTTCAAACGCGCACCGTTGATATGACTATCGCGAACCTGCGCCAAAAGATCGAAACCGACGTGGCGTTGCCGCGAATCATCACAACGGTGAAAGGTGTGGGTTACGCGTGGGGCGCCGCTTCTTAAAAGGACCACCCGCCACAGCCACAGCCATCATCTTAACGGCAGTGGCCGTGATGATTCCGTGTGGCGTCTGGTATTTCCTGGGCGCACGGCAGCTAGATCACGTCTCCCACCAATTAGAAACGGGCGCGCGCAGAGAAGCACAAACCACAGCCGATCAAGTGGCCGCGAAGATGGCCTTGCAGCTTGAAGATCTACGTCGCGTGGAAAGTGAACGCAACCATCTGCATTACTTCCCGCAATACATGACGCGTGGAAAACACTGTGATCACTTGCGGGTGCAAAACTCGCCGTTGGCTAAGGGCGATTACCCCAAAGCCGTCAAGGTGTACTTCCAAGTCGATATGAACGGCAACATCACGGCGCCTCGCCCTGATGCCCGTTTGGCAACGTTGGATGTTCCGGTAGGAGGTCGCTTCGATGTTGGTGCCAATGCCACCAGCAGTGGCAACCTTCCCACATCAATCGCGCCTTGGGCGATGATGAGCCAATCGGAAGCGGGGCTTCCTGGAACAGACGATCAGACCGAAGTGGGCGCGTTTGCATGGCACACGGGGCGCCTTGAAGGTCGTCCAGCGTTGATGGCCATTCGCGCGCTGGTGCTTTCGGGGCATCGTTATTTTCAGGGCTTCGTGGTTGAAAACACGAATTTAGGTAGCTGGATGTTCGATGGCGGTTTTCACGCCCAACTCAGCCTCGGACCTGCTGGAACTCATGCAACCACGGATCTGCCCGTTACGGGGGTCACGTGGCATGTGGGGGTTGATCCAAACGTCGCCATGGCGCGCGTGCACACGCAAGAATCAGCGCTGCGAAGCCAGTTTGGTTACTCGTACCTTGGTGGCTTCTTGTTCGCGCTGATGACAGGTGGAGGCGTTGTTGCTTTGGTTATCCGCTCAAGCAACTTTGCACGCGAGCGTTCGCGATTTGCGGCAGCGGCAGCCCACGAACTGCGCACGCCGTTGGCGGGAATTCGCCTGCACGGCGAAATGTTGGCTTCCGGTTTGGGCAATCCTGGTTCTGTTCAGAAGTACGCTCAGCGAATTACAGATGAAGCTGAACGGTTGGGGCGCGTTGTGGTGAACGTGCTGAACCACAGCAAATCCGAACAGCGCAACCTCACGCTTGATCTGCGTCAGTTCGACGTGTGCGAAGTGCTGGAAGAGGTGTCAGCGACGTTGTCGCCCTTGGTTTCCGAAGGTGGCGGCGAACTGGTGACGGAACTTTCGCCATCGTTGGGGCAAGCGTTTTTTGACAGAGACGCGCTGATGCAGATCCTGAACAACCTTGTCGACAACGCAGAAAAATACAGCCGAGGCGCAGCCACGGACAGGCGTATTCATTTGAGCGCCGCGCGTGTAGATGGCGCGTTGGCAATTTCAGTTCGCGATCACGGCCCTGGCATTCCACAATCGTTCCGGCCCCGTTTGTTTAAAGCGTTCGTTGGCGCAGACACCGCCACCAAAACCGCTGGGTTGGGACTTGGTCTTTCCGTGGTGGCGATGTTGGCGCGTGCCCATGGCGGCGATGTTCGTTATGAAGCAACGCCGGGTGGCGGCACCACGTTCGTGGTGACGTTGCCGCAGGGTTAGCGAAGCGGCAGTATTGGGTCTGACTACGCAGACTAAAGCAAAATTAATTGTGAGCTTAAACAGGGCTTCCTGTAGCCTTCAGGAATGGCAAGATTAAACCTTGTTGGATGAGGCCACGTCGGCCCAGCCGTTAACCACGGGTGGC
>Ga0105048_10015559_pt1 | contig 11799 bp, 5 predicted proteins | sample MAT05_FD_78382 | JGI IMG/M metagenome (GOLD analysis project Ga0105048, IMG submission 78382) | Freshwater microbial communities from Lake Fryxell liftoff mats and glacier meltwater in Antarctica - MAT-05 | ecosystem: Environmental > Aquatic > Freshwater > Ice > Liftoff microbial mat | place...
CCAGATCCCAGCGGCCTCCAATGCGCCAATGTTCAGCAATTCCCAGGCATAGCCCACACTGAGCACAGGTCGGGCGCGAATCAGTTCATCTGGGAGCGCCTTCATCCAGCTCAGCGTGGTCGCGGACCGAAAGTAACTCCGGTGCATGGCCGGCCATTCCCGCTCAACCAGGTTTGCAGCGCGCTCAAAATACCCGGCCGCAAACGCATGACGGATGGCATCGGCCGACGAGCCCTCTTGCTCGAACCAGCAACTGGCACGCAGGTGCAATTCAGCCACATGCTGTCTCGCTTGATCTGGAGTTATAGAGCCGGTCTGGTTCAAGCGTTGGCGCAACAGATCCGCAAAGAGATGGTGATAGCGATACCAACGCCGCTCGTTGTCCAGAGGAATCATGAACAGATTGGCGTGCTCAAGATATTCCAGGGTCGCCTGCCCCGGTGTGGCGGGATCGAGCATGACGGCATCGCACAACGCGCCGCACAGCCGATCGAGAATCGAGGTGCGCAACAAGAAGGTCTGGACATGTTCGGGTTGTTGCAACAACACTTCTTCAACCAAATAATCCAAAACGAAACGATGACTGCCAGTGAACGATTTAATAAAGTGATGGGCGTCCTGATGCGTCTGCGTCGAGCTCGCCCCTTGCAAGGCCAGGGCAGCCAATTGCAGGCCGGCAATCCAACCCTCCGTGCGGGTTTCCAATGCAGCGATATCACTTTCTGAGATGCGCAGGCCCATCACGCAGTTGAGGAAATCGGCAGCTTCGGCGGGTGTGAATCGCAAGTCGGTGACCCGCAATTCGGTCAATTGGCCACGAACGCGCAATCGGGCGAGCGGCAAATGCGGATCCTCACGCGTCGCGATCACCAGATGCATCTGAGGCGGCATGCGTTCGATCAAAAAGGTAAGTGCCGTATCAATCGGTTTGGAATCCAGGCTGTGATAGTCGTCCAGAACGAGGATGAACGGCGCGATCCGCGCAGCAATTTCATTGAGCAACGCAGTCAAAATCGATTCGGTGGGTGGGGGCTGAGGCGATTGCAGCATCCCAAGCACCCCGGCTCCAATAGGGGTTGCAACGTCATCGGCATCGCCCAGGGCAAGCGTCTGCACGGCCGCAACAATGCCGCTGAGAAAGCGCGGCAGCTCGTTATCGCCACCATCCAGCGACAGCCACGCCACCGGCCGGCCGCAACCCGCGACCCATTCGCTGGCCAGCGTGCTCTTGCCAAACCCGGCTGGGGCCGAGATGAGTGTGAGCTTGCGGTGCAAGCCCGCATTCAGCCGCTCGATCAAATGTGTGCGTGGGACAACTTTGGGCGGCAGAGAGGGGATATACAGCTTGGTGGCTAAAATTGGCGTAGACATGGATCAGTTGCAAACACATATCGAGCGAGAGCGGGCTTCTTCAAGCATAGCACTGGCTCATGCAACCGTTGATCTACACCTAAATGCTCCATATCTTCGACCTCGACGGCACCCTGATCGAAAGCTACATCAACCCCAAACGCCCCTTCGCACGGGTGGCTGCACTACCCCGCCGCGTTGAAGTTTTAGCAACGCTGAGGCAGCACGGCCACACCATTGCCATCGCGACCAACCAGGGCGGCGTGGCGTTTGGCTATAACACTGAGGTGGAGGTGCAGGACAAGCTCAGCCGGGCGCTCAACGCACTGGGCCTGGAGCCGGATATGTTTGTGGCCGTATGCTACAGCGACCGGCGCTCTCGCGACCCTGCCTATAACCAAGCTGCCGATTGCGCCCGCCGCAAGCCCAGCGGAGCCATGCTGCGCGAAGCGATGGCGGCACGCCCTGATGCCGCGCGTGAGGGTGTCTTATATGTGGGCGATCGATCAGAAGATGAGCAGGCCGCGCAGGATGCAGGGGTGCCGTTTCAGTGGGAGCGCGAGTTTTTCACCACACGACCTATGCGGCTGTACTGCTTGGACCCTTCAATTAAGTTTATTGCAAATAACCAAATCATGGGAGATTACATGTTGGGAACCATAAAAATTGGGAATCGAATCCTGAGTGAGGATGTCCTGGTCAGCATCATCGAGCACGAATCAGCACCGGGAGCATGGTCGGGCAGTTTTGCGCCGGACGACAATGCCACCGAAGGTGTTCGTGCAGCCGTTGACGCGGCTGAGATTTGCCGATTGCAACTCGATGATGGCCGAGCTGGCGACATCATCCTCACTGAATTTACTTCCATACATGAGGTGACGACGGCTTTTACAGGAATCGGTCCATTGGCCTAGAGATAAATTTCAATATCACCTCACGGCAAGTGTCGCCCCAAGGGCTTGATCGTTTGGCACGCGGTTCCAGCGGGCACTGTCAATCGTGCAAATTCCCGTTCGTGCTGCATCGCGGCATATATAATCGCGCTCACAACTGAATAGGCTGCAACGCAAGTTGTGGCACGGGGAGTCCGCGGACGCGGGCTGAGAGGGTACCTAGCTAGACCGGTGCCGACCCAGGTGAGCCATGTCGCGCCGCGCGACCGCTCACGGAACCTGATCTGGATCATGCCAGCGTAGGGACTTGTAGCGATGTTCTTGATGATTTCATCTTGCGCACCGGAATCTCAACCGATTCATGCAACGCCTTACCCGGCTCGTCCGTGTAAGGCGTTTTTGTTGCCCAACGCCGCGCACGTCAGGTTCCAATTTTCAGAGCACGCAAGTCATTACTGGACAGTGGGCAACCCAAAGGAAAATCTGGATGCGCATCATTGTGATTGCCAATGGCAACCCTCCCTCGCCGCAGGACGTGCAACGCTGGCACCAGCCCCAGAACGTGCTGATATGTGCCGATGGCGGCGCAACAGCCGCGCTGCGTCTCGGCCTGCACCCGCACCACGCCGTTGGCGATTTCGATTCGCTCAGTCCTGATGAGGTGGGCCGCCTGGAACACCTCGGCACGCAATTGCACAGGCACCCACCCGCCAAGGACGAAACGGATTTGGAGCTGGCGTTGCTGCTGGCGATCAATCTGTTGGCCAAGGTGCACGATGCTGATGACAACGACATCATCATCCTCGGCGCATTGGGTGGCCGAATCGATCACGAGCTGGCCAACATGATGTTGCTGGCCATGCCAGTGCTCGGTGCGGGCCGCACGGTTGCGGGCCGCACGGTTGCGGGCCGCACGGTTGCGGGCCGCGTCATCATCGCGCATGGCCCCGTCCAGATTTCCCTGATCGATGCCCGCCGCAACCCATGCACGCTGACACTGCATGGAGCGGCCGGCGACCTCGTTTCATTGGTGCCGTTTGGGGGCGATGCGCATGGCATTCGCACCGACCGGCTGGAATATCCATTGCGCGACGAATCGCTGGTCGTGGGGCCGGCGCGTGGCGTCAGCAATGTGATGTTGGAGAACACAGCCGCTGTCTCGCTCCGGCAAGGCATGCTGCTGTGTATTCAAACATCTCAAACATAAAAAATCACGCAAGATCATGGAGAGAACGCATGAATAAGTTCAGTCGAAAAAGCTTTTTGGTGTTGATGGGAATCGCGCTGGCCGCATGTGCCGCGCCGCCGCCCCGCACCTCGCAAACACCGGCCGCGTCGGCACCCGCCAGTGCTGCATCCAGCGACAACGCTTCCAGCAGCCAAGCTTCCAGCAACCAAGCTTCCAGCGACCAACTCACCACCCTCAACGTGCTGGTGCATGACAGCTTCAGCATCAGCGAGGATGTGCTCAAGCAATTCGAGGCCGACAACAACGCCAAAGTCAATGTGCTCAAAAGTGGTGATGCCGCCAGCGTGCTTAACAAAGCCATTTTGAGCAAAGGCGCACCCATTGCCGATGTGCTATATGGGGTCGACAACACCTTCCTCAGCCGCGCATTGGGTGCCAACATTTTCGAGCCGTATGCCGCGCCAGCCCTGGCCAATATCGCCGACCGACTCAAGCTGGACGCCAGCAACCAGTTGTTGCCGGTCAATGTCGGACACGTTGCCATCAACTACGACAAGACGGTTGGCACGCCGCCCGCAGACCTGCGCGAGCTGGCCGATCCCAAGTGGCGCAGCAAGTTGATCGTCGAGAATCCCGCCACGTCTTCACCCGGCCTGGCCTTCCTATTGGCCACCATCGCCGCCTTCCCGGAGGGCAGCGATTACACGTGGAAGCAATTCTGGACCGATCTGCGCACCAACGATGTCTTCGTCAGTCCCGATTGGAGTGATGCCTATTACACCCAGTTCAGCGGCAGCAGCGGCAAAGGCCCACGGCCGTTGGTGGTGTCATACCAGACCAGCCCCCCAGCCGAGGTGTTCTACAGCGAGGGCAAGCTCACAGAGCCGCCGACGGCCAACATGGATGGCACCGCCTTTGAGCAGATTGAATTTGTCGGCATCCTAAAGGGTACGAAGAATCGAGCACTGGCCGAAAAGTTTGTAGACTTCATGTTGGGCCCGGTCGTGCAAAAAGACATACCCTTGCAGATGTTTGTCTACCCCGCCGTCACCGACACGCCATTGCCCGACGTGTTTGTACAATTTGCGCCGGCACCCAAGCAGGTGTTTACCCTGCCCGCCGAGCAAATCAACACAAACCGCGATGCCTGGATTGAAGAGTGGACCAGGATCGTGTTGCGCTAAGCCAGCAGCCAGCAGCTAGTGGCTAGCTGCTGGCTGCGCATAGGTCTTGTTAAACGCGGGATCGTTTTCATCGACGAGAGGGATGGAGCCGATGGTGGCCGAGGAATCAGCGATGTAGACAGGGTGCTCGGTGTTGGCAGCGGCAGGCTTCGACGGGCTCAAAGCAGCCACCATCAGGCTCATCATGCAGGTGAGGACGATGAATTTAGATGTAGGTGGATGAAACTACGGCAAAAAACGGTGTGTAATCTCCCCTCTATGATGGAAAGTCGTGATGCATGCGTGAGTCTGCATGAAGATCGGCCGTGATTCAACCCGACTTTAGTTGGATTCACCTGACGCATCACCGTCGTGAGTCGCACTAACAACCTACTTCCAGAAGCAGGCATGGACGGGATCAGTGCACAGACAGACACATTGCCTTTCAAAATTGCTGAGCCGCTTTCACTGGCTGGGTCCGTTATTGCCCTGTGCTACATTCGGCCCATGTCACGCTCGAACGTCGAAGATAGCCAACAGCCCAAACTGCCTGAACAGTCCATCGATCCCCGATTGCCAGCTCAGAAACCGCACGTTGTCGCCATCGATCTGGGCGGCACCAACATTCGCGCGGCCCGCTGCGATGGGTCGGGCCACATCCTGCAACGCGCCCGCCAACTCACGCGGCCCCAGGACGGCACTCGCGCCGTGCTCGACCGCATCGTGCAATCCGTTCGTGACATGGCCGGAGACGGCGACACGATTCATGCCGTCGGCGTTGCATCACCCGGCACGCTCAACCCATACACCGGCCTCGTCCTGTATGCGCCAAATCTGGGGTGGACCAATGTGCCGCTTCAGACGCTATTGCAGGACAAGTTGGGATTACCCGTCGGCATCGGCAATGACGCCAACCTGGCCGCGCTGGGCGAGCAGCAATATGGCGCCGGCCAGGGCATTGCCAATCTGGTGTATGTCACCCTCAGCACCGGAATCGGCAGCGGGGTCATCCTCAACAACCAGTTGGTTTTGGGCGCACATGGCCTGGCCACGGAGGGCGGCCATATGACAGTGGATGTGTTTGGTCCGATCAGCGGCAGCGGTGTGCCGGGTGGGTTTGAGGGCTATGCCGCCGGTCCTGCCATCGCCCGCCTGGCGCAACAAAAGCTGCGTGAAGGCCGGGCATCAACCATGCAGGAGTTGGCGGGCGGCGACATCGCGAATGTGTCGGCCAGGGAAGTGGGCGATGCCGCCCAGTTGGGCGACCCATTGGCCAACGAGATCGTCCAGCATGTCGCCCGCATCATCGGCCTGGGCTTTGTAAACCTGCTACACCTGTTCGACCCCGAAATTCTGGTGGTCGGCGGCAGCGTGGCATTGATGGGCGATCTGCTGCTGGACCCGGTGCGCGCTACCATTCAGCAATATGCCATGCCACCCTATCGCGGCGTGCCCGTGGTGCCGGCCATGCTTGGCGATGACTGCGGTCTGTTGGGCGCAGCAGCACTGGCCGTGCAACAGCGCTGAAGAGAGACGACCAACGGCGGACGACGGCTCAGATGTCGTCCGCCGTCGGTCGTCTCTTAAAAAGCTCACGGCGCTTGATACGCGTTTAGAAGCACGGGCAGGAATACCCCATAAATTGGACTGGATACGGTCAAGTCGAGTGAGCCCTCGACCCCTCTGGCATGACCACGGGTGACCACGGTGCGTGTGCCGGGGTTCGGCTTCACCGTCCAGGTGATCGTGATGCTTTGACCCGCGCTCAGCGTGACGGGGGCAGGATTGCGCACAAAGCCATTGCCATAGTCACCACCGGTGGTGGATGAAATGGCATTGGTGAACGACACCAACTGCGCCTGCGCCGGCACACTACCCGAAACAATGACACCCATGACTGGGAACGATGCATGCGCATTGGTCACGACGAGCGTATAGGTGATGAGGGTTGGGCCGACATCGGCGGTCAATCTGCCATTGAGCGCACTGCTGGCGGTCACCGTCGCCACGGTCGTGGCACTGCTGCCATTGACACTGTTCGTGGCTGTGACAACGACGTTGAACGTGCCGGTGGTCAGGTAGGTATAAATTGGATTTGGACCACTGCCGGTCTGACCATCACCAAAGTTCCAGGTGTAAACGACATTGCTGCCGGCTGTCACCGCTGCTGTGAACTGGATGGCATTGCCGAGAATGACCGGGCCATTGTTGATGACACTCAACCCGGCCAGTGGCACATCGGTCACGGTCACCACCACGGTGGCAGGGGACAGATCGGCCAGGCCAAAGGCATCGGTCACCACCAGTTGGAAGGTCAACACCATCGGGGTCGCCGGCGCATTAAAGCTGGGGGTTGCCGATGAGGCATTGGTCAACACCACGGCCGACCCGCCAATCTGTTTCCAGCCATAGCTCAACGGCAGGTGGTTGTCCGCATCGCTGCTGGCACTGCCATTCAACGACACGGCGGCCCCCACTGTGACGGATTGATTGGAGCCGGCATTGGCGACTGGCCGATCATTTGTCACCGAAACCAGCGTCGTGGCGACCACGCTACCGGCGCCATTGGTCGCGGTGACGGTGGCCGTGTAGATGCCAACGGCGCTATAGGTATGTGAAATAGTCTGGCCATTCATCACCTGACCATCGCCAAAGTTCCACAGGTAAACAGCATTGGTGCTATTGGTTACCAGCGCCGTGAAATGGGTGCTGCTACCCAGAGTGGTGGGGCTGTCATTGATGGCGCTGAGCCCGGTCACCGGGTTATCGTCCACGGCCACGAACACCGTATCGGCTGTGGATGAACCCAGGCCCAAAACATCAGTCACTCGCAACGTAAATGTCAACGCGGCAGAGGTGGCCGGCGCAGTAAACGTGGGCGCGACAGCCGAGTTGCTGCTGAGCACCACGGCCGGGCCGCCGGTTTGGGTCCACAGATAGCTCAACGGCAAATGGTTGTCAGGATCCATACTGCCACTGCCATCCAACTGCACCACCGCCAGAATCGCCACGCCCTGATCAAACCCGGCGTCTGCAATCGGTCGTGCATTGATCACCGTCACCACGGTTTGGGCCACGACGGTGTTCACTGAATTGGTCGCGGTCACGACAGCGGTGTAGACGCCAAAGGCCGTGTAGGTATGGGTTGGTGTCGCGCCGCTTCCCAGTTGCCCATCGCCAAAATTCCACGCAAACGCGACATTGGTGCCGGTGCCGATGCTAGCCGTGAACCGGGTGGTGTTGCTCAGAACAGTCGGGCTGTCATTGACTGCGCTGAGGCCACTGATCGCGGCATTGCTGACCGTGATCACAACACTATCGGACGAGACAGCCGCCAGACCCAAAGCATCAGTAACCCTGAGCGTGAAGGTCAGAACGGCCGGCGTTGAAGGCGCAGTGAACAATGGCAACGCGGCCGTGTCACTGATCAGCGTCACACTCGTGCCGCCGGTCTGCAACCATCGGTATTGCAAAGGCAAATGATTATCAGGATCGCTGCTGCCGCTGCCGTTGAGCTGAACCGTGGTACTCACAAACACATTCTGATCGGGGCCGGCATTGGCAATCGGAGCGGCGTTGGTGACCACGACCGAGGTCATGGCTGTCACCGTATTGGTGGCATTGGTTGCCGTGACCACGGCCGCGTAGACGCCGGTGCTGGCATAGGCATGTGAGGGGATTGGGCCAGTGCCAGTGATGCCATCGCCAAAGCTCCATGCGTAAACGACATTGGTGCCGGTGGCAATTGTGGCGGTCAAGTCGGTGGAATTGCCCAACACAGTGGGGCCATCATTCGCCGCGCTCAAGCCGGTGATGGCGACATCGTTCACCTTGACACCGATCGAAGTGGACGCATTGCCGAGGCTGTTGGTGGCCGTCACTGTGGCGGTGTAGCTGCCAATGCTGGCATAGGTATGGGCCGGCGTTGCGCCAGAGCCGGTGCTGCCATCGCCAAAGCTCCACGTGTAAACGACGTTGGTGCCGGCCGTCACGCTGGCCGTGAATTGGGTCGCGCTCCCCAGATCCTTGGGGCTGTTGCTGACGGCGTTAAGACCGGTGATGGCTGCATCCACAATGGTGACAGAGGTGGTGGCACTGAGGATGCCGCCGCTGCCCGGAACGCTATTGGTCGCCGTCACGATGGCCGTGAAGCCGCCCACACTTGTGTAGGTGTGCGTGGGCGTTGCGCCAGAGCCGGTGCTGCCATCGCCAAAGCTCCACGTGTAGACAACGTTCGAGCCAGCGACCAACGTGGCCGTGAACTGAGTTGGAACACCAAACAGGTTTGTGCTGCTGTTAGTGGCGGTCAGGTTACACAACGCCCGATCGAGCGCGTTGGTTTCGTGATAGCCCATATCAAACGCGCCATTGATCGGCCGCACGCTGCCATCAATATCGACTGAGACCCCGGCGCTGGTGCCGGAGTTGATCGCGGCTGAGCCATTGAGCAAGCGATAGTTGTCACCATCGGGATTCACAAAGTAAGGCTCGTTGCAAGTTGTAATCAGGTTGTTGCTGGTGATCGTGCCAGACGGCGTGGTGGAGAGCGTGATCGTGTTGCCAAAAAACAAATCGTAGGCCGCACTCACAGTTCCACTAATATTCTCAACGGCGGTGGTGTGGCTGGTGATCAGCGTATTTGTCAAAGCCACGTTGCCCAGAGACACGTACACGGCTGCACCCAATGTCAAAGTGGGACTGGCAATGGTGTTGTGAATCAGTTGCACATCACCGGCCGACTCCACAAAAATCGCGTCGCCGTTGGTGCCGGCTGTGTTGCGGGCAAACAGCGAGTTCACAAACTGGCCATCAGTGCCGACATAGGACACCGCGCCACCCTGAGCAGCCGTGTTGCCCACAAACACACTTCGCGTCACACGCAACGGGCCGGCAATGCTCAATGCACCACCCTTATCTCCGGCCGTATTGCTGATAAAGGTCGAGCCTGAGACGATCAGCGAACCATTCATGGCAACGGCACCGCCGTTGAAGCTCGCGACGTTGTTGGTCATACGGGTGCCGATCAGGACGAGATCACCTCCGGCATTCACGGCCCCACCAAAGCCCGACGTTTTGCCATCCACCATGTTGATGCGGGTGAGGGTGACGACCGTGCCGGGGTCGGTGATAAAAATATTGCTGTTCTCGTCGCCGCTCACCGTAATGGTCGGCGCGGCGCTTCCATCAATCGTCACGGTCTTGGTCACTTCGATGGCCAGATAGGGGAGTATGATCGTCTGACCCGCCAGTGTGGGCGAGAACGTCACGGTCGAGTTAGCCGGCGCATCGGCTACAGTCTGGCGCAATGTACCGCACCCGATGTCATCGATATTGAGCACGACGGTGCCGGGATCGCAGGCCAAAATTGCTGCCGCAGGCGCGGCGTGTACGGCACCTGCGTGTGTGAGAACCAGCAGGCTACTTGTGGCAACCAGCAGGCACATCACCAACACGCTGCGAAGCACTGAGACAAGGGCAGAACGAAAAGGAGCGTAGGTCGGTGTGACATGGGGCGAAATGGAGATGAATTGCGTTTTTGGTTTCATGATCTCGAGATGTGTTGGGGTGTGATAGCGCGTGATAGGGTGAGTTGAGCTGTATCAGAACGTGATTCAGTGAAAAATAAGTGACGTTAAAGAGCACCGGACAGCACTGGTTGAGACACCAAGACATGTGCCGAAGCAATACGGCACGACAAGACATCCACGGATTTATGGACGAATGGATCAACAGATTGACTGACCGGGTGAATGTCAAGCGACCGGAAGAGCAATCCGGGATGGGTGCTATGACATGAGCTTGAGCTGTCTAATTTTTAGTCGCAAATTCGGGGCATGTCTGCAATTTCGACACGTCGCGCAAGATGCTCTAAGCAGTCTTATAGAAAGGTCTTTGCAAAATCATAGCGTTGTGGCTCGGCAATGGGTCAGAGGCGAGACTCTATTTTCATAAAGCACCCTGGCCGGCTCGAATAGTGCTACTGAACTTGCGCCGGCGTTGGCAGCCGAACCGAGCCATATAGTTGTTGCGCCGGCGGGCTGGCAAAGGTGGGCGGCCGGGTTTCAGTGGCCGGGTCATATAAGCCTACAAAGATGGGGTACTGACCCGGTTGCGCATCGGCATTCACCGGCAACGGCTGCACATCCCGCACAATCTGATTCGGCTGCCAGCACGTGGTGGGGTATTTCCAATCCATCGGCATGGCGTCAAACGAGGCGACCCTGGCCTGATCTCGTTCGTCCTCGGCCACATGCACAAATACTTTGAAGGCCGTTTCAATGGGCTCGGCCTCCGGCGACATGCGTTGCCAATACAACGTGATCTGGCCGCGCTCACCCCGCTTTAACGGGTCGATCTGGTAGGCCAGCAACGCGATCTGGCCCGTGCCGGTGAAACGTGCATCGATCTTGACGGCCTCATCAGGAACCGTGACAACAGGGAGTTGCGCCGGAGGAATTCCATAGCCCGTCATCACTCGCATCAACGCGGCTTGCGGCACCAGTTGCAGCGCCAGCAGCGCCATGACGGTGGCGGTGAGCCGGCGCGATTGCGCATGAGACGTGAGTGCAATCGCGCCGGCACCAACGGCCAGTGGCACAAAAAACATCCACACCCGCCCTGTTTCGCCGCGTGCCACATGCATGAGCGCGAGCACCGTCAGCGTAATAAAAAACGCCGCGCTCAACGGCGCACCTTTGCGCCAGCCCCAAACCTCGGCCACGACCACGATTGCCAGTCCAGCAAACGTCAACACATCCCACGGATGCCACAGCACGAACGGCCAGAAGGGAAACTCGATGCCGAGGTGGCTGTCGAACACCACCCGATAGAGCTGAACCGGGTCCAGGCCGAATGCGATATAGGCGACCAGCCAGACGCTGATTGAGCCCAACAAAGCCAGTGATACTGCCACCAGACTCGGCTTGAGCCATGTCCGCCACGCGGCTCGGGGCGTGCGCTGACCCAATCGCATCAGCGCATACAGCGCGGCCGCCAGCCCCATCGGCACCGCGCCAAAGCTCATGAACGTGCAGACGGAAAGCGTGAGGCCGGCCAGCAGTGCAAACACGGCTTTGCGATCGGTGACCCAACGTTCGACCAGATAGATCATCGTCATCAGACCCAGCCCAAGGCCGCGATCAAACTGCGACAGCCACATGCCAAAGCCGGGCACCAACGGCAACAGCAGCACCGACAACACCGC